>JACYYJ010118402.1_pt1 | contig 23965 bp, 13 predicted proteins | sample 8236861 | NCBI WGS metagenome assembly JACYYJ01 (sample SAMN14103086, study PRJNA606662) | landfill metagenome | isolation source: landfill solid waste | place: India:New Delhi, Okhla landfill site | collected 2017-11-05
AGGAGATGAAGTGGTGAATTCGCCACTTCATTCCCCATGTTTTTTTATAAAAGAGGTGATGGACATGTCTGCATATATATTGGAAATGGAGAGCATTACAAAGACCTTTCCTGGAGTTAAAGCATTGGACGATGTAAATTTACAAGTGGAGCAAGGTGAAATTCATGCACTTGTTGGTGAAAATGGAGCAGGAAAGTCAACACTGATGAAGGTGTTAAGTGGTGTATATCCATATGGAACGTATGATGGCAAAATCCTTTTCGAAGGTCAGGAATGCCAATTTAAAAATATCAAGCAAAGTGAGGAATTAGGCATCGTCATTATTCATCAGGAATTAGCGCTAAGTCCATTTCTGTCGATTGCAGAAAATATTTTTTTAGGAAATGAACGCCAATCCAAAAGTATGATTAAATGGCAGGAAACCTTTGCCCAATCCAAAAAGCTCCTAGAAAGAGTTGGCCTAAAGGAATCGCCAGAAACACCAGTAATGGAAATAGGGGTAGGGAAGCAGCAATTGGTAGAAATCGCCAAAGCATTATCAAAAAATGTTAAGCTTCTTATCTTAGACGAACCAACTGCAGCATTAAATGAAACCGATAGTGAGAATTTATTAAAACTATTACTTGAATTAAAAAATCAAGGCATTTCCTCTATTTTAATCTCCCATAAATTAAATGAGGTTTCAGCTGTGTCTGATTCGATTACCGTATTACGTGATGGTCAGACGATCGAAACAATAGATGCCACAAACGAGAAAATATCAGAAGATCGAATTATTAAAGGGATGGTTGGTCGTGAATTAACGAGCAGATTCCCAGAAAGAGTACCAAAGATTGGCGAAACCATCTTTGAAGTGAAAAATTGGAATGTTTATCATCCACAGCAGACAGATCGCAAGGTTATTCGGGATGTAAATATACATCTCCGCAGCGGGGAGATTGTAGGAATTGCTGGGCTTATGGGAGCAGGACGTACAGAATTTGCGATGAGTATCTTTGGAAAAAGCTATGGTAAAAAAATTAGTGGTGAATTATACAAAAATGGAAAACTGATTCAAGTGAACACAGTGAGTCAAGCAATAGATCATGGTATTGCTTATGTGTCAGAGGATCGTAAAACATATGGACTGAACTTAATTGAGGATATAAAGCGAAATATTACATTAGCCAATTTAACTAGGATCTCCAATGGATCGGTTGTTGATGAAAATAAAGAAATTATGGAAGCACAGCAATTACGAGAAAAGCTAAATATTAAAACACCAAGTGTAAAACAAATTGTAGGGAATTTAAGTGGTGGAAATCAACAAAAAGTAGTATTAAGTAAATGGATTTTCGCTGAACCAAATATATTAATTTTAGATGAACCAACTCGCGGTATCGATGTTGGTGCAAAATACGAAATTTATTCACAAATAAATGAACTCGCTGAGGAAGGCTTAGCGGTTTTAGTGATTTCATCAGAGCTACCCGAGGTTTTAGGATTATCTGATCGAATTTATGTGATGAATGAAGGTCGTATTACAGGAGAGTTAAGCAGTGCTCAAGCAAATCAAGAGAATGTTATGCATCTCATGACCGGAACAGGGGGGAACTAGTTCATGCAAACACTTATTCATTTATTTAGAAATAATATTCGCGAATACGGAATGGTTATTGCATTAGTATTTATTACCGCATTATTCTGGTTCTTAACAGATGGTGTGAATTTTAAACCATTAAATATAACGAACTTAATCTTGCAAAATGGTTTCATTCTTGTATTAGCCATTGGAATGGTACTTGTCATTATTACAGGTAATATCGATTTATCCGTTGGATCGATCGTTGCCTTTATTGGAGCAATAGCAGGTGTTTTAATTATTAACAATAATGTACCCGTTTGGCTAGCAGTAGCTATCGCTCTGTTAGCAGGCGCTCTGATTGGAGTATGGCAAGGCTTTTGGGTCGCCTATGTAGGGATACCATCGTTTATTGTAACCTTAGCAGGAATGCTTATATTTAGAGGATTAACCTTATATTTATTGGATGGTCAATCTCTCGCGCCATTCCCAGAATCCTTTCAAAAAATAAGTAGTGGTTTTATTCCAGATGTATTTGGTGGAGCATCCATTCATATTTTTACGTTAGTGTTATCCGCTGTCTTATCCATCGTTTTAATTTATTTGGATTTTCGAAAAAGAAAAATTCAGCTTCAATATAATTTTGAGGTGATTCCAATATGGATCACGATTGCAAAACTAGCATTATTGATTCTAGCAATCAATTGGTTTATGTATCAATTAGCATTAAATAAAGGTATTCCAACTGTTCTCGTTATCGTCATAGTGTTAATTATCGTCTACACATTTATTATGAAAAATACGATCATGGGTCGTCATATTTATGCAACAGGTGGAAACAAAAAAGCGGCGGATCTATCCGGTATTAAAACAAAGCGCGTCGTATTCTGGGTGTTCGTCAATAATGGGCTTCTAGCTGCGTTAGCTGGTCTAATGTTCGCAGCAAGGCTAAATTCTGCCACACCTGCTGCTGGTAACATGTTAGAATTAGATGCAATTGCTGCCGTATTTATCGGTGGTGCTTCCATGGCAGGTGGTGTTGGTACAGTCATTGGAGCAATCGTCGGTGGATTAGTAATGGGTGTGATGAATAATGGTATGTCCTTGATCGGTGTTGGTATCGACTGGCAACAAGCGATCAAAGGGATGGTTCTTTTAATTGCAGTTGGCTTTGATGTGTATAATAAAAATAAAGGTTAGAAAAGGCTCGCTTTGAAAGCGGGCTTTTTAGTGTGATGACGTAATTTTTACGAATAACTTTAGTAAAACTACAGATTTTTGTATTATCAAGCTTTCCCTTTTTATTTTGGCAATCTTCCCCCGGGAGAGCAAGATAACCAAGATATCAACTTATATCTTGGCGATCTCCCTACAAGAAAGCAAGATATTCTCCCCTCAGTCCGCCTGCATTAACCCTTCTTAAATTCCTTTCCACTGGCAGAAAGCATGTATCTAATTCAAAGCCCAAAAATGTAAGCATTTAACGCGAAAAAGAGGAAAAAATGTAATCCTTTCCTTGATAAAATGAAGACAAGCTATAAAATTCATTAAGAAAGGGTGGTAATGGTAATATGAAAAAATTCATATTCATAATTACGCTATTGCTTACATTTTCCCTAATACTTGATGGAGTTTCCGTGCAGGCAATTAGCACAAGCGAAAATCCAGAAAACGTATTGGCCTTCCCTGGAGCGGAGGGGGGAGGGAAGTACACATCAGGTGGTAGAGGTCAGGATGTATATGAAGTTACAACAATAGAAGATTATGGAGAAGGAGAAGAACCGATTAAAGGTTCATTAAGAGATGCGGTTAGCCAAGATAATCGCACGATTGTCTTTCGGGTTTCTGGTACGATTCATTTGAAACAACCATTACGAATTAAACGAAAAAACATTACCATTGCAGGTCAAACTGCACCAGGAGCAGGGATTACAGTTGCGGGATATGGAACAGATATTGGTGGCTCGGAAAATATCATCGTCCGATATATGAGATTTAGACCAGGTAGCGACAATCTAGAAACGGAATTCGATGCATTTGGTGGGAGAGATATTAAGGATGCGATCATAGATCATGTTTCTGCAAGCTGGGGAATAGATGAAGCCTTTTCCTTCTATCGGAATGAAAATACAACGGTACAGTGGAGTATTATAAGCGAAAGTCTTTTAATATCTGGTCATTCTAAAGGCCGTCACGGATATGGTGGAATATGGGGTGGGGAAAATGCTACCTTTAGTAATAATTTAATTGCTACACATATTAGTAGAAACCCCGCTTTAGGTAATACGGGAAATGAAATGCACCCTGTTTCCCATGCAGACTTAGTGAATAATGTTATTTATAACTGGGGATTTAATTCCATGTATGGTGGGGAAAATCAACAAAATAATATTATCAACAATTATTATAAGCCTGGTCCAGCAACCTATGATCAAGTAAAACAAAGAATTATTAGTCCCGGAAGAGATGGAGAGCCAGGTTGGTTCTATATTGATGGCAATGTGATGCATGACAACGAAGAAGTTAGTAATAATAATTGGTTAGGCGTAGAGGATATTAAAGAGGATGTAACCTTTGGCGATAGTCCATATCCTGTATTAGGGCATGATACATTGAATATTAAACGAGCAGAAGAAGCCTATGATCTAGTATTAGAAAGAGCTGGTGCTACATTACCTCGAAGAGATGCAGTCGATGCTAGAGTCGTCCATGATGTAAAAAATGGAACAGGACGTATCATTAATAATGAGTGGGAGGTTGGAGGATTTCCAGAAATGGAGTCGGAGGAGCCTCCGACAGATTCTGATCATGATGGTATGCCGGATGAATGGGAAATAGCCAACAGTCTTGACCCGGATAACGCAGAGGATGGAAAACTAATAACAGAATCAGGGTATTCTAATCTTGAGCTTTATCTTCATTCCCTTGTAGATATGGAGCATGAAGCAGAAAATCCTTCTGTGGAATTAGTATCACCAAAAGCAAATAGTGTCCACAAAGCACATAAAAAAATCCAATTTAATGTAAAGCTTGAAGATAAGAAAAATATTGAAAAAGTAGAGTATTTTAAAAATGATGAAAAAATCGGAGAGGCGACAAGCGGTTCCTTCTCATTCACATGGGAGGATGCTCCTGATGGAACATGGTTCGTTTCAGCAAGGGCAACAGATAAGGAAGGAAATGCGACGCAAACAACCTCCACTGCCATTTATGTGAATAGTAAAAACCGAAGTGATTGGAAATCAAAGGATATTGGCTCTGTTGAGGTGAAGGGCAATGCAAGTATAAAGGATGGTTTATTAACGGTAAAAGGAACAGGAAGAATTATGGGGGAAAAGGATGCCTTTCAATTGGCCTATCAAAAGCTAGAAGGAGATGGATCGGTAACGGCTAAGGTGGAATCCATCACCAAACGAAACAATAATGCGATATCTGGTTTAATGATTAGAGATCAGTTAAGCCCAGATGCCAAAACGGCGATGATCAGTACTTCTGTCATAAAAGCAGATCGTCAGGATACATTATATGCGATACACTTTTCTTCAAGGGATACTAAAGGAGAAAGCATTGTGGCTCCTGGAGAGAATGATAGACCAGAGGAAAATGGTGTCCCGTCCTTATTAAATACAACTATTCCTTATTGGTTAAAAATTGAAAGAGAGGGAAATGAATTCATCGGTTATGCTTCTGCAAATGGAAATGAGTGGATCGAGGTAGGAAGAAAAGAGATAGACATGAAGAAGAAAGTTTATATCGGATTTGCCGTCGATGGGGCAAAGAATCCGAATGATCTTGTTCATTACACAACAGCAACCTTCTCAAACATCCAATTGGAAGGTAATATTAAGTAACGTACTGCTCTCCATCCATTTAGCTGATGGAGAGATCTTTTTAATACTAGGAGTAACCCATTATGATCATTAACAATGCAGTAATCCAAACTGCTATCATTCCAACAGAAGAGATGACTTCTAGTTTCTTTAGCCCCTTCATTTTCCCTTTGAGTAACAGATACACGAGAAGTAAACTGGACATACACAATAGGGTAAGTAAGAGCGGATTATATTGTATTTCTATGCTCCAAAAAATGGTATAAAGTAATAACCATATGGCATTAAAAATGATGAGCTTTAAGCCTTCATACTTAGGACCGAATAAGTTGTGTATCCATCTCTTGTTCTCCAATCCACCATCCTCCTTTATGAAATGCTCCTACCGATTTTAGAACAAACAAAACCAACAAGTCCTCAACAAATTATTGATTATGCCTCGAAATAAGAATTGAATAGTAAATGTAGGAATGGTTGATTGTTTGTTAGATTAAGTTCACGATATGATTTTATCACAGTGATAGCTGTCTGCAACCTTCATTCTAAGATTAAATGAGGGATAACAGACGATAATATCCTGAAAAGTTTCGCTAACCATCGGTGGGAAACTATCAATCCTTTGACAAAAAGCCTAGTCCAACACTGGTGGAGGTCCCAATTTATCAGGATAGTTCACTGATCGAAAGTGAGGTTCAAAAAAGAGAAAGGGGGGAGTGCATGGAGGAGCATGTAGGAAATGAACAAGCTGTAATGAAAACAAATAGCCGGTTTGATCGATTGCTTCAAAATGGATTGATCAAAAATGTACGTAAACATTGGATGCTTTATTTAATGATTTTACCTGGTATTATTTATTATATTGTCTTTAAGTATATTCCGCTTATGGGTAGTGTAATAGCATTTCAAGATTATCAAATTTTCAATGGGATACTAGGTAGTCCATGGGTAGGTCTTGAAAATTTCAAGCATCTACTACATTATCAGGATTTTCATGAAGTATTGAGAAATACGGCATTGATTGCCTTATATCAATTGATATTTCAATTTCCAGCACCAATTATTTTAGCTTTACTATTCAATGAAGTAAGATTATTAATTGTGAAGAAAACTGTACAAAGCTTATTTTACCTTCCGCACTTCTTATCATGGGTTGTAGTTGGAGGTATTGTGTTTGAGCTTCTGGCAAGCCAAGGCTTAGTAAATGCAATAAGAGACCTTTTTGGACTGGAACCGATATTGTTTATGCAGGAGGAAGGTTATTTCCGATCGATTGTTATTATTTCTGGGATCTGGAAGGAAGTTGGTTGGGGTACCATTATATATCTAGCTGCCATAACAGGAATTAATCCAAGCCTATATGAAGCAGCAGTGATTGATGGAGCGAACCGATTTAAACAAACGATTTACATTACCCTTCCATTATTGTTACCAACGATTTCTGTCTTGTTCTTATTAAACATTGGTAATTTCTTAGAATTAGGCTTTGACCAGATCTTTAACTTATTAACACCGATGACGTACTCCGTTGGGGATATCATCGAAACTTATGTATATCGCGCAGGGGTTCTACAAGGACAATATAGTTTAACAACAGCCATTGGCCTGTTCCAATCGGTTATCGGTTTTGCGTTACTGTGGATATTTAACAGACTGGCAAGAAAATCAGAACAGGGGTTGTGGTAAATGAAACAATCAATTGGAGAAAGATTATTTCAAGTGTTTAACTACACGGTGCTTATCGTATTGGCATCCACGATGATTGCGCCTTTATTGCATTTATTGGCGGTTTCCTTTAGCTCCCCAATAGCCGCTGATTCGAAAAAAGTATTTTTAATACCGGTAGAATTTACACTAGCTACTTGGGAGCATATCCTTCAAAATGAAGTATTATGGAGAGCGTTCGGTGTCACGGTATTTATTACGATTGTCGGAACCTTACTAAGTATGCTGTTCACCATTTTGACAGCGTTTCCATTATCGAGGAAGGAATTTTTGCTTAGAAGACCGATTATGTTAATCATGGTGCTCACGATGATATTTAATGCACCGATGATTCCTTTTTTCTTGACCGTAAGAGAAGTGGGATTGATGGATTCGATATGGGCCTTAATTATACCAGGACTTGTTAGCACCTTTAATATGGTCATTGTTCGTACATTCTTTATGGGAATTCCAAAGGATATTGATGATGCAGCACGCATCGATGGCTGTAATGAATTTCGCTTATTGTTTCAAATTTATTTACAGTTATCCAAACCAGTATTGGCTACAATTGGCTTATTCTATGCTGTCGGGTATTGGAATACCTTTAAGACGGCGGTGCTTTTCTTAAGAAATCCAGAGCTTTGGCCATTGCAAATGCGTTTACGAGCATTTTTTACGTCAGAAGAGGAGCTTGCAGCTGTCGATTTAATAATGGGTGATTTTGACTTCAATACCACTACATTAAAAGCAGCTACGATTATATTTGCTACGATTCCCATTGTTTTAGTTTATCCCTATTTACAAAAATACTTTGTTAAAGGTGCGGTACTTGGGTCATTGAAAGAATAATGAAGGAGGAAAAGGGTATGAAAAAAAATCGTTATCATGTATTCCTGTTTTCTATAGTCGTGTTGTTCTTGTTGGTACTGACAGCTTGTTCTAGTAGCAATAATGAATCGACCAGTAAGGATGAAGGAAATAAAGAAGAAACGGCTGATGGATCTGCAACTGTAACGGTGTTTAAGAGTCATATGGGAAAAGGGACAATTCCTGGTAGTGATGATCCTCATGTTCAATATATTAAAGAAAAAACAGGTGTGGAATATCAATTGGAATCCACCCCTCCAGGCTCAGAACCAGCCGAATATATTAATCTAATGATTGCTTCAGAGGATTTCCCTGATATTTTAAGACCAATAGGCGGTGTGGAGCAAACGCTAATTAACCAAGGTGGAGCACTTGCATTAGATGAATTATTACCTAAACATGCACCAAATGTATGGGAGAGAATTCCTGAAGAAGCGTGGAATATCGTAAGATCTGCTTCTCCTGATGGGAAAATCTACTATGTGCCTAAAGTCTATTTAATCCCTGAGAGAGCTGCTTTATTACGACAAGACTGGCTAGACGCAGTAGGGATGGAGATGCCAAAAACACTAGATGAATATAAAGAAATGTTAATTGCTTTCCGCGATCAGGATCCGAACGGAAATGGAAAAAAGGATGAGCTACCGACAAGTGGTAGGGAGTTCGGTAGATGGATGGATCATTTATTCGCCATGTTCGGTGTAGCAATGTGGGAAGGCTATCCGGAATGGGATATTTATGATGGTGAAATCAACTATGCTGGGACTTCTGAAAACATGAAAGCAGCAATCGCATTTATACGTGAGCTTTATGCAGAAAAGTTACTCGATAATGAAACATTCTTGAACAAAGGGGATGTTTGGACAGCCAAAATTAATAACAATTTAGTTGGAAGCTGGTATCATCTCCCAGCAAACCTTCGTGAACGCTATGCGGCAATGAAGGAAGGAGCACCAGATGCCTATATTACAGGTATGCCTTTACCTGAGGTAGAAGGGTTTGATGGATTTATCACGCAGAAGAGTATGGGAGAACCTGAGTGGATGATCCCGAAAGCATCAGAAGATAATGCAATTAATGCACTGAAGCTTCTTGACTTTTTCTATGACCCGGAAAATGCAGAGTTTGTTCAGTATGGTATTGAGGGTGTTCAACACGAAGTAGTAGATGGCGAAAAAGTTCTTCTACCATCATCAGATGATAAACCACTTGCATTAGGAATGCTGAATTTAACGACAGATGAATCAATGAAGCTAAGAATCGAAAATTCCTTCGTTGAAGAGGAACAGCAGATGGTGAAGGATATTTTTGAAGTAAGTAAGGCAGATGCAAGAAGAATCGCAGGCGATGGATTACCAAGTACGGTTTATGAGGGCTATCCCGATATTCAATCACACAAGCTATTCCAAGAATATTTGACAAAAATTGTGATTGGTGAATGGGAGCTTGATAAGTTTGATGAATTCGTAGAAAAATGGAAGCAATCTGGTGGAGAGGAAGTAACGAAACAAGTACAAGAGTGGTATGAGAAAGTAAAATAAAGCTATAACTCCCCTGCCGTTGTGCAGGGGAGTAGAATCGTAAGATCCCACATCAAGATTTCGAGAGGTATAAAGCAACTATGTGGAGATCGGCCATTAAGTATTCTGATAGGTTCTGCTTGATAAAAATGCTTGGGGAGAGAAAAGCATGAAAAGAAATCATAATTATTTATTAACGGTTTGGATCTTATTTTTAGTGTTATTCACCGCTTGCTCTACAAATGAGGAATCAACTAGTCAGAAGGATAATAATGAAGTAATAGAAAAAGACAATAAGGCCACTGTAACTGTCTTTAAAAGTCACTTAGGAAAAGGAACGATCCCTACTAGTGATGATCCGCATGTGCAATATATTAAAGAAAAGACTGGAGTAGAGTATCAATTGGAAACAACACCGCCAGGATCAGAACCAGCAGAATACATTAACCTAATGATTGCTTCAGGAGAGTTTCCTGATATATTAAGACCAATTGGTGGTGTGGAACAAACATTGATCACTCAAGGCGGCGCACTAGCACTAGATGAATTATTGCCCAAATATGCACCAAATGTTTGGGAGAGAATTCCTAAAGAAGCTTGGGATATTGTTCGTACAGCTTCTCCTGATGGAAAAATCTATTATGTGCCCCAAGTATACATGGTGCCTTCACGTGCAGCATTATTACGTCAAGATTGGCTCGAAGCTGTTGGAATGGAAATGCCAAAGACGTTGGAAGAATATAAAGCTATGTTAATTGCTTTTCGAGATCAAGATCCGAACGGAAATGGAAAGCCAGATGAAATCCCAACAACTGGGAGAGAATTTGGAAGGTGGATGGATCACTTGTTTTCCATGTTTGGTGTGGCAATGTGGGAAGGTTATCCGGAGTGGGATATATATAATGGTGAAATCCATTATGCTGGTACTACGGAAAATATGAAAGCAGCTATTGGATTTCTTCGTGAATTATATGAGGAGAAATTACTTGATAATGAAACATTTCTGAATAAAGGAGATGTTTGGCAAGCAAAAATTAATAATAATTTAGTAGGAAGCTGGTATCACCTTCCAGCTAATTTGTTAGATAAGCTTAATGCCATGAGAGAAGAAGCACCTAATGCTTATGTGAGTGGAATGCCTTTGCCTGAGGTAGAAGGGTTTGATGGATTTATCACACAGAAAAGTATGGGACTTCCCGAATGGCTAATTCCTAAGGCTTCAGAGGCTAATGCTATCCATTCCCTGAAACTACTAGATTTCTTCTATGATCCAGCCAATGCTGATTTTATTCAATATGGCATAGAAGGTGCCCAGCATGAAGTGGTGGATGGTGAAAAAGTATTACTTCCAGCAACCGATGAGACACCATTGGCACTAGGAATGTTAAATTTCCAAACAAAGGAATCGATGGATATTCGTATCGAAAACTCTTTTCCAGAAGAAGATCAGCAAATGATAAAGGATATTTTTGACGTAGCTACTAGTGATGCAAGAAGAATCGCAGGCGATGGATTACCGAGTACGGTTTATGAGGGTTATCCCGATATTCAATCACATAAGCTATTCCAAGAATATTTGACGAAAATTGTAATTGGCGAATGGAAGCTTGATAAGTTCGATGAATTCATAGAAAAGTGGAAGCAATCTGGTGGAGAGGAAGTAACGCAACGAGTACAAGAGTGGTATGAGAAAGTAAAGTAATCATCGGGAGCTGTCGCTTCGCAGGACAGCCCCCCTAGAATAATCTTATCAAATGGTTGGACATATCATAGAATAAGGAGAAAAGGGAAGCAGGTGAATGTATGTCAAAGTTTTTTCCGTCAAGAATTAGGAATATGCTTCGAAAGAATCTTTCCGATACCCAGACAAGGTTGCTGCTCATATTAATGATACCTGTTCTTTTTATTATTTTAACGGTTGGTTTTTCTTCTTATTACACATCTAAGGATATTTTACAACAGGAATTAAACGAACCACAGCACCAAATGTTAAAAATTAATATGAATTATATTGATGAATATTTAGTTGAATCGGATAAAATAGCGGTTAAACTGGCGCTTGATCATAATATCAACCATTTTTTAACTAATCCATCCCCATTCTCGTATCAAAATATGAGGGAGATTTATGGTAAGCTGACAACCTTAACCCAAAACTCCTCCTTTATTAAGAGTATTTATATTTATAATATCGTAAAGGACAGCTTTGTAGCTATTCCTCAAGGCTATAGCTCAAGCAGTGCTAATTTTAATGATGCAAAATGGACTAATGTACTAGAGGAATTTAATGAAAAGTCGATGATCGTAAAATACCGAGAATTACCAGATGGGGCAAGACATAAAGGCTCTAACATTACTCTGTTTCGGAAAGTGAATGTAAAAGGAGAAACAAAAGGAATCATTGCGATTAATCTTAATCAAGGAGAGCTATTCTCCAAATTAAGGTCCTCGGATGATCCACAATCTAATAGCATGCAATATATTTTGGACCAAAACAATTCCATATTACATATGACAAGAAACCATACATTTGATGCAGATACCGTTCAATTTGTGAATGAGGAAGTTAGTAAAGGTAATCTTACTAATATTACGTATAACGATAAAATTTTATTAGCTAATCAAATCAAATCAGAATTTACTGGCTGGAAATATATTTCCGTAGTATCACAAGAGAGTATTCTCGCTAAATCAAAAACCATTCGTAATGTAGTATTTATCGTATCACTAGTTGCACTTATTATAGGCGGAATTGCCATTTTCTTTATCCATTCTGTTGAATTAAGGCCAATCAGACGTTTGAAGAAACTGTTCTTTGTTGATGATAACCAGCATTACAGACGGGATCTTCTTCATTTAGAAAATATTGTAGATGACCTAGTTAGTGACCATGCCCAGCTATCACGACTAATCCAGAAAATGAAGGTAGAGGCCAAATCTAAATTTCTATATGACATGTATATTGGAAAATTAGTGAACTCCTCCGAACAGAAGGAGAAGTGGCAAACCTATTTTGGGGAATGGAAGAGTGACCAGATTCAATTATTGGTCGTTTCAATCGATAACTACCCAGCCTGGAAGGAAAGTGTTACAGCTAATTACCGAGCAGTTGTAAAATCCGGAATGATTAATATTCTGACAGAGGTGCTATCCACCCATTATGAGGTAGAAGCGGTCGATATCGGTAAGGATAAAATGATGGTTATTATTCAACAATTAGAGGAAAAAGTACAGTTAGAAAACCATTTAAAGATAGCGCTTTCGAACATTGATAACATTCTAGGGTTTTCTGTTTCGATAGGTCTTCACCAAACGGGGGTGAAAGTACAAGACTTGAAAAATAAGATGAATGAAGCGGAGGAGGCACTGCAATATCGCCTTTTTGACGGTTACCGCAATATTTATACTAAGGTTCCAAAAGAAGAGGATAAGGATACGAAAAATATAGAGTTAATGGATCAAATCGTATCATCCATGACAATGGAGAACCCGATGCAAGCCATTGAGAATGTGTCGAAATTATTTCAATTAATAAAGAATAGTAGAATTAGTCCGAAATTATCTTTTTATTTTATCGAACAGGTGAGAAAGGTTATTTTCTCCAATGCTAATAATATGAATCCATCAACTTACTACTCATATGAAGAAATTCTAACAATGAATTTGGAGGATATCTACAAGCTGTTCCAAGATAGAATTTCCGAAAGAATAGAAAATATTAAGAAATTAAATGACACGAAAAGATATGTTCAATGTAGGAAAATGATTCAATATATGAATGATCATCTCGGTGAGCCGATTGGAATTCCAGAAATCGCTGAATCCGTTCAAGTGAGTGTTAGTCTCGCAAGTCAGTGGTTTAAGGATGAGATGGATGAGACGATTTATGGCTATTTTACTAGATTAAGAATGGAAAAGGCGCAGGAGCTTTTAACGAAAACAGATAAGAAAATTGCAGACATTGCCTCAGAGGTAGGCTATCAGCATGAGAATAGCTTTATTCGGAAGTTTCGCGAATATAAAGAAATGACACCAGGGAAGTACAGAAAATTAAACAAAGTATTAGAACACCCTGATGAAAACATTCGAGGAGGAGACTAATTTGAATAGAAAAAAAACCGTACAAAAGCATAATCCTAAAATACATGGTATCGAACCACTATCACCGTTGTCTATTGGAAACGGGGAATTTGGTTTTAGTGTTGATTTCACCGGCTTACAAACATTTCCCCATTTATATGAAACACCATTAGGAACTCAATCTAATTGGGGATGGCATGATAGTGGTGGCAAAGATTTATATACGGAGCAAGATATCGAATATCAAGCCTTTAATCATTATGGAAGAAAGATACCTTATCCAATGAAGCCTGGTGAACAAGCAAAAGCCTATCATTGGCTTAGACAAAATCCACATCGATTACAGTTGGGGCAAATTTCCTTTCAATTTCTGAACGATAAGGGAGAAGAAATAGATATAAATGAGATAAAAGAAATCGAGCAGGAGTTAGATCTATGGTCTGGAGTTATAAACAGTCGCTTCCTCGTCTGTGACGAAGAAGTAATCGTAACGACAATTTGTGATCCTGTTATGGATGCGATTGGAGTCAAGGTGGTGTCCAATCTCCTACAAAAAGGAAGGCTTCGAATTCTTCAATCATTTCCATCTCCTGATATTAGTCATAATAGTTGGGCGAAAGCAACAAAGCTTAACTGGGATCATCAAGATAGGCACGAATCGGAGCTAATTGATCAAAATGAGCAAGAAGCCCATATAAAACGAGTGATGGATGAGGACAGTTATTATGTGAAATGGGACATAAATGGTGCTAGCTTTACAAGGTTAGATAGGCATTTTTTTCAGCTCGTCCCACCAGCAAATGAAGAATATTCCTTCACAGTATCCTTTAGTCCGAAGAAAATTACAAATTCACATTCAGTAGAGGCAATAATTAAAGGCTCTGAGCGATACTGGGAAGATTTCTGGAAAAGTGGATCCTTTGTATCCTTTGAAGGTAGTACCGATACTCGAGCAACAGAATTAGAACGGAGAATCGTTCTTTCACAATATTTAACGAACATTCATAGTAGTGGATCGATCCCACCACAGGAAACGGGCTTGATGTATAATAGCTGGTTTGGTAAAGCACACCTAGAAATGCATTGGTGGCATGCAGCTCATTTTCCGTTATGGGGAAGATCGGAAAAGTTAGAGAAGAGTCTAGAATGGTATTCGAACATTCTACCACTAGCAAGAAAATTAGCTAGAGAACAAGGATTCGAGGGAGCAAGATGGCCTAAAATGGTTGGAATAGATGGAAGACAAAGTCCCTCTCCAGTGGCACCTGGACTTATATGGCAACAGCCCCATCCGATTATGCTACTAGAATTACTCTATAGGGCAAATCATGAAGAAGAGGTGATTAAACAGTATAAGGAGCTGGTATTTGAGACAGCAGATTTTATGGCAGATTTCGCAGAGTGGGATGAAGAGCAGGAAGTATATGTATTAGGGCCTCCTTTAATACCTGCACAGGAATGTCATCGTATGGAGGACTCCATTAATCCACCATATGAGGTCGAGTATTGGAAGTATGGCTTAGAAATATCGATCAAATGGTCAGAAAGGTTAGGAATCCATCCTAAAGAAAAATGGCTCCATGTTGCAGAAAATATAAAGGCTCCCCGTGTGAAGGATGACGTTTATTTAGCCCATGAGCGTTGTGACAATACCTTTACCGAAAAAAATCATGATCATCCTTCGATGGTGGCCGCCTTTGGTATTTTACCAGGATCATTGATTGATAAGGAAAAGATGAAACTTACACTAGATAAAGTGAAAAAGGAGTGGCAATGGGATACAGCATGGGGCTGGGATTTTCCGATGTGTGCCATGACAGCTGCTCGCTTAGGGGAGAAGGAATTAGCTGTTGAGTTCTTATTAATGGATGCCGTAAAAAATACTTATTTGCCGAATGGACATAATTACCAAAGACCTGGATTAACCGTATATCTTCCTGGTAATGGAGGCCTATTAACTGCGATTGCAATGATGGTAGCAGGATGGGATGGAATAGAGCAAAAGGAAGTAGTACCAGGCTTTCCTGACAATGGAAAGTGGAATATTCAAGCCGAAGGGTTCCAAGCCTATATCTAGTATAGGAAATGGGAGGAGGAGCATCATGTTTGACAATGTAGCAGATCGAAACAAGCTTGTACTTCAATACCCTGCCTCCTGGTGGAGAAATATGTGGCGTGAAGCATTGCCAGCAGGAAATGGTGAGATCGGTGCAGCTGTATATGGTGGAATAAAAAATGAAACAGTTTTAATCAATCATTCTCAATTATGGCATATGGGCGTGAAAGGGGAATTGCCAGATGTAAGCTATACTTTAAATGAAACAAGGGAACTTATGGATAAAGGGAATTTTCAAGAGGCTAATTGGCATTTAACAAAGGAAGTAAAAAAACGCGGTTACTTTTCCAAATTAGAAAGCCCCTTACCACTTGTTGATCTATGTCTTACAATGCCTTTCGAATCAGGATTTAGCCACTATAATAGAGGAATCAATTTAGAAACAGGCGAGGTTTCTGTGTCTTGGCAGGAGAATGATACGAGCTTCACACGAAACCTTTTCGTATCCCGAGCTGACGAGATCATCGTTTATGAAATCTTTTCGGATAAAAGCAATGCCATTGATACAGATATAAGCTTTCAGCTCCATCCAACGGACTCTCCTCGTATGAAAGAAAGGCATGGGGAGTTAAGGAATACTGTTCAGGTGGAAACGGAGGATAATTTTTTGTTTTACAAGGCAACGAATCAGGATGGTACGGATTTTGGAGCCGTTGCTCGTATTATCACAGAGTCAGGCGAAATTAGCTCTAGTGAGGAAAAAGTAGTTTGTACTGGTACTAATCGTTTATTAATCCTTGTCAAAGTCTTCGTCCAAGCGGATAGTCAAATAGAGTGGAAAAAATTAAAACGAGAATTAAGCGAAATAGAGAAAAACTATGAGCAATTACTAAATGAACATCTTATGATCTATCAGCCATTATTTTTTTCGTCTAGTTTGGAGTTATCGAATGATCCTAAGGAGCATTCCAATGAAGTATTACTTCTACAAGCATATAAAGAAAAGGCACCAACAAGACTAATCGAGAAATTATGGACCTTTGGGCGTTACTTATTCCTCTCTGGAACGAAAGTAAATGGTCAACCTTTTTCGATGTATGGTCTATGGCATGGCGATTATCAATTAATGTGGAGTCACCGAATGGCGAATGAAAATATTCAGATGATGTATTGGCATACGGCAGTGGGAGGGTTGAACCAATTACAATTGTCGTTTACCAAATATTATGAACAATTGCTTGATGATTTTCGAGATAATGCGAAAAAGCTCTTTGGCTGCCGTGGGATCTACATACCGGCTGGGACGACCCCAGGAATTGGGAAGCCGAATCAATTAGTACCCGTTATTATGAACTGGACCACTGCTGCTAGTTGGATAGCACAGCATTTTTATTCTTACTATCAATTTAGTGGTGATGAAACCTTTTTAAGGGAAAAGGCACTTCCCTTTATGAAAGAAGCTGTCCAGTTTTATCAGGATTTTTTAGTTATAGGAGATGATGGGTATTATCAGTATTTCCCGTCCGTATCTCCAGAAAATACGCCTGGCAATTTTATGCCGGACAGCAAAGAACCCATCGCTCACCCAATGCCAACTGCGATTAATGCCACAATGGACTTTGCCGTGATGAAGGAATTACTCACCAACTTGATCGAAGGAAGTGAGCTTGTTACCACAGAAGATACCTCTACTTGGAAGGCGATGCTTGAAAGAATTCCTCCTTATCAAGTTGATCAACAGGGAGCAATTAAGGAATGGATGCATGATGAGTTTGATGAAAATGATGAACATCGACATTTATCGCATATTTATCCGATTTTTCCTGGCCAGGAATTAGTAAAGGAAGCAGGGATTTTATTTGAAGCCTTTAGAAAAGCGGTTCGAAAAAGAAAGCTAGGTGCACAAACAAGCTGGTCTTTTGCTCATATGGCAAGTATTTATGCAAGGCTTCAGGAGGGGAACGAAGCCCTTCGTTGTTTAGAGCATTTAACCCGTTCTTGTTTATTAAATAATTTGTATACTGTTCATAATGACTGGCGTAACATGGGCTTGACAATGGAAATTGATACTGCCCCTGTGCAAATGGATGCTAACTTAGGAGTGGTAAATGCGATACAGGAAATGCTGCTTTATGTGTCGCCAACAATGATAAAGCTACTACCAGCCCTACCAGATGATTGGAAGGAAGGAAAGGTCAAAAGCTTTCATTTTTGTACAGGAACAATAAGCTTTCAATGGAATCTTTTACGAAATAGTTTCTCAGTAACCGTGAAAGCAGAGCGCGAGACTGAGTTAACAATAGGATTGCCTGTTCACTTTCATGATTATGAGTGGAAAGGAGAGGGAGAAGTTTCACGATCCAAATTAGGGGAGGCGTACGTTCACGTTAAGCTGGCACCGGAAGAAACGGTAGAGATGTTCACTAAATAAAGAAAGGTGATTAGGATGCATTATACAGGAGTATTGGGTGGTTTTTATACTGTAGCTGATTGGGTCTATAAATTCTTTTTTGTAAATATTATCTGGTTCTTCTTTAATTTACCGATTGTTTTCCTATTATTTAACCTTTTGATAGCAGATTCCCTTGCTGTCATCATTGGTTTATGTTGTCTGATTTTTGCCATACTTCCTTTTGTCTTTTATCCATCGATAATGGCATTGTTCTCGGTCGTCAATCAATTCATCCATAAGAACGAGACTAGCATATTTCGAGATTACTGTTCTTTTTTTAAAGAAAATTATAAAAAAAGTATGAAGCTGGGCACTATCTTCACTATTTTTTGGGCTATCTTCTTCATCGACTTTTTCTACATGTTAGATATAAAAAATACCTCACTAATCTATCTATTCTTGATTATCGGATTTTTCGGTTTTATTTATCAATTGCAGGTGTTTTCTGGTGCTATCTATATGAAGGGGAAGCTCCGTTCCATATGGAAACATGTAGCCATATTAATGTTCGGTCACCCATTTCTATCGATGTCTTTAGGTTTGATTAGTTCAATCTATCTTTATGTTATGATCGAATGGTTTGCTTTTCTGTTACCTATCTTTTCAGGGTCTATTCTAGTCTTTTTCTCTCTTCTTGTTTTTTTGAAGATATATAGAACAGAGGAAAGAGGGGCTGGGACAAAAGAGTAGTAAAGCAGGAATAATCCGAACGTTAATATTTGTGCACTGTAACCGCTCCGTCAAAATACTTCGCTTTCCGTGGGCACGGCCTCAGCTAACTTTGCAAAGAAAACCACTTTGCAAAGTGGATCTTCAGCTCGTGCTGTTCCCACAGGAGTCTCCGTATTTTGACTACGCTCAGTCAGAAGGTTGTTCGGATTTTCCTTCTTCCTATTTAGTTATGTCCCAGCTTCTTTTGGATAAGTTTTGTTTTTCTTTTAGTAATGCCTGGAATTCTTTTTCCAATGCCTCGGAAGGTTCGATGCTTAGTCTACTAAGTACATCGGTGATTTTTGTTTCTAAAACAAGCTTTTGTTCCGCTAAGGTATCTTTTGTTTTTACCTTTTTTCTATTTCTAAATTGCTCGTAGCTTCCTTCAAAATAGGTTATCTTTTGATTTTCGATGGAAATTACTTTTGTTGCTAACTTTTCGACAAATCTGCGATCATGCGATACAAAAATGATTGTTCCTTCATACTCGTTCAATAACCTTTCTAATGCTTCCATCGCTTCTAAGTCTAAAAAATTAGTTGGTTCATCTAGTATCAACGTATTACAATCACTGACAAACAGCTTTGCGAGAGTAACCTTTACTCGTTCTCCGCCACTTAGCACTTCTACCTTTTTATGGACTTGTTCACGATAAAAATGCAGTCTAGCAAGCACTGTTCGAACTAAAGTATCATCATGAACAGAGCCTTCCTGTACATTTTCTAAGATGGTTTTTTTCGGATCTAAAATGGATAGATCTTGTTTGAAATATGCCATCCTGCATGCTGGTGAAAGGTGAATACCTTCCTCATTTTGGATAATTTTTCGAATTAAGGTGGTTTTTCCTGTTCCGTTTGCTCCAATGATCGCGGCTTTATCGCCACCATGAATGAGTAGATTCGCTTTATCCCAGAGAGTTTTGCTACCGATTGTGCCAGGGAGATTTTCTACTTGAATAAGCTTGCGACCTTTTATTTTATCCTGCTGAGGTAGCTCCATTTTTATCGGTGTTTCTTCATATGGTTTTTCTACCTTATCCAGCTTCTCAAGTCGAGTTTCTATTGCTTTGGCTGTTTGCTGTAGCTTTTTTTGCTTTTTGGCAAAATAAGGCTTTGCCCCGGTGATTTTGGCTTCCGATGCACTTGTGTTCTTTGGTTTTTTAGTGGCTCTTGCAGCTTTTTCTGATTTTAATACTAAAGCATTTTCTAATTGCTGCTTTTTTGTTTGATATTTTTCATATTCTTGTAGTTGCTGTTGTTTTTCGAGCTCCTTTTGTTCCTTGAATCGCTGGTAATTTCCTTTATATTCCTTCAGCCGTCCTTGATCTATTTCCCATATCTTACTACAGGTAACATCTAAGAATTTACGGTCATGGGAAACTACCACATAAGCCCCTTGCCAATGCTTTAACGTATTTTCTACCCACTCAATATGATTGGTATCTAAATGGGTCGTTGGTTCATCGGCTAATAATAGGCTGCTTTGATTTGAGAAAGCCCGTTGAATGTATGCCTGTGTTATTTCTCCACCACTTTTATGTCCATCTGATAATTTAAGCTGGGGCAAGAGCTCCAAGGTGCCATGATAGGTAATGCTTCCCTTCTCTGGTGCAAGCTGTCCAGATAGTGTGTGAAGTAAGGTGGACTTTCCTGTTCCGTTTTTCCCAACAAGTCCGATCCTATCTCCTTCGAAAATCTCCAATAGATCAATCTCTAGTAATGTCCTTGCCTGAACGGAAATCGTAAGGTTTTTCGCTTGTAATAGCATAGGATTATTCACTCCATTTCTTGATGGAGACAAAAAAGCCTCCTTATTCACATTCAGAATAGGAGGCATAATTTAGGTGTATAAAGACACCAAGACAATTTGTTTAACTAAGTCGATTAGTATGCCATATAAAGCTAATCCTATTCTGAACATTTACCATAAAGACAGACGTATCCCAATGTCGAACTTCAACAAGTCTGTATTATGGAAATATTGCATAAAAATAGGATTAATACTTCATTTTAAATGGCTCACCCTTTCAAATTAATTACTGTAAGTATATGCAAAATGGAGAAGAATGTCAATATCACTTTTGTTAACCTAGGCTAATATATAATGTGCACTATATTTAATTTTAAATTATATAATGTACATTATATAATATTTATGTTATTATAAATTCAACATAATTAATTTTTAGTACAACACAAAGGAAGGGATGGTGTAAATTGAAATCAAATAGACAAACAACGAAAATGGGTACCATTATTTGTGTGCATTGTAATAACGTTGTTGCATCGGTGGAAACGAATGGAGTAACTAAATATTATTCTTATTGTAATGCCGAATGCAGGAAGAGTAGACAAAATAAAATATAGCTTAATTATTCTGTCTGGATTCTTACGGGATCTAGGCTTTTTTATCTCCTTTTTAATCATTTCTCTCTGTTATTTCATCCTATATAAAGCATAAAATTGTTATACTTGTAACAATTGAAATCGTTTTCTAATGATATTATGTGCGAGGAGAGGTTATCGTGATTCATTCATTTATTCTAGACAATAATGTGTTGATAAAATACCCACAAAATCGTACAACACCCATTCAGCATGGAATTTCGATGTTTGAGCGAGATTTTAAAAAGGTATTCCAATCTTCACTAAAAGAAACGGAACAGGAGGATAATGCCACAATTGTTATTCGATATGCCGAGGAAGACGAGCCTGTTTTTCATAGACAGGAGTCCTATTCTATACGATTTATTAAAAGAGAAAAGACTGTCATGCATGTAGTCGGTAGCGATGACTTAGGTATTATTTACGGTTTGCTTCATATTAGTAACGAATACTTTGGTATTGATCCTTTCTGGTTCTGGGCGGACCTTGAGGTGGAAACGAAAGAGCAAGTGCGTATTCCGATAAAAAATTATGCTTCAATTGAGCCTGTTGTCCGATATAGAGGCTGGTTTGTCAATGATGAGGTTTGTCTGATTGGCTGGAAGCCTGAATATCCGCCAACTGAAGAGGTTTGGTATCCTGTATTTGAAGCATTGTTAAGATGTGGGGGGAACATGGTGATCCCTGGAACGGATTTACCGAAGCATGGTATTCACTTTCATTTAGCATCAGAGATGGGGCTATGGATTACGCATCACCATGCGGAGCCACTCGGTGCAGAGATGTTCCTCAGAGCCTATCCAGGAGAAAAAGCAAGCTATAAAGAAAACCGTGAACGATTTGAACAACTTTGGGAGGAAGCCATCATCAAACAAAAGGACAAAAAAGTCTTATGGATGCTTTCTTTCCGAGGTCAAGGAGACCAGCCTTTTTGGGACTTTGATCCGAGCTTTAATACACCTGAAAAGAGAGGGGAAATGATCAGCTATGTTATCAATAGACAGAAAGAATTGATCGAAAAGCACGTGGAGAATCCTGTCTGTGGTGTTGCTTTATATGGCGAGATCTCTGAGCTTTACAAACAAGGAGTAATGAAGCTACCTGATAATGTGATTAAAATGTGGGCAGATAATGGATATGGGAAGATGGTTTCCAGAAGTCAAGGGAATGAAAACAACCGAGTTCCAGCATTGCCTGATCTCGATGATAAGGGATTACATGGTATATACTATCACATTACTTTTCATGATTTGAAAGCTTCTAATCACTTAACCATGTTTCCATCCTCGTCTACCTTCATTTTAAAAGAGCTACAAAATGCTTTTCATCACCAGGCAGATAAGTATCTTTTGCTCAACAGTGGAAATATTCGTCCACATCTATATCAGCTGGATCTTGTCAGTGAAATCTGGAAAAATGGCACTACAGACATCGATAGCCACTTAGATAGCTTCATAAATCGCCTATTTTCTACTTGTCAAGAGGAAATTGGAAAGATTTATAAGGAGTATGCTACCTGTACGGTTTCATTTGGTGGATATGCAGATGAAAAGGCGGGGGAGGAGTTTTATCATCATCCTGCAAGAATCATCATTGGTCATTGGCTAACCGGAAGCATAGCAAAACGGGCTGAAAAACTAGGCTGGGTTCCGGAAAATAGAACATTCGATGAACAGGTAAGCTTTTTTTATCAGAAATGTACAGAAGGCTTGGAAAATTGGGCTAAATTAAAGAAAAAATGCTGGAAGGTTTTGGCACAATTGTCAGACAAGGAGAAAACTCGTTTTCGTGATCAAGTTTTATTTCATGTAGAATTACATGAATCAGGCTGTCTGGGGTTTGTTCGTTTATGTAAAGCTTTTTTCTCTTTTAAAGAAGGGAATTATCCTGTTGCTTTTGTATGGGCTTCAAAGTCAATGGCGGCATATAGCATGGGTGTGGATACATTAAGAAAATCAGAGCACGGAAAATGGAAGAACTTCTACCGGGCAGATTGGTTGACGAATATTCAATCAACCGTAGACAATTTAGACACATTGCGAAAATATCTTCGCATGTTTGGAGATAGTCCTGACTTCTTCTTATGGTATAAGGAATACATTATGCCAGAAACAGAAAAATATATTTATCTAGAGAACACCCATAGAGAGCCTCTATCTGATGATGACCTAACTCAGAAACTAGAAGAGAAGTTTTTAGAAAATGGAACCATATAGCGTGGAATGCAAAACATCACCACTTTAAAAGCCTGTCTTTAAAGTGGTGATGGTGTACCATGAAATCATACCTTTAAAGCTACCTCGTCTGAAAAATGAACGCTAAACTTACAGTGATTGTCTCCTTCTGCTCTACATTGCACTCTTTCAACTTGATCGGTAGCCAACACCTGCTTAAACATATTGGTCTCACATTGACAGGCGATATGATACTCGTTTGCAACGGCAAATATAGGACAGTTGTATTCTGTCATTTCATATTGATTTTCATTAATCTGTCTTAGCTCCGCCATATAGCCTTTTTCATTTTGAATCTTCACCATTTCCTCAACTTTTTCTTTGTTTGTTGCTCTTGTAACACGTTTTTTGTAATCATTAGTAAGTCGTTCTTCCCGCTTTTTAAAGAGCTGATTTATCGACTCATCCCCATGTATTGCTTGAATATCTTTTAGAAATTCGACACTAATAGATTCATAATTGTTAGGGAATAATCGATTTCCTTTTGAGGTTAAACAGTACCTTTGTATTGGTCTACCGATAGATTGTTTATGATGCTCACTTCTAATCAGGCCATCTTTTTCTAA
>JACYYJ010078197.1_pt1 | contig 23959 bp, 25 predicted proteins | sample 8236861 | NCBI WGS metagenome assembly JACYYJ01 (sample SAMN14103086, study PRJNA606662) | landfill metagenome | isolation source: landfill solid waste | place: India:New Delhi, Okhla landfill site | collected 2017-11-05
AAAAAACATTAGAAAGGTGGTTCAAAATGGAAAACCAATAATCATTTTTCAAACATGGGGATTACACTGTTCAAACCAACAGGTGTAACACATGCTTTTCCTCTAATTGATTTACAAAATAAACGCGTAACCGGAACTGTTACATACAAAGGGAAGGTCTATATGACGGTTCATATCGATTTAAAAAAGGATACAGTGGAAATCAAAGGTAGTGTTGACGAATTACAAAATATTTCAATGGATCAAGAATCTTACTTAGACATGTTTAAGAGTCAGGCCGAATATTTTATCGAAAATAATATATCTGATCCACAGTAGTCTATTGATCAAATAAGAAAACCGTCACCTCACAGTAACGGTTTTCTTGTTGCTATTGCCAGAAGGCTCCACCATAAAATTTCACAAAAAATCATTCTTCTTAATTTTCGAAAAAACGGTCTCCAACGATCGATGAAACGAAATGGCCTCCTCGATTTTGTGCTCAAGTAATTTTTTCTCATCATTTGGACAATTCCCCATAGTATCTTGAATATCCGCTAAATTATCAATTTGTAGATTAAGAGAATCCAGCCAGCGATTGACGTACGTTTTCATAAATTTTTTATATAAATCTTGACGAGCCTCATATAAATCTTGACGAACTCCCTTCTGAAAAACACGTTCGACTAAATTGAACTCCAATAATCTTCTAATCGAGTAACTCATTGCAGTCTTACTCTTCCCTAACGCGTCCCTCATCTCATTTAGAGTCATGGGTGCTCCATTTAGATATAAGGTGACGAATAATTGCGCCTCTGTTTTATTTAAAGAAAACATCTCTAATGTTTTGGAAAATTCAGAAATAATCTGATTATTAATTTTTTCAAGCTCTAATCGCTCATTTTCATTTGTCATAAGTGAAAGTAATCCTCCTTAAATTCTCCTACTATCTAATTTACACTACATAGCTTCAAAATCAATGGGAACATTAAAACTATCGTATAGGATCAAAATAAAGTTTGTAAAGTTTTAACTTTACAAACAAAACATTCTGAAAAATCTAATCATATCACTTGAAATGTTTCGACAAAATCTGTAGCATTATAAAAGTGAGTATAATTTCCTAGAAAAAATCGAAGAAAATGAGGAGATATAAATTCATGTCTTTAATTAAGGTTACAAACTTATCGAAGATCTTTGGTAAGAAAACAAAAAGTGCTCTCTCCTTACTCAGAGAGGGACACTCAAAAGAAGAAATCTTGAAGAAAACTGGCTGTACAGTCGGTGTCAATCAAGCAAGCTTCGAGGTAGAAGAAGGAGAAGTCTTTGTGATCATGGGACTTTCTGGTAGTGGGAAATCCACCCTCGTTCGCTTGATGAATCGTTTGATTGAGCCTACAGAAGGCGATGTCGAAATCAGCGGGGAAAATCTTGCCAAAGTTGGTAAAGATGCTCTACGCAAAGTCCGACGCAAAAAAATTAGTATGGTATTCCAAAAATTTGGTCTCTTTCCATTCCGTACGGTTTTAGATAATGCTGCATTCGGTCTTGAAATTCAAGGCATCGGTAAGGAAGAACGAACAAAGAAAGCACAGGAAGCATTAGAATTAGTAGGATTAGGAAATTTTATTCACCAATATCCGGATCAATTATCAGGTGGTATGCAGCAGCGTGTTGGTTTAGCGCGTGCACTTGCTAACGATCCAGAGGTCCTGTTAATGGACGAAGCCTTTTCCGCGTTAGACCCATTAATTCGTAAAGAAATGCAAGACGAACTCTTAGACCTTCAGCAAAAAATGAAGAAAACCATCATTTTTATTACCCACGATTTAGATGAAGCATTAAGAATTGGCGATCGAATCGCTCTTATGAAGGATGGTGCCATTGTTCAAATCGGTACTCCTGAAGAAATTCTCGTAAACCCAGCGAATGATTATGTGGAGCGCTTTGTGGAAGATGTAGACCGTTCGAAGATTTTAACGGCAAGCCATATTATGAAGCGTCCAGAAACGGTAGATATTGAAAAACACGGTCCAAGGGTTGCCCTAGAACGGATACGTGAGCAAGGATTATCCAGTATTTACGTTGTAGATCGCTCTAGAAAATTAAGAGGATATGTAACAGCGGATGATGTCAAGCAAGCTCGCGAAAACGGTGAGAAAGACTTACAAGGCATTCTTCGTACAGATATGCGAACAGCAGAACTAGAATCACCAATTCATGAAATATTTGAAATTATTCATGATGCACCAGTGCCAGTTGCTGTTGTAGAAGATGGAAAATTAAAAGGAATTATTGTAAGAGGTGCTGTTATCGCGGCATTAGCGAATGGAAATGGAAGTGAGGTGCTAGAGAATGCTTGATTTCGTACCTGAGATTCCAGTAGCTGATTGGATTACTTTATTTGTAGAATGGGTGCAAAATACATTTGAATTTATATTCGACCCAATTAAAGAAGATTTTGGTGAATTCATTGAATGGACATCCGCTTCATTAAGCACTATTCCACCAATTGTAGTGATTTTAATTGTGGCCATACTCGCCTTCTTTATTACAGGGAAGAAGTTTGGCTTAGCTGTTTTTTCTATCGTTGGACTTTGGTTCATTTACAACCAAGGCTTGTGGGAGCATTTGATGTATACATTTTCTCTTGTGTTATTTGCAAGTATTATATCGGTCATTATCGGAATTCCTACTGGTATTTGGATGTCTAAAAGTAAATGGGCACAAACCATTATTACACCAATCTTAGACTTTATGCAGACAATGCCTGCATTCGTCTACCTTATTCCGGCAATTTTATTCTTTGGGATAGGAATGGTGCCAGGTGTTTTTGCTTCTGTAGTCTTCGCAACACCACCTGTTGTCCGGTTTACGAACCTTGGTATTCGTCAAGTGTCACAGGAACTCGTGGAAGCTGCGGATGCATTTGGTACAACTGGATCACAGAAACTATTTAAGGTTGAACTGCCAATGGCACGAAAAACGATCATGGCTGGGGTAAACCAAACCATTATGCTTTCATTATCCATGGTTGTTATCGCATCAATGATCGGTGCACCTGGTCTTGGAAATGATGTTTTAACTGCCCTACAACGCTCACAGGAAGGCCCTGGTTTTGTGGCAGGTTTAGGTATTGTTATTCTAGCAATTATTATTGACCGAATTTCTCAAAATTTAAACAAAGGCTAAAAACTTTCCCGGTTTCCTCCGGGAAGTTTCAATAAAATTTATAAAAAAGGGGAGATCATTTAGTATGTTTAAAACACGTAAAACTTTTGGATTGATGGCTGTACTAATATCTTTAGCATTAGTCCTTGCTGCATGTGGTGGCAATGATAATGGCGATGCTTCAGGTGAAGACACTGTTGGTCAAGGCAAAGAAATCGAACTAGTCTATGTTAACTGGGATACAGAAATTGCATCTACTCACGTGATTGGTCAGGTTTTAGAAAATTTAGGCTATGATGTTAAATTAACTTCTCTAGAAAATGCGGCAATGTGGGAAGCTGTAGCAAATGGGGAAGCTGATGGTATGGTAGCAGCTTGGTTACCATTGACACATGCATCACAATATGAAGAGTTTGGCGATAAAGTAGTGCAATTAGGACCAAATCTAGAAGGAGCAAAAACTGGACTCGTTGTACCTTCTTATATGGATGTTAATTCTATTGCCGACTTAAAAGATCAAGCAGAAAAAACGATTACTGGTATTGAACCAGGTGCTGGTGTAACTGCAGCAACAGAAGCAGCAATTAAAGAATATGACAACCTTAGTGACTGGACATTACAAACTTCTTCTAGTGGCGCCATGACTACAGCACTTGGTGATGCGATTAAGAATGAAGAAGATATTGTTATTACAGGCTGGTCTCCACACTGGATGTTCTCAGAATATGATCTTAAATATTTAGAGGATCCGAATGGTGGATTTGGTGAAGCAGAAACGATTGAAACAATGGTTCGCGAAGGACTTGAAGAAGATCTGCCAAATGCCTACAAAGTACTTGATCAATTCGAATGGACGCAAGATGATATGAACTCCGTAATGGTTGAAATCATTGTAAACGGAGAAAATCCAGAGGATGCTGCTGAGGCTTGGGTAGAAGAAAACCAAGATAAAGTAGATAAATGGACAGAAGGCGTAGAATAATATTAGAAAAGCTGCTTCCCAAAAGGTAATTACCTAATGGAAGCAGCTTTTTACTTCTTATACAGAATTTTGTCCACTATCCAATAGAAACAGGTAAAGGCAAAACTCGAAAACAATGGAATCGTCACTAGTCCCATCCCTAATTCTTTTCTCCGAATTTCCCCATCTGATTCTTCCCCTATCAGATAATGTCCTTTTAAATAAAATATTCCCCTCCCCACGCTTTCATCAATATCAAGTGGTAAATAAAAGAACGTATAAATCGCAAGCGATAAAAGAGTAATGAAGAAAAAGCTTGCGAAAACAACTAAATAGATAGGGAATTTCTGCACCTTTCTCTGCATTACAGAGCATATCCCTCCTCTGTTAAAAGCATTCGAAGCTTTGCTCTCGCCCGCTTGCCACAATTTTTCACTGCTCCGTATGTTTCGGATTCCTTCTGTGCAAATTCTTTTAATGGATATCCATGTAACAAACAATGCTCGAACCATTTCCATTGTTTCATCGTTAAAGCATTCTGAATTTTATGAAGTAACTGTGGGTCTAGTTCGTGGGCTAAATCCTCTACCATTAAATCTTCTATACGAACAGTGTTTAGCCATTTTTCATGCTTTTCCTGTACGCGTCTGTTGTGATCGATTAAGTGCAATAACTCCCTCCTAACACATAGATAAGCATAGCTCGAAAACTTGGATTTGCTACTATCATATTCCCGCCAGGCCTGCCATAGTGCGATTAACCCCAATTGATAAAACTCCCCGTCTTCATCTCGAATCCCATATTTATGAATTAAATGAAAAATAATGCGTTCATGATGCTTCAATACCTTATGGAAATCTTCCATTATTCAAAGCCCCATATGTAAAGGCGCCCTTACTTGTATTCCGCGGTAAGACAAGCATAACGTTGCTTAGATGGAGCGTCATCTTCCCTTATTTAGCTGAAAAGTAGAGAAAATGCGATTTTCATGCTTGAATTTTTATAAATTACCTAACAAAAACATCATTTCTACTACCCAATTACAAATTCACCACAAATATTTTTTACAATAAAAGGTTATACTAATATCCCTTTACAGTTATATAACTGCATGATAATATAAACTCATGAAAACAACTAGGAGTATTTTTGATATCATTTCAGAACCTAACCGCCGATTGATATTAGATTTGTTAAGAAAAAAAGCAAATTCAGTGAATGAGCTAGTTCAATTAACAGGAATGAGCCAACCAGGAGTTTCCAAACATCTTCGTATATTGAAAGAAGCAGGATTAGTAGAGGTACAGAGCGAGGCTCAAAAACGTGTTTATTATTTATGTCCTCTTCCCTTATCTGAGGTGGATAAATGGTTAGAGCCTTATCGAAATTTTTGGAAGGACAATCTTGCTTCATTGGATGAATTTCTTGAAAAGGAGGAAGCAGAAGATTAATTTATCGAATGGCACGAATTAAACCCAAATAATTATAATAGGAGTTGATTAGTATGACAAAATCAAAGGCAGTTGTTACCTACCAATTTAACGCTTTACCAGAAAAAGTTTATGATGCATGGATAAATCCTGAAAAAATAAAGAAGTGGATGTTCCCTAATGGAAATATAGTAAGGTGTGAAAACAATCCTAAAGTAGGAGGTTATTTCATTTTTGTAGACAGACGAGAAGGTGATGATATTGAGCATATTGGGCAATATTTAGAACTGGATAAACCAAATCTAATTAAATTCACGTGGGCAACAGTGGATGACCTGCCTGATATAGATATGGTTACTGTGGAAATTCAACCATCAAAAAACGGTGCCATTGCTACGTTAACACATGAAATAGATCCTAATTGGGCACAATATATCCCTCAAACAGAAAATGCTTGGAATGAAATGCTGAAAGCAATGGAAGAAGTATTGAACTAAGCGAGGAGATATTCTAAAAGATCAAATCACCTATGTAGGTTAATTCAACCATACATAGGTGAGCCTTAATATGTGCTACAATCCACTAGCTTTTCCTCACGTTAACGATTGTCATCTCCAACTGACCCCTCCAATTTACGAACTCCAAAACCTCCTGTAATCGGTGCCAAAAATCCATACAGTGCTGAAAATACAAAGCCTCCAAGATTAAAAATCGCCCAAGGTAAAAATTCAAAATTGTCAACTCCTAAAGTGGTTGCCATAAATACCCCCGAAACAGTCCAAGGCATTAACACTTCGGTAATGGTAATAGAGTCCTCCATATTACGAGACAAATTGACTGGGTGCAAATTATTTTTCTTGTATACCCTTCCATAGATATCCTGAATTAAGAAATAAGATACTAAGGCGTTGGAAGTACAGTTAATTACAGCAAAACCTGTTACAAGTGCTGAAAAAGTTATACTTCCGACTGTTTTTAAATGCTTAATAATACTCTCTAGGATTGTATTTAATGCCTGTGATACTTCTAATGCCGATGCGAAGAAAAACGCTACAAAGACAAAGAATGTGGCATTATACATCGAATATAGTCCACCTCGATTTAACAACTCTTGTAAATCATCGCCGATGTCGACTCCTACCAGCATATCCACATTAAATCCAGATACGGCAGAAGCGAATAAATTAGCTAATGACGCACCTTGGAATAAAATTGCTATAATCATGGCAGTAACAGATGAAGTAAATAGCACAATAAGTGGTGGTTTTTTCATTAAGGATCCCACAATGACCACCACAGCAGGTATTAATAGCCAGAGATTCAACTGAAATAACTGATCAAGATTTGCAACCATTTCTTGAATATTCGATAATTGGGCAGAATCGGTTTCAATCCCTAAACCAACTATGGAAAAGATGATAATAGCAAGTATAGAGGATGGAATGGCTGTATAAAGCATGTGTTTTATGTGCTCATATAAATTGGAACCAGCGGCAATCGAACTCATATTGGTCGTATCCGATAAAGGAGATAACTTATCACCAAAATAAGCACCAGATACGACAGCTCCAGCTGTTATCGCTAATGATAAATCCATTGTTTGAGCAATACTCATTATTGCTACCCCGATAGTTCCCGCTGAACCCCATGAGGTTCCTACACAGGTTGATACAATCGCAGTAACTAAGAATGCGAGTAAATATAAATAGTTTGGATCAATAATTTTAAGACCATAATATACAAATAAAGGGATCGTTCCGGATATCATCCATGTCCCGATTAGTAACCCAATACAAAACAAGATGAGAATGGCTGGAAGTGCCTTTTTTATTTTGGACCCCATCACCTCTATTATTGTCTCCCACCGATTTCCATGAAATATAGCAAAAATCGCAAAAACTATTCCTGCAAATAATAGCATTAACTCTGCGGGATATTTCATTATTCCAATACCCAAAATAAAAATAGCTAATGAAATAACGATCGGAATTAAAGCCATACCCAAGGAGGGACGTTTCAAATTATCTGTATTCATCGTTTAACTCTCCCTTTCAAGGATTTTTATCATAATTGTTGAAATGCCTTTTCTAAATCATCAATTTGCAATTCAGAGCCTTCCAGCCCAATAGATAAACGAATTAAGCCTGGTGAAATTCCTTGCTCATTTAGTTGTTGTTCATTATTATCTTTTACAGGAGAGTTTACTAAGCTTTCATATCCTCCCCAGCTGACGCCAATTTTAAATAAAGATAAGGCATCAATGAAACGAGAAACACTCAAAAAATTCGCTTCTTTAAGCTCAAAACTCAGCAGTCCTGTGAATCCTTTCATCTGTTTATCTAGATAAGGAGCATCCTTCTTTACTAGGCTGGGATGATAAATACTTGCAACCTCAACTTTTGTTTGTAAATACTCAATAACATTCAAAGCATTTTCCTGATGTTGCTTCAGACGGATAGGTAATGTACGCAAACCACGATTTATCAGATAGGCGTCATGTGCCCCTAAAACTGCTCCATTCAACTGATACCCATATTGAAAAATTTCGTCCACTAGATCCTGATCACCGATCACTGCTCCACCAATAACATCACTATGACCACCAATATATTTTGTCAAGGAATGGATCGACAAATCAAACCCTAATGTTAACGGTTTCTGAAAAATCGGAGTGGACCATGTGTTATCTATCGCAGTGACGATCCCCTGCTCTTTTGCTATTTTTGTTACTGCCTGCAGATCAACTACTTTCATTAGCATCGTTCCCGGGCTTTCTACATAAATCAATTTAGTATTTTCTTGTATCGCTTCATAAATATTGGTTAATTGGTGATCTACCACACTATATGATATATGGAACTTCGATAAATAATGAATTAACTCGGTTGTAGGACCATAAATATTATTGATTACAACAACATGATCTCCACTTCGCAAAAGTGTATGAAACACCGCACTAATTGCGCCCATCCCTGAGCTAAAGCACTTACATTTTTCTCCTCTCTCTAATGCTGCTAATTTTTGCTCTAGAATTTGTACGGTAGGATTAACCCCTCTTGAATATACATAATTTTCTCTTTCTAGCTTCTGTGCTTCCGTAAACTCTTGAAAGCTCTTGAAGGCAAAAAGACTAGTTTGATAGATAGGAGGAGAAACCGATCCATGATATTGGGAGGGATCATCCCAAAATTGTGTACAAATTTCTTCATCCGTATATTGCATAATTAATCCCTTCTTTCTCATGATGAACTTCATTTCTTTTTCATTCTATCATACTATCAACCTGTATGAAAGGTTATATTATTTTGAAATGTAAGTACACATCTATTATTGGATTAATCGTTGATAATATAATAAACTTAGAGCATAATCATTTCGAGGTGAACCGTATGAAAACGTTAAAGAAGAAACGATTATCAGAAATTGTTGCAGATGAAATAAAGAGATATATTAAAAAAGAAAAACTGAAAGAAGGAGATCGTCTTCCATCTATATCCACACTCATCGAAACCCTGGGTATCGGAAGATCCTCCCTTAGAGAAGCTCTCCAGTTGTTAGAAACACAGGGATATGTTGAAATTTTAAACGGAAAAGGGACTTTCGTAAAAAACAATAAAGCTTTTCATATTCAAACTTCTTTTGATATTGAAAATGAACGGAAATTTTTATTAGATGCTCTAGAAGTTAGAATTGCTTTAGAAGGAAAAGCAGTGGATCTAGCAGCAAAAAAAGCCACACAGGATGATATTAAAAAAATGGAAAGTTATCTAAAAGAATATGTGATGTATATCAACAATAAAGAGCGGGATAAAGCAAACGAGTCTGATTCATTGTTTCATCAAACTATTTATGAAGCTGCTGACAATGATTTATTAACTAGTATTATTGACTCTGTCGGGGATACTTTTAACCAATTTTGGAATGAACCATTTGGAATTGAGGACATATTTGATAAAAGCTATCCCTTTCATGAGGAATTACTTCAAGCAATAAAAGAGCAGAACCCTAATAAAGCATCTGACGCTTTTTTAAAGATTATGGATTCTGTTAAAACATCCATTGAGAATATCTAGTACCCCACTTTTTCAGAAGGCTAAGCCGAATTTGGTTTAGTCTTCTTTTATTTATAATTTTTTCCTTGACGACCGAACCAATATATGGTTATAATTTAAATCGTAATTATTACGATTTGATAAGGAGTGTTTATTTTGGTTTCATTATTAAAAAGATTTGGTTTCATCATGGTTGGTGTGTTAGTAATTTTAGTAGGCTGTCAATCGGAAGACTCGTCCACAGAAGATACTGATGCATCAAGCGAATCTCAAACAGAAACAACGGAAGCAGAACAAGAAACAAAAGATAAGGACGANNACGATCATGATCACGACCACGACGAGCACGAGCATGAACATCATCATGCACATGACGAAGAAACAGAAGAAATTTACAATGGTTATTTCGAGGATAGTCAAGTTCAAGACCGCACACTTTCTGATTGGGAAGGAGATTGGCAATCAGTCTATCCTTATTTACAGGACGGTACGCTTGACGAGGTATTCACTCACAAAGCAGAGCATGAAGGGGACAAAACAGCGGAAGAATATAAGGCTTATTATGATACAGGATATCAGACAGAAGTGGAACGCATTGTGATTGATGGAGAGATGGTAACCTTTGTTGAGAATGGGGAGGAAAACACAGCCCAATATATCTCAGATGGATATGAGATACTCACCTATGATGCTGGTAATAGAGGAGTTAGATACATATTTAAATTAGCAGAGGAAGCAGAAAACCTCCCACAGTATATCCAATTCAGTGACCATAGCATCTATCCAACGAAAGCTAGCCACTACCACCTTTATTGGGGCGATGATCGCGAAGCTCTATTAGAGGAAGTAACGAATTGGCCAACCTATTACCCCTCTGAAATGGATGGACATGATATTGCGCATGAGATGATGGCACATTGATTTGATACTTTCTTAAAGAATTGTAAATTCTATGAAAAAGGATTGATCGATAGTAAAAAAAAGATTACATTGAATTCAATAGAGATTATTCTCCAGACCACTGAAAGGAGAGATTGATATTGAAAAAAGGTGTTGTATGCTTGCTGTTAAGTATGTTTTTGGTAATTGTTTTTTCCAGCAGTGTAGCTGCTACAGGTAAAGGAAAAGAAGTAAACCTCAAGGTAATGTCATTCAATATCCATCATGGTGAAGGCTTAGATGGAGAATTGGATATTAAGCGTACTGCCAAAGTTATGAAGGATACAGGCGCAGAAATCATTGGCATTCAAGAGGTGGACCGATTTTATGGTGACAGAAGTGATTTTCAAGATCAAGCAAGGAAACTTGCAAAGTTATTAGGCTACCATTATGTATTTGGCGCCAATCTAAATCTAGAACCAGAAACCAGCAATAAAAATAGACAATATGGTACTGCCGTTCTCAGCAAGTATCCCATCATCGATTCAGAGAATATTCATTTAAGTAGTTTTGGCAATGAACAACGAGGTCTTCTGCGTACCAAAATTAACGTAAAAGGAATTCACGTCCATTTCTATAACACACATCTAGGTTTAAATGTAGCCGAAAGACTTGCCCAAATAGCAGAAATCAATGAGGTGAAGTCGTCCTTTTCAGGTCCTAGTGTTCTAGTTGGTGATTTAAACGCAGAGCCAGATAGTAAAGAGCTTCAATCATTATTACAAGAAGGTAACTTAGTAGATGTCTTTGCAAATGGGGATGAATCAAACACCTTTCCAGTAATAAACCCAACGAAACGAATTGATTACATCCTCACCTCTCCGTCCGTTTACCACCTGGATAGTCAGGTAATTTATACAGAAGCTTCCGATCATCTACCAATAGTAGCAGATATCGTTATTACGCGTTAGCAAAGCTGAGATTTTTGCATGGAGCTAGTTTATTAAACTTGCATCCATGCATTTTTTATCTTGGCTACTTCTCTTGACATATGCATATTGGCCAAGATATATGCTTTTATCTTGGCTATCTCGCTTAGCACAGACAGGATGACCAAGATATCACCTCTTGCCTTGGGCTTTCTCCCTTAGTACTTCGATTATTCCCAACATATATTCATTACTAACCCTCTCTCATTCTAATTAGAATATATTACCACTAAATTTTCAAATTTTTTTCGACATTATTCTTAATAACGAATCGTTTTCTGCCGATAATAACAATATGCTCTTATTTGATTTAAATAATTTCTTTATTATTTATATAGCTCTCTACTGATCACTGGAGGTGATAATTTTGCAAAATGTTGTAATAGTAGAACATAGTACTTTGTTTCGAGAAATGATTTCGAATATGATTAATGATATGGAGAACTTTCACGTTCTCGAAGCTTTTGACAATGAAGCAAAGGCAATACAGTTTCTAGAAATTTCAAATATCCCTTCGTTATGTATTATTGGTACCTATTTATCAAAAGAGGATCGAATTGCCTTTGCTAAGCAATTGAAAGCTATGCAGCCACTTATGAAGGTAGTATTAGTAGCGTCTGATAAAGATGATGATGCGATCGAGGCTTTTCCAAGTACTAATTTAGATGGTTATTTAGTAGCAGATATGGGATTAAGTGATTTTCAATCTATTATTCGTTTGGTTATGGATGGCATGTTTGTTGCACCACAAACAATGATCCAACAGTATGTAAGCAAATTACATTATATAGCTACCCATGAGGATAGAGATCAATTAAAGCATTTACTAATGCTTGAAGATGTCGAATTAAACATAGATATAGAAGAAATCGTGTTACAAAAGTCTATCTTTACAGACAGGGAATTTCAGATTTTTCGTTTGCTTAGAAAAGGCTGGTCTAATAAAATGATTGCAAATGAGATTAATTTAAAAGAAGGTACCGTTAAGAATTATGTTTCTATTATTTATAAGAAACTGGAGATCAAAAATCGAGATGAGCTGATGCAGTTAGAATCGGCGAATGTTTAAAGGATATTACCATCCATGGTTCAGCTATCCCTTAAGGGGTGTAGCTGAACTTTTTTTCTAATAGTAACAAGAAATGAAATCGTAAATAGTATACTGCTACCCCTCGCAATATGCTATAATCTTTGTAAACGATTACAAATGAAGGAGACGAAAGAACTTGATTCATTCAAAATGGTATGCTGTTTTAGAAACGATCACTAATTTCATACTATTAAACATATTATGGTTGCTCTGTTCTCTTCCCATCATTACTTTATTCCCTGCTACTGCTGCAATGTTTGGCGTGATTCGAGATTGGGAAAATAACGAAAACGTAGGGATTTTCAAACAGTTTTTAATCAACCTTAAAAATCATTTTAAGCATAGTATATTCTTTAAAGTATTATTTTTGATTTTTATTGTTATTTTAGTTTTAGATTATGCCATACTTAATGAATTAAACTCACCAATCATGATCTCATTAATAACGGCATTATTATTCCTTGTCACCATATTTACTTTGTTTATTAGTATGTATATTTTTCCGCTTATGGTTAGTTACGATCTTTCTTTCAAAAATTTAATGAGAAACTCCATTTTATTCTCAATGCTGTATTTCCCATCCACTTTACTGTGTTTAATTATTGTTAGTGTCGCTATTTTCATTGTGGCCATTATTCCTATCGTCAGCTGTATTATATTTAGTCCAATGGCATTTTTTATTTTCAAAATATGCAAAAGAAATTTCGATAAAGTGAGTAAAATGACAAAGACAAAGAGTATTTATACTTAACTCCTATAAAAAACAGTAGGAACTTGTAAGTTGTTCCCACTGCTATGAATCATTTCCTTATTAAATTTCCTCGATATTCTTTGGGTGTCATACCTGTTACTTTCTTAAAAAAACGAGTAAAGGAATGTGCAGAGGCATAACCAACTGCAACACCTACATCTCGAATTTTTAGTTTTCGATTTTCTAGAAGTTCCTTTGCCTTAAGAACTCTACATTTTTCAATATACTCTGATAAATTCATTCCATACTCTTGCTTGAAAAAATAAGATAAATAGGAAGGATTAAAGAAGTGAATCTCGGCTAATTTAACAAGTGATAAATCCTCATTTAAGTGATCTTCTATGTATTTGCAAATATTTTCTATTATGCAAGAAGCTTTATCTCGTTCTCTTATTTTATGTATATGAAGGATTTTCTCTGTAGTATCTTTTAAAAAATGAAATCCATCCATTATAGATCGATGGTCATCTATGCGCAACAATTTATCATAGTTAAAAATGTGTGTACTTAATTCTAAGCGATTAATATAGGAATATAAACTCAACGCAATAGCATAATAAGCTTCCATCAATTGATGAACATCATCTGTTGCTATCTCAGAAGTTATAAATGTCTTAAGATGGATAAAAAATTCTTCAATTTTATTGGAATCTAAATTTGCAACCATACTCTCCATTCTATATTTTTGCGTCGTTTTATCAGCTGGAGATTTTTGATTTTGTTCATTATGAGTATCCCATATAATCATTGGAATATTCCTTCCAACTTTAAATTGCTGTAACTGTCGCAACTGCTCATATTTTTCCGTAATTCTATTCCATTGACATGAATGACTACTTACAGTAAATATGATGGGCAACTCTAACAAATGTATACTTTCTTGTTGGACCAATTCTAAAGAGCCTTCCAAATATTTTGAAAATCGGCCATCTAAATCATCATTCGTGTCAAGGCATGGTTGAATAAACCACAGAATATCACCATACTTATCTATAATTTCCATACTTTGTAATTTTTCAAAAAGGTGATATTCCCACATATCTCTAACTGCAGATAGAATATTTGATTTTTCTAGATATGTTTTCCCTTTAGGATATGTTAAACGTCCTAATACTAACCAGACACCTTTGTTTAGATCTAAGCTTATTTCGAGCTCATTAAACTCATTACGTAATATTTCCATATCCTTCCCCAAATACTTACTATCTTGTAATAAATGCCTCATATATTCACCTTGTGCCATGAACTGATAGGCATATAGTTGCTCTCTAGATCGTTCTAGCCATTTACTTGTAAATTTCTCTTGATAAATTTCATTCATCACAACTTCAACTGTGTCAATTATCTTATCATAACCTTCCGTTTTTAATAGATATCTAACATTTGTCATCTGTATCGCTCTATAGGTATACTCAAAATTATTATGACCAGTTAAAAAAACTACTTTACATTTAGGCCAAAAGTTTTGTACCTTCTCGATTAATTCTAATCCATTCATCCCTGGCATAGCAATATCTGTAAGAATAATATCAATTCTACTGCGTGCGAGCCATTCTAAAGCTTCCGTAGCCGAGTATGCTTTATATACATCTAGTTGTTCAGGATTATAACTACTGAATACCTCATACAGTCCATCTGTAATAATTTCCTCATCATCCACAATTAATAGTCTATACATTCGAATCATCCTCCTCTAGATTTATTCGAATTTCTACCTTTAAACCATTTGTTTCACTTCGCGACAGATATAGACCACTATTAGCACCATAAGTTAATAAAATCCTTCTATGAATATTTGTCATTCCTGTTTGTTCTTGATAATCTCTTGCTTCATTTAAAAGAGAACGCATATCCTCTATTTTCGAGGTACTAATTCCATCACCATTATCTTCTACAACTATATAAATCGTGTGATGCTCTTTTTTAAAATGAACCCACAAAAGTCCTTCGTCGACTTTCTTTTCTAGACTATGTTCGAATGCATTTTCGATAATAGGTTGGACAATTAGTTTAGGTACCTTTATGTGTTCCATTTCTTCTGGTAATTCATCAAACTGAACCTTGATTCTTCTTGAAAATCGAAGCTGTTGAATTTCTGTGTACATTCTAGCATGCTTCATTTCTTCGGATAATGTTACGTGCTCTTCCTCATTCCGGGTAATAAATTTAAAATACTCTCCTAGCATACTAGTAAATTGTTCCATACGTTCCGTGTCCTCTGTCTTTGCTAAGGAATTTAATATAAAAAAACTATTATATAAAAAGTGCGGATTTATTTGAGATTGTAATTGTTTTAATTCCGCTTTTTGCATCATTAGCTTTTGTTTATAATCCTGCTCAATAAGTCGTCTAAGTTTATATAGCATAATATTATAACGATTATATAGAAAGCCAAACTCATCCTCCTGTTCATGCTCAATGGGATTATTTAGTTCCCCATCTTCCATTCGTCGAAAGCCATCAACTAATAAGACTAAGGGTTTATGGACCATTCTATATATCAAGTAAGAGTAAAGGATGATGACCACTAAAGAGGTAATGGCAAATCCCCAAGCCCACCTACTAAACTTTTTTAATGGGAGTTTAACTATGTCTTCAGGAATAAAGGTTACAACAGAAAGCTTTAAATCCTTAGAATAAGCACTATTTATATGAAATCTTTTATCCTCAAAAAAAGTTACATTGTCATTATTTTCTTTTGACCTCATGGTGTGATAATAAATGTTAAAAGCATTACTTGTTTTTTCGCCACTTTCTAACAGTAATTCCTTGTCATCAGACACTAGAAATGTAGAACTATTTGGATACATATTTAATGTGTTTAAATCCTCACTCATCTTTTGTTTATCTAATTCGATGTGGACTACGATTTGGGGATGTTCCTGCAGATCATTCCCGATTATTGAAGCACTTAAACTTAACGTATCCTCAGTTTGTATTAATCGTAATCCTGTTTGTGATTTGCTAGTGCGTATTTTCTCATACTCTAATTTATTAAAATCTTGTGCTGCATTCATCACAGAAATGGTTTTGTCAATGGATGGTAAATGGATCGAGATATCTTTAATATATATATTTGTGTTTTTTATGGAGGTAAGTCGATGTATGATATAGTTCACACTATCTTTTCGTTCGATATTGTCCATCATATCCCACGTATACGCAATCTTTCTTAGTTCCGTTTCTTGTAAAATATCAAATTGCTGAATTTCAATCCATTCGATTTCACGATTTAGGTTCCCTAGATATGATGTTAATTGTACTACTGTATTCTTTGAAATTTCCTGGCTTGTATTTTGATAGGTCCAATTGTACAAATAAATACCGAAAACGATAATAGGTAAGATTAATATAAAAAACATAATAAGTAGTCTTGCAAAGATAGTTTTACGCAATGAATTAACTGGAATTTTTAGCATTCCTGCCCTCCAATAGTACGATTAAACCATACTCTATTGATTTACTTGAACAGTATTTTCACTTTGATTTTGATACCATTCGTTTACCTCTTCTGTCATTTCCCTCCCCCCCATTTCCTTCCACTTTTCTACAAATAAATCAAATTCATTCATCGAACGACCTAAAATAAATTCCACATAGGAATCATGTATATAATTATCTAAAATGGTTTTCATCTCAACCATTGTGGTAGTAGGTGGCCCATAAAAACGATCATATAACAAGCTATCATTTTTAATATATTGTTCTAGTATGGAAAAGGCCCCATTTACTCCGTAAGTTTTTTCCCAGCCCCAGCCCGCTTCGTTATTCTCTGTAAAATAATGAATGATATTTTCATAGATTGATTTTGCCTCTTGCTCAAGCTCTGCAAAATTACCACTTGCTCTTACAGCTTCCAATTGGCGAAAGGCATCTAAATTTTTGGAAGCGGGATAAGGGTTTATTGGCGACAACTGCCAGACTGGATAAGGAGTGCTATAAAACAATTCGTACTCTGAGGTTTCTCCCCAATTTTTCTCTAAATAAAGATTAATCATCTTCATTATTGCCTCAGGGTGAGTGGTACCTTTTTTCACAACTAGGTAACTATTCGAATTATACTTTAAGGGAACTTTCACTTCTTTACCCGTTACGGAGACAATAGGGAGGGGTTTCCATTGTGCATCAGGATTCTGTTCTCGACTAACACCTGCTACAAATGATCCCCACTGTTCTCCATATAATATTCCAATTTTACCTGCTGCAATTTGTTTCTTCACCTTGTTCCCATCTTTTAGAAAAAATTCATCATCTAAAATACCTGCTTTATACATGTTTTGTAAAACAGATAGAGCTTCTTTCACCTCCTCTTGAACTCCTCCATGCACAAGCTCACCATATTCATTTTCTATCCAAATACCTGGATAAGCACCAAACCCAGCCATAAAATTAGTTATTCCCATTACTGGATCCCATAAATGTTTAGTAATAGCTAGGCCTAACGTGTCGTCAATATTGTTTTGATCAGGATCTTCAAAAGTAAACGCTTTCGAAATCTCAATCAGATCATTCATCGTTTTAGGCTCAGCTAGTTCTAAATATTCAAGCCAATCCGTTCGTATCCAAATATACTGCGCTTTTTCAATGGGGGAATCGATTTGGGGAATTCCTATCATTTTACCATCTATTGTTGCACTTTCTATTAATCTAGACCCTTCCATTGTGTACACTTCTTTTGTGAATGATGTTGCATATTCCTCGTACACTGCTGTTAAATCCTCTATCAGTCCAGCACGATACAGTTGTCTTAATTGTTGATCATTAACCCACACTACATCAGGTATATTTCCAGAAGTAATAACACTTCCTAATTTACGAGAAAATACATCTCCTTCCGCTTTCCAATCATATATAATGTTAATGCCTAGCATTTGTTTATAGAGTTCAGTCCATCTATTTTTTTCTAGGGTTTCTCCAGGTAAATGATTGATTAGTTCGTTCAAGCCTTGTCCTGTTTCTCTTACAAAATGAAGTTCAATCTCTGGTTCATACTTCGCCAATCCTTTATGTGCGTAAAATTTACTTTCTTGGGGTTGTACCTGTATAAGAGAGTCTTCCTTTGTATCAATTGAATCATCATCACATGACATTAAAGTAACTGAGGCAACGATAAATAGGAATAGAATGATATAAATGGATATATTCCGCTTATGCAAACTGTTTCCTCCATTTCATAATTAATCCATTAATTTATAATTCATTATCCTATTTGATTACTTATTTATCAACCTCCGTTAATAAAGCCCTTACAGAGGGAACAAATGCACTATAAATCTATCTCTTTTTATAATGAAAGAAATCAAAATCAACCATTCCATTTATATTTTGTGTTGCATAGTTGAATAAACCAACCCTACATCCCATAAAGTGATCTAATGTATAATGTAATTTAATTTTTTGACCAATCATTTCCCAAGTGATTCCATCATTTGAATAAGAAAATTCAACAAAATCTTTACTATTTTCAAAGTCAAAAGAAGCCTTCAAATAAACAGTATCCGAAGTATACAAGGTTGATGCTGTAATATCCTCTTCTCCCAAATCTCCTTTTTCACCGATCCCAATATAAAAATCCTGCTCATTACCTGCTAGTACACCGATCCAAGCATAATGTGATTGTAGAGCAACTAACCCTGCTCGATCACCAGGCTTCATTTGTTTAAAGTCAAGCTTTGTAATTGCAGTGCAACGTGGTCCTTCCGTTCTTTGAGTTAAAGTATTTCTAGCAAATTCTACACTTTTTGTAATGTGTCCTGTTCTAAGACGTAAATACCCTTTTCGTTCCGTTAATGACCATAACTCGTTGTTCGGGTTATGGTTCCATTGCCAATTTAAGGCCAGTTTATTCGTTTCATATTGGAACTCATCACTAAGAACCAATGGCGCTTGTTGAGTTTCAGGCAAAGGAGAAATAAATTCACTTGGTACCTTTCCACAGGTCCCAAATATAGGCCAATCATCCTCCCAACTAACTGGGACTAGATGAGGAATACGCCCAACCGCATCATGATCTTGAAACAATAAAGCAAACCACCTTCCTTCTTTTGTATCTACAATACCTCCTTGTGCTATTCCTTTATTGTGATAGCCCATATCATCATCTAATACAACACGCATCTCATATGGACCAAGTAGATCCTTTGATCGGTAACAAATTTGTCTACGTCTTTGGTTACCATCCGCAGGCCATTCAATAAAGAACAAATAATAATAGCCATTTCTTTTATAGGCATGACACCCTTCACACCTTAGCCTTATATTTTTGGAGGCAGTTGACAATAATAATCGATGAATACCGTTCTCTTTGACTTTTGTTGCTTCTGGTGTTAGTTCTGTAATTCGAATATCTCCATTACCGTATATAACAAATAAACGATCATTATCAAACAACAAGCTTGGATCATGATAAAGACCATCAAAAACAACCCGATTCCAATCACCAGCTTCAAGGTTTTTTGTTGTGTAAATATAAAATTGTTGCATATCATTACTGGAAAAACATACATAGAAAGTTTTCTGATGATACCTTAGGCTTACCGCCCAGGAACCTTTTCCATAAATGTGTTGACCATTCATTAAATTGTGAGCATCGTTATCTTCTAATGTTTGAAAAACATAATTGATGATTTCCCAATCCTTCAAATTTTTTGACTTCATTATGGGACACCCTGGCATGGAATGCATGCTAGTACTAACCATATAATAAATATCATCTACCCTAATTACACTTGGATCAGGTACATCTGCCCAAAGGATTGGATTGGTGACAAAGGATTCTTTCATTTCTATACCTCCATTGTTTATACAATATTAACAAGCAAATTAATTCTTTTCCATAACCCGCCAAAATGCTTGTTTAGGTTGATGGTTAGTATCGAATAGAAACGGCCAGTTTTTTCTTCCTCTTACTGGAAAATTATCTAACCACGTATAATCATCAGCTACTCCCCAAAAAGTCACAGAATCGATATAATCCTTATACTCTTTGAATAGTTGAAAGATTTGATAGTACCTTTCTGCCTGAAGCTGCATCATCTGTTCTGTTGGTTGCTTTAAATCTGTTCGGCTATCATGATGATCGAAGACGGATAGATCAAGCTCTGTAATATGCAATTGCACATCTAAACTTGCATATGATTCTATTGCTCGCTTAATATGCTCTAGGGAAGGTGAGTGTAAATTCCAATGAGCTTGCAGGCCGATTCCGTGAATGGGTACATCTTTTTCTTTTAAAGATTTAACTAACCTAACTATCTTCTCTCTCTTGCTAGGTACAGATTCATTATAATCATTATAAAATAACTTTGCCTTTGGATCAGCTTCATGAGCAAACTGAAATGCTTTTTCGATAAATTTTTCACCAGCGATATCAAGCCATTTGGAAGGCCGTATAAATTCACCATCCTTATCTGATACCGCTTCATTCACAACATCCCATGCGTAAATGTTATCTTTATATCGATTTATCACCGTATCAATATGATTCTTCATTCTATTAAACAATGTATCACGATCAATTAAGCCACCGTCTTTATCATGAAATACCCAATCAGGAGTTTGATTATGCCAAACCAAAGTATGTCCTCTTACTACCTTTTTATTTTGTTCAGCAAAAGTAACCACTTGGTCTGCGGAATCGAATGTAAAATTCCTCTCGGATGGTTGTATATGACTAAACTTCATTTCATTTTCTGCTGTTAAACTATTAAAATGCTTCTTGATTAAACTTTCTTGACTTTTTATAGTCATCGGGTTCACTGCAGCTCCGATTTTAAAATAGTCCTTCATCACTTTATAAAGTTGCATTTGATTATCCTTTGAATTACCCAATGTAATTCCTCCTCTTATATAGTTAGTAATTTTTCGATAAAAATGAATGTCCTTACGAAAGAAGTTTTGCGACTCATTCGCAAGATACTATTCAGACCATGATTACCCTACAATCCCAGATCGTTCGATACTTTCAACAAAATAACGTTGAACGAATAAGTAAATAATAATAAGTGGTAAGATAGCAAGCAATATCCCCGTATCTTGTACCATACTCATATAAAATGGATCTTTATTTGTCGCAACTCCACCTTCAAGCTGAATTGACAAATTATAAGGTAATGAGGACAATTGTGTAGCCATTACATTACTTGATGTTAAATAGGTTGTTGTAAAGAAGCTATCATTCCACTGCCAAACAAATGAAAAAAGCATTACTGTAACAATTGCCGGAAAGGCATTAGGTAGCATAATACGTAAAAAAGTCTTTCCCACACCAGCTCCATCAATATAAGCAGCTTCTTCAATTACCTTTGGAATCCCTCTAAAAAATTGCCGGAAGATAAAAATATACAATCCGGCTTTTAGCGAATTTGCCGTAACAGATGTTAAAATAAAGGGCCAATATGAATTTAATAAATTTGCAGAATCACCTGTCAATAACGGAATAATTCCCATCAGTGTGAAATCTTTTAAATTCATATAAATTGGAATTAAAATAGTCGTTGGTGGTACTAAAATAGTTAGTATGACACCAGCAAATAACAGTTTACTTCCTTTAAAGCTAAGTCTAGCAAAAGCATAGCCTGCTAGGGCACAAGAAGCAGTTGTTAGAATGGTTGTAATGCTCGCTAACAAAAAAGTATTCAATAGAGTGTCCCAATAATCCATAATCTTTATAGCATTCTTAAAATTCTCTAATGTGAAATGTTCTGGAATCCAAACAACAACAGGGGAGTATAAATCACTTTTATGTTTAATGGCAGTCGCTATTTTTTGTAGAATTGGATACAAAATCACAAAAGATAAACCGACAATTAAAACAAATCGAACCATTGCCCATAGCCACCGCTTCCAATTTTCCAACGATAATAATTTTACTATCATTATCCTTCCCCCCTCTATTCCTGATAGAATACTTTTTTAGATATAACATACGTACTTACCATTAGAATGATCATTATCGTAACAAAATAGAGCCAAGCCATTGCTGAGCTTAATCCGAAATTACTGTTATCAAACCCTGTTGATAGGATCAATTCTGTGATCGAGCTACGCGAAAAAGAATCAATAATCGTATAAATCATATTAACTAAAATCAGTGGTGTAACCAGTGGAAAAGTGATTTTCCAAAATGCTTCATAGCCTGTTGCGCCTTCCATCTTGGCAGCTTCATAGAGTGCAGGAGGGACAGTTTGAATACCGGCTAAAAAAATTAATATTTGGACACCTGACTGGCTCACAATCTGATAAATTCTGTCAACTGCACCTGTAAGATAAGCTACAATCGTTTCATTTACTCCAGAACGAAGCATAATTCTCTCTAATTCAAATGCCCCAAAACCGCTAGTAACGCCACCTGAGTTCGCATTTTGCTCATTAATGGCTTGCACCAAGCTAGTTGATTCCAAGTTTAAAATGACACCTGAGGCAAGAATAACTGGGAGAAAGAAAACACCTCTCGCAAACGATCTACCAAGGAACTTTTGGTTTAATAGCACCGCTAAAAACAAACTGAATATAATGATTAATGGGATGTTTACCACCATGTTAATAATAGATTCTATTAGTGTCCTGTTAAAATTTGTGTTTACAGTAAGGGCTTCGATATAATTTTTCAAACCAATGAAGGTAATTTTCATTCCTTCCGAGCTTGCTTGTATCTCGCTAAAGCTAAATCGTAAGGAAGTAAGTAAAGGAATTAAAAAGAAAAAGATAAACCCAAGTAACCAGGGTAGAACAAATAGAAAACCCCAAAAGGCCTTTTGTCCTTCATAAGACTTTGGCATTATTGTTAGTTTTTGCATCGCTTTCATTTCTCATCACCCCCAGTTACTGTTACATAATTCATTGCTTCAATTTTTTTCCCATCTACCGTTACTTCTGTCTGATTATAGTTCACGATAATAGCTACACCATTTCCGTATACTGTTTTGAAAACTCCATCTTGTAATTTTTCATGTGTTTGTATTTGTTCATTAACTACCTGGCTCAACACTTGATTTATTTCTTGGTAAATTTCTACTGCTTCCTTCATCCATGCAGCATAATTAATAGAATATAAATAATCAAATTCCGTATCCTTTACCTCATGGTTCGGTGCATAACCCCATTTAAAATGGACACCTGAACCGTACTCTATACTTTTTAAAATATATTCCCTTGTATCGGTAAACTCGGAAAGGTTATAGGGATTCCCAGTATAATTAATAAACCCACGGATAACCATTTGGTAAAATGGAATCTCTTCATCTTCTAGCTTGTATCCACTATTACTCATTGGAGCATTGGTCAGACTTGTTATATATGGTAATGTATAAGCATTTCCACCGTTCGCCAATAAATCAAGCTCCTGGGCTCGTATTGCTTGAAATGCCTTACTCACCATTTCTTTCGATTCGTTCCGATAAATTTGTTTATTCTTTCTAAAATCACTATTTAATTGATCCGCTAAATCTCGTAAAGACAAGCCTCTCAAACCGATTTCTTCTATATTTTGAAGCATATCTACTGTGTACTTTTCTATTTGTTTAGGTGAAACAACATACGAAGGCGACTTATCTCTGTCTCTACGATTAAGTGTTATATCAATGGGATAGACTGCTGCTGACACACCTTTTAAAGTTCTTGAGGCTTCAGATTCCGCATCGAAACCACCACCATTATA
>JACYYJ010127962.1_pt2 | contig 23777 bp, 20 predicted proteins | sample 8236861 | NCBI WGS metagenome assembly JACYYJ01 (sample SAMN14103086, study PRJNA606662) | landfill metagenome | isolation source: landfill solid waste | place: India:New Delhi, Okhla landfill site | collected 2017-11-05
CTGTGTTTCGGCCATGGCGAACCGGTGGTCTGTGCGGCCGGCACGGCCATGCGACGGCTGGTGGCGTGAGGCGTCACTCCACCGCGGAGGCCACGTCCACGACCTTGTCGTGGCGGACCCACACCGGTTCGGCGTCGGCGCCCGCGTCGTCGGGGCGGGTGGGAAACCACAGCACCGAGGTGTACGGGTCGGCGATCGGAAAGGCGACGACCTCGCCGCTGAGGAAGAGCTTCTCCATCCCGATCGGCGTTCCCGCGAGGTAGGTGATCCGGTCACCGACGACGATCTGGTCGGCAGTCTTGTTCATGACGGTCCCCTCCGGACACATATCCGGACCCCAGTGGCTTCTCGTTCTTCTGACGGTCACACCGTAGAACCGCAATGAGCGAGGTGAAAATTGCATCACAGGAACGAGTGACAGCCGAACAGGTGCAATCGCCGAGAGGCACGTAACGCCGCCGACCGGTCACTCGCCACAGAGGACTGGACCGCGTCGGCGGCGGCGTCGCTCAGCGCAGCGGGTCGACCGCCCGTAGAGCCTCCGGCTGCTTGCCGGTCACGATCTGCTCGGCGAGCAGGCGGCCGGTGATCGGACCCTGCGTGTAGCCCCACATGCCGTGCCCGCCCGCGACGTAGAGGTTCGGTGCCGTCGTCGCGCCGATCAGCGGCTTGCCGTCCGGTGTGACCGGGCGGGGGCCCACCCACTCGTCGGTGCGCTTCTCCCAGTGCACGCCGTCGAGCAGCGTGCGAGCGGAGGAGACGATGGCCTCGATGCGGGCCTTTTCCAGCGGCGCGTCCGGGCCCTGGAACTCCATGGTGCCCGCGACCCGCAGCGCATTCCGGTAGGGCGTGCACGCCACCCGGACGTTGGGCAGGTAGACGGGGTTGGGCACCGGCCGGTCGGTGGGCACGGTGAACGAGTACCCGCGCCCCGCCCGGACCGGTACCCGCACGCCCTTGCTGCGGGCGAGTCGGTCGAGCCAGGCGCCGGTGGCCACGACGCCGACGTCGCCCGAGATCTCCTCGCCGGAGCGGGATTCGAGGGTGACGGACTGGCGGTGCGAGCGGATGGCGGTGACCTCGAAGCCGGTCTGGATCACGCCGCCCCGCCGGCGCACGGCGTCGGCCAGTGCGTGGACGAACGCGCCGGGGTCGACATAGCGCTGACCTTCGAGCTGCACCCCCGCGGTGATCCGGCCGGAGGCCTGGGGTGCGAGTTCGCGCAGTTCGTCGCCTTCGAGGCCGCGGTAGGTGATGTGGCCGCCGGAGGCGTTGATGCGCTGGAGCTCCTTCAGCAGACCGGTGGCCTGCTTCGGGGTCTCGAACAGCGCGGTGATCGGGGCGCTGGTGGTGGGGGCGGTGACGCCCGCCGAGGTCAGCGTGTCGAACGCGGCGAGGCATTCGGCGTTGAAGGGAAGGTTCGCGCGGGCCGCGCGTTCCCACGAGCCCCAGGTGCAGTGGGCGGCGAACTGGGTCAGGAAGCGCCACAGCCCGAGGTCGGGCGTGAACGGAACGTGCAGCGGGGCCTTCGGGTCGAGCAGCGTGCGCAGCCCGTACTTCAGGACGCTCGGCTCGTTGAGGGGGATGGCGAGTCCGGGGGAGAGCCAACCCGCGTTGCCCCACGAGGCTCCGGCCGCCACGTCGTCACGATCCACCACGGTGACGTCGACGCCGTGGTCCTGGAGGAACCAGGCGGTCGACAGGCCCACGATTCCCGCTCCGACCACCACTGCTGTGCGGGGACCGCCGACGATGCGCGTGTGTTCGTTCATGACCGCCTGCCTCCTCTGGCCTGCTGTGCGTCGTTGCGCCCTCCAGAGTGACCGACCACATGCGTCCGGCGTTTGTCGGATCCGGACAATCTGAAGGCGACCCTTTGTACGACGACGTTCACGGGGAACACTCACGCCCATGGTGACACTGGATCGGCTCATCAACGTCCTCGGTGGATACGGCGTCGTCCCTCTGGCGGCCGTGCCGTCGCGCGGCGCCGATCTGCACAGCGTCGTCGTGCACGACCCGGCGGACAGCACGACTCCGGTCGGTGACGTCCTGCTGGCGGTGGGGGTGCGGGACGCGCGGCGCGCGGTGGAACTGGCGGTGGCCGCACAGGCGAGCGCGGTGCTGGTGCACGGCTCGGCCACCGACCACGGGGCCGGGGCGGAGGCGACGCGACACGGCATCGCGGTGCTGCTCGTGGACGCGGCTGTGTCGTGGAGTCAGATCTGCGGTGTCGTCTACGGACTGGTGCTGGAGGGCCGCGAGACCGAGTCCGGGCGCGGCCCGAGCGACCTGTTCGCGCTGGCCGACGCGATCGCGACGACCGTGGGCGGGCAGGTCACCGTCGAGGACCGCATGTCGCGGGTGGTCGCCTACTCCTCGCTCCAGCAGGACGCCGACCCCGCTCGCCTCGACACGATCCTCGGCAGGCGGGTGTCGGAGCCGGTGCGGCGGTTGTTCTCCGAACGCGGCGTGTTCCGCCACCTCAGCACGTCGGAGGAGCCGCTGTTCGTCGCGCCGTCGCCCGAACACGGGTTGCGGGGCCGCATGGTGGCGGGTGTGCGTGCGGGCCGGGAGCTGCTCGGGTCGGTGTGGGTGACCTGCGACGAACCGCTCACCGGGCAGCGGCTGCGCGGCCTGCGGGACGGCGCCGAGGCCGTCACCCTGCACCTGCTGCGTTCGCGGGTGAGTTCCGACCTCGAACGGCAGGTGGAGTCGGAGCTCGTGATCCAGCTGCTGGAGGGCACCCCGGAGGCGGCGTCGGTGTGCGGCAAGCTGGGCCTGCCCCCGGACACCTTCCGCGTCGTGGCGTTGCAGGCCCACGCCGACGACGAGCGGCACGCCGCCGTGTTGCTCGCCTACGACCGGGCCACGACGGGTTTCGGGTGGTCGCGACCGGGACGTAGCACGCTGTTCGGCAACACGGTGTACACGGTGTTGCCCTGCGGGGACGACCCGGCGCCCGCGAGGACGTGGGTCGCGGAGCTGGTGCGGGATCTTCCGGACCACGTCACGGTGGCGGCGGGCATCGGGGGCGTGTGCGAGGTGACGCAGCTGCCGGCGGGGCGGCAGGAGGCGGACGAGTGTCTCGCGCTGCACGTCACGCGACCCGGTGAGGAGCCGGTGGACTACGACGCCGCGTGGTCCGACATCCTGCTCCAGCGGCTGCGCACGGCGGCCGAGTCCGGTCGGCCGCCGCGTCGGGGGCCGATCCGGGAACTGGCCGACCACGACGCCGCGCACAACACCCGGTACGTGCCCACGCTGCGCGCCTGGCTGGAGGCGCAGGGCGACCTCGGGGCCGCCTCGGCCGCACTGAACGTGCATCCCAACACGGTGCGCTACCGGATGCGCCGGATGAGCGAACTGGTGCGGTTGCGGCTCGACGACCCCAAGACCCGGCTCGCGCTCGTCATCGCCCTGGCCGTCGTGGACTGAGGGCCGACGGTCGCGCGCGGTCCGCCCGGACGGACGCGTCAGCGGGGGGCATCGCCTTCCTCCTCCGAGGGAGGTTCGCCGGGGGAGGGCGGTGCGTGGTCGGGAAGCACGTGGCGGGTGTCGGTCCGGCGGTGCAGGCGGAGGAATTCGAGGTGCCGCTCGTACTGGTCGAGGACGTCGCCGATGAGCTGGTCCCGCGTGTAGCCCATGACGTTGTAGTCCTGCCCGCCTTCGGGGAGGTGCACCTCCATCCGGTAGTAGCGGTCGTGCTCGGCGACCGACCGCATGGCGAACGCCGGAGTGGGTCGCTCCACCGGACGCACCCGGTACCCGAAGTGCTGCTCCGTCCCCAGTTCCACGCGCAGCGTGACGTCCGGCAGCGTGCTCCCCGGCTCGGTGTCCTCACTGACGGTGGCCTGCACCCCGCGGTTCTCGAGTTCACGCGCCACCTCGTGCAGCGCCGGTCGGCACACCTCGTCGACGAACCGCGTCGCCGCCCGTCTGCCGGGGAAGCTGAGCGTGCGGGCGAGCCGGTGCCGCCAGGTGGCGGGCACCCCGGGCGCGGTGGTCCGCACCGACAGCGACGACGACAACGTGGTCCGCAGCGCCTCCTCGCGATAGCGTTCCACGCGCAGCGCCCGGTACAGGCCCCAGATGATCAGGAACATGACGACGGAGAACGGCAGCCCCATGATGATGGTGGCGCTGGTGAGCGCGTCGACGCCGCCCACGATGAGCATGGCCATGGTGAGCAGGCCAGTGGCCACGGCCCAGAAGATGCGCAGCCACGGTCTGGCGTCGGTGACGGGCGTGGGCAGCCGGGAACTCAGGTTGGCCATCACCAGCGCGCCGGAGTCCGCCGACGTCACGTACAGCAGCAGGCCCACGAACGTCGCGAGTCCCGCACTGAACGTGACGCCGGGGTACTGGGCCAGCAGTCCGTAGAAGCCCTCTTGCGGCGCGTTCATCGCGGTGTCCCCGAACTGCACGTTGCCCTGGCGGACGATGCTGATGGCGCTGTTGCCGAACACCGAGATGAACGTGAGGGTGAACAGGAACGGCACGACGAGCGTGGCCGCGACGAACTCCCGAAGGGTGCGGCCACGAGAGATGCGGGCCAGGAACAGCCCGACGAACGGGGCCCACGCGATCCACCACGCCCAGAAGAACAGGGTCCAGTCGTTCAGCCACTCCACGGGCCGGTCGTAGGCGAACGTGTTGAGCGTCATCGACGGGAACCGGCTGACGTAGTCGCCGATGTTCAGCACGAGTGCGTTGAGCAGCTGGACCGGGCCTTCGAGCACCAGCACGTACACCATCAACACCGCGGCGAGCAGGATGTTGAGCTGCGACAACCTGCGGATGCCCCGGTCGACGCCCGACACCGCCGACGCGGTGGCCATGAGCACCGCCAGCACCACGAGCGCGAGCTGGGCGGCGACTCCCTCGGGGATGCCGAACATGAACCGCAGGCCGTAGTTCAGCTGCACCACTCCGATGCCGAGCGACACGGAGATGCCGAAGATCGTGCCGAGGATCGCGGCGAGGTCCACGACGTCGCCGTACCTGCCGTGGATCCGTTTGCCGATGATCGGGTACAGCGCCGAGCGGATCGCCAGCGGTAGCCGGTAGCGGAAGGCGAAGTAGCCCAGTGCCATGCCCATCAGGGCGTACATGGCCCATCCGGTGATGCCGTAGTGGAACAGCGTCCACACGACGGCCTGGCGCGCCGCTTCGACGGTCTGGCCGGAGCCCTCCGGGGGTGCGAGGTAGTGGCTGACGGGGCCCGACACGGAGAAGAACATGAGGTCGATGCCGATTCCCGCCGCGAAGAGCATCGCCGCCCACGAGAACACGCCGTAGTCGGGCGTCGCGTGCTGCGGGCCGAGTTTCACCTTGCCGTAGCGGGAGACCGCCACGAACAGGACGAACCCGAGGTAGAGGGTCGCGGCGAGGAAGTAGTACCAGCCGAAGCCGGCCGAGATCCACGCCACGGCGCTGCCGATGACGTTCGAGGTCCCGGTCGGTGTGATGATCGCCCAGGCCGACAGCGCGATGATGAGCAGTGCCGCCCCGAAGAAGACCCGGGACTTCAGCGGGCGCTCCCGTTCCCCGACAGTGTCCAACTCGGACGGAGAGTCGGGAGAGTTCCGGTCGGGGTTCCTGTTGCCGTCGCTGGTCGCCAACGCCGCTCCCGTTCGTTCGGGCACCCACCACCCGCGTTCGTCCGCGCTGTGGGTGCGGGCGGTGGCCGCTATGTTTGCGTTGAGGAGGCTTCAGGGCACGCTCTCCAACGGTAGCGAGACCGACGACGCCGCGCTGGGCACGCCGCACTTCGCGGGGAAGGTGGCTCCATGTCCACTCTGTTCATCGACGGCCGCTGGGTGTCCGCCACGGCGGGCGGGACTCGGGAGGTCGTCAATCCGTTCGACCAGTCCGTGATACGCACGGTCGACGAGGCCGCGGCGACCGATGCGGAGGCCGCCGTCCGGGCCGCGAGAGCGGCGTTCGACGACGGCGAGTGGCGTGGGTGGACGGCCCGCCGCCGGTCGCTGCTGCTCCGGCGCGTGGCCGAACTGCTGCAGCGCGACCGCGCCGAGATCGCGCGCCTGGAGACGCTCGACACGGGCAAGACGCTCGTCGAGAGTGGCATCGACGTCGACGACGTCACCTCGGTGTTCGAGTACTACGCCACCCAGGCGGAGTCCGATCCCGGAAGGCTCGTCGACGCGGGCAATCCCGTGGTCCGCAGCCGGGTGCTGTACGAACCGATCGGCGTGTGCGCGCTGATCGCGCCCTGGAACTACCCGCTGTTGCAGATCGCGTGGAAGGTGGCCCCGGCCCTCGCGGCGGGCAACACGATGGTGCTCAAACCCAGCGAGACGACGCCGTTGACCACGATCAAGCTCGTGGAGCTGCTCGACGAGGCGGGCGCACCCGCCGGCGTGGCGAACCTCGTCCTGGGCGCCGGTGACCCCGTGGGTTCGACGCTCACGGAGAGCCCGCAGGTCGACATGGTGTCGTTCACCGGTGGGCTGGCCACCGGGAGCGCCATCATGGCGTCGGCGGCGCGCACCGTGAAGAAGGTCGCGCTCGAACTCGGCGGCAAGAACCCGAACATCGTGTTCGCCGACGCCGACTTCGAGGCCGCCATCGACTACGCGCTCATCGCGGTGTTCTTCCACGCGGGGCAGGTGTGTTCGGCCGGGACCCGGTTGGTGGTGGAGGACGCGCTGCACGACGAGTTCGTCGCCGAACTCACCCAGCGGGTGGAGCGGATCAAGCTGGGCAACGGCCTCGACGCCGACACCGAGAGCGGGCCGCTGGTGTCCGCGGAGCACCGCGAGAAGGTGGAGTCGTACGTGTCGATCGCCGTCGACGAGGGAGCGCGGCTGCTCACCGGAGGGCGCCGCCCCGACGACCCGAAGCTGGCGCGGGGGTTCTTCTACCTGCCGACCGTGTTCGACGACTGCCACGGCGGCATGCGGGTGGTGCAGGAGGAGACGTTCGGTCCGATCATGACGGTCGAGCGGTTCTCGGAGATCGAGGACGCGGTGAGGATCGGCAACGACACCACGTACGGGCTCGCCGCGGCCGTGTGGACGGGCGAGGCGCGCAAGGCCGAGTACGTCGCCCGCGCGTTGCGCCACGGCACCGTGTGGATCAACGACTTCGGCCCCTACCTGCCGCAGGCGGAGTGGGGCGGGTACAAGCGCTCGGGCGTCGGGCGGGAACTCGGCCACGCCGGACTCGCCGAGTACCAGGAGGCCAAGCACATCTACGAGAACACGGCTCCGGAGCCGCAGCGCTGGTTCGCCCGCTGATCCTCGGGCCGTGACTTCTCCGGCGGTGACACGGTTGGGTGACCGTGCGACGATGAGGGTGTGGAACGGCGGATCCCTCCGGTGAGGACGGTTCGCGAGGCCCCCGGCCAGTGGGGCCGACTGGTGGACGTGCCCACTTCCCCTCCTTCGTCGGAGGTCACCTCATGCGCGCAATCCACCGTAAGCTGGGCTCTCTCGTCGTCGGCGTCCTGACTCTCGGAGTCGGTTCCTGCCTGCCCCTGAGGGCGGCGCTCGACGACACCGCCCCGTCCGGTCCGGTACCGATGCCGTCGTTGCGCGGCGTGGTGCTCGGAAACGGTGTCGCGGCGTTGCGAGCCCTGGGAGTCGAGAACGTCACGACCGTGCCGGTCGACGGTCATCTGTTCGTGGTCGACCACGACAACTGGGTCGTGGTCCGGCAGGCACCGAAAGCCGGAGTGACCGTCGCCCCCGACGAGGAGGTGACGTTGAGCGTGCGCAAGACCGAGGAGGCGGAGTCGCGGTTCTGCTTCGACAACGACTGCTGACGACGACGGCTGACGACGACTGCTGACGAGGCGCGGGAACCACACGCTTCAGCGCAGCGCCACGGTGAGCAGCAGCGTCGCGTCGGTCAGCGCGTAGACCGAGTGTCGCTCGGGTGGCAACGTCGCGAGGTCCCCCTCCGCGAGCTCCCACTGCCTGCTCGGCGTGCGCAGAAGCACGCTGCCGCCCAGCACGTGCAGTGTTCCGCCGGGTGGGGAGTCGTGTTCGGCCAGCTCGGTGCCGGTCAACAGGGCGATGAGCGTGGACCGCAGCGAGTTGCCCGCGACGAGTGTGCGCGCGGTACGGCGAGCGCGGTGCTTCTCCGCCTCGTCCAGTAGCTCGGCGGCCAGCGCGTCGACGGCGGTCACCGTGGGGTGTTCGCTCACCGTGTCCTCCTGTCGGTCCGACTGCTCGCGGGGTGTGGCTGTCGCTGCAGTCATCGTGCTCGCTCGCGTTCTCGCGCGCCACTCGCGGCCCGGGTTCGCAGGACGCGGGGCCTCGGCGAGCCCCCCGTTCGGGACGAAAGTCTCTCCCGTCGAGCCGAGACGGCGAGGCAGTGTGGATCCACAGAGAGGCGATCGACATGGAACACACGAACACCTGGACGATCAACATCGTCATCGACGAACACGACGGGCAGACCCGAGCCGAGGCGCTGCTGCGCAAGGACGACGGGACGGGCCACACGGGAATCGGTGTGGCGAGGCGGAATCCGCGCGACACCGACGTGCCCGCCATCGGCGACGAACTCGCGGTCGCGAGGGCGCTGGCCGACCTGTCGCACCAGTTGCTGGAGAGCACGGCGACCGACATCGAGGCGATCACACACCAGCCCGCACACCTCGCGCGCTGACGGGCCTCACTCGCGGGTTCGGGGACTCGTCGAGCGCCGTGGGAGCCGGGCCGGTGGCGGACCGTGGTGGCTCGGTTCGGACTGCGTGACCAGCGGATTGGCACCGTCGGACTCGGGTACACGCCCGATATGCCGAGCAGTGCCGAAGCCGGCGGCAGGGAGCGGAACACGCTGCGCTCGACGCCGGCCACGCGACAGTTGTCGAAGCTGAAGCTCGACGAGCTCCTCGCCGGAGTGCAGAGCCGGCTCACGGAGATCTCGCGGACCAGCGATCGGCTGCAGGCGCTGCTCGACGCGGTGCTCGCCGTCAGCGGGCAACTCGAACTCGACGTCACCCTGCGTCGCACCGTACGGGCGGCCGTCGACCTGGTCGACGCACGCAGCGGCACGTTGACCGTGTCCGACCCCGGGGAGGGGGTCCCCGATCGGGTGTCGGTCGACCTCGACTCCGACGACGGCACCCTCGACGCGGACGACCCGGCCGACACAGCGACGGACCCGGCGACGCACGTCGAGGTACCGCACGCCCGCGACCCGGAGTCGCGGGCGGCACTCGCCGTACCCGTGCGAGTGCGCGACGAGACCATCGGAACCCTTCACGTGAGCCGGAAACGCGGCGGTGGGGAGTTCAGCGCCGACGACGAGATCGTGCTCCGGTCCCTGGCGGCATCGGCGGGTGTCGCGGTGGAGAACGCGCGGCTGTTCGAGCAGACGAGGGTGCGCGGCCGGTGGCTGGAGGCCGTGACGTCGGTCAACGCGGAGCTGCTGTCCGGGGCCTCACCCGACCGCTCGCTGCAACGGCTCGCCGAGGCGGCCGGGGAGCTGTCCGGAGCCGATGCGGCGGTGGTCCTGCTCGACGAGGGGTCGGGGGAGTTGTCGGTCGGCGCGGTGTGCGGACCGGTGCCCCGACTCCGGGTCGGTGAACTGATCGCCGCGCGAGGCGTGCTCACCGACGTGCTGCGCACCGTCGANNNCGCGGTCCTCGACGACCTCGGCCGCGCGGACACCCGGCTGCCCGCGGGTCTCACCACGTCGTTCGGGCCGGCTGTGGTGGCACCGCTGCGCAGTGCCGAAGGGGTGCAGGGCGTGCTGTTGGCGCTGCGGCGCCGCAGCGCCNNGCGCCATCGCCCTGCTCGCCGACCGCGACCGCATCGCCCAGGACCTGCACGACCACGTCATCCAACGCCTGTTCGCCCTCGGAATGGGGTTGCAGAGCGTGCTCGGCCGGATCCGCGATCCCCACGCGGCCGAGCGGGTTCAGGACGCGGTGCGGCGACTCGACCAGACGGTGCGGGAGATCCGCACGTCGATCTTCAACCTGCATTCGATGGGCAGGTCCGGGCACAACAGCCTGCGGCGCAGACTCCTCGACATCGCGTCGAGCCCGCCGGCGGGCGCGGCCGCCCCCTCGGTGCGGATCGGAGGCGCGCTCGACACCCTCGTGCCCGAGTCGCTCGGCCGGGACATCGAAGCCGTGGCCCGGGAAGCCATCGGGCAGCTCGCCAGGCAGGCCGCCCACCACGGCGATCCGCCGGAGATCACGCTCGACGTCGACGTCGGTGACGTGGTGACCGTCGACGTCCTCGTGGAGGGATCCGCGCCCGTGCCCGACCACAGCGGCTGGCTGGAGGAGGTCCGGCGGCGCGCTCACGACCGTGGTGGAGAGGTCCAGGTCGACGCCGGCGACGGCGCGGTGCGGTTGACCTGGACGGTGCCGTTGCCCGACCCCGACACCGCGTCGTCGTAGCGGGACCTTCGGCTCTTCACCGAGCGAAGGATGCGGAGGACTCTCGGGAGGGAACCGTCGGGGGAGGGCACCATGACGTCAGAGGCCGGGGATCTCGCGGAACGTGTGGCGCAACAGTTGGCGGCGGTGGTCATCGCCGCCTTGCGGCCCGATCCGGCCGCACCCGACACGGGGCCCGACTCGCGCACCATCGGAGCGGCCGTCGAACGGCTCGGGGTGGAACTCGGGTCGTTACTGCGCCAGCTGGAGGACCGTCCGGTGCGGAGTGACGACACGTTGCCGGGCGTGACCAAGTCCGACAGCGCGGTGGTGAGGGCGGCCAAGCTCGCGCGGCAGATCATGTTGTCGGGAAGCCACGACGGTGACCCGCCGTGACCGGTGGCGGAGGGCGAGGGCATCGGTGGACACGTCGCGGCGCCGCTGTCGGTCGAACGGGGTGCGTACAGCCTGCCGTCGTGGGAACACGGACCGGTGACCGGGCGGCCGCCTGGTCCACTGTGCACGGTCCTTGTCTCGTCGCGGACGTGGGGCGACGACTCCGTGGCACATCGTCGGGGTGAGCGCAGCGAAGAGGACGTTGCCCTGCGAGCCCGGTCGGTCGGGCCGACCATGGAGTCATGAGTACTCCGGCCGGTGGCGCGTCCCGAGAGCGGGGTGAGAAGGCCCGAGCGGCGGAGCGCACCAGGATCAGTGGCGCGTGGGCGAGCGCGATCATGGCGACGCTGCTCCTCGTCGTCCTGCTCGTCTTCATCCTGCAGAACACCGAGTCGGTCATCGTGCGGTTCTTCGGGATGTCGGGCTCGCTGCCGCTCGGCGTGTCGATGTTGTTGTCGGCTGTGGTCGGTGCCCTGGTCGTCGCCGCGTTGGGCGCGGCCCGGATCGCGCAGCTCCGTCGCACGGTCCGCCGGAGCGCAGGCAGTCGTCGGGATCACCGCTGAGTAAGGACTTTCGGACCCAGTCGCTCCCCGTGGGAGCTGGTTAGGTGGTGCCATGCGCAGGACAAGCACGCTTACCGTCCCGGTGGGACGGGGCTGGCATGATCATGCCTGCTGGTTCCACACCGGGCCCGACGACTGGCGTGCGGCGTTGGTGCCCTTCGCCGGTGAGGGTGTGGCGCGGCGCGAGGGCCTGCTCTACCTCTCCGACAAGACCGAGGACGAGCTGGCCGACGATCTTCGGGCACTGCCGCACCGGGACGAGCTGCTGCGGACCGGCCAGCTCTCCGTGATGAGCATCGAGCCGGCCCGGGGATCCGCGGGCGGCCAGGTGCTGGCCGAGCAACTCGCGCTCATCCGGCGCGCCGTGGAGGACGCCGTGGCGGCGGGCTACAGCGGACTCCGACTCATGGTCGAGAGCGCGCCCCCGGTGCAGAGCCGGTCCGACGCCGAGCGGTTCGTCCACACCGAGCTGCTCGTCGACGAACTCACCGCGCGACTGCCTTTAACCCTCCTGTGCGGGTACGACGGCCGGTTCGTCGACCGCCGCGCGGCCGCGGCTCTGGCCTTCGTGCACCCGGTGCGCCAGCACTCCACGTTCGGTGTGGGCACGGGACTGTACGCCGATCCCGACGACGAGAACACGTGGCGGGTCTACGGCGAGCTCGACCTCGCCTCACGCGAGGTGTTCGAGATCGCCCTCGACGCCCTGCCCGTGCACGGCGACCTCCATCTCCGCCTCGACGAACTCGGCTTCATCGACGTCGGAGGTGTGCACGCGATCGCCGCCCTCGCCGAACGCATCTCACCCCGACGGCTCGTGCTCCACGACGCGCCGACCGCGTTACGGCGCATCCTCGAACTCTCGCGCGACGAGTTTCCCGCGATGCGCCGGGTCGTGGCCGGCGTGTGAACGACCCCGGGTGGCGGCGAGACGCCTCGTCCGGCGTCACCCCTCGGTGGCGGCCTTCCGGATCGTCGCGATATCGATCTTGCGCATGGGCAGCAGCGCCTGCTGGGCCCGCTCGGCCTTCGCCGGGTCCGGATCGGTGAGCAGACGGGGCAACTCGGAGGGCACCACCTGCCACGTCAGGCCGTAGGCGTCGGTGAGCCAACCGCACTGCAGCTCCGTACCACCGGCGGTCAACGCCGACCACAGCCGGTCGACCTCCGCCTGGTCGGTGCACGGCACGTAGATCGACGCGGCCGGAGAGAGCGAATAGTTGGGGCCGCCGTTGAGGGCCATGTAGTGCTGGCCGCGTAGCTCGAACAGGACCACGAGAGCGTCTCCGCCGGGCTTGCGCGCGATCTCGTGGACACGCAGATCGGGAAACACCTCGCCGTAGAAGCGCACGGCCTCCTCCGCGCTGTTCGAATACCACAGGCAGGTGGCGATGCGATCCATCTCCGCGTCCCTTCCCGAAAGCGGGTGGTGGGTTCCGTCGGCGCGTCCGCCGGGCGCGATCGGCCCCGCAAGCGGCGTACCCGGCACGCGGGAGGCCAACCCCGCCCGACGTGCGCGCAATGCGTATGGACGTTCCGGCTCGGCGCGCGTGTGCTGGACGGAGCACGTAAGGAGGCGCACATGACCGCGACCAATCCGTCCGACGCCGTCGACGTCGTCGACTCCGAGAAACTCGAGGAACTCCTGCACCAGGTGGTCGCCGACGTGGGAGCGGCGATGACCGTGCCACTGGCGCTGATCGGTGACCGGCTGGGCCTGTTCACCGAACTCGCCGACGGCGGGCCGATGACCGCGGACCGGCTGGCCGACCGCACCGGGCTCGTCGAGCGCTACGTGCGGGAGTGGTTGCTCGCGATGGCCACCACCGGCTACGTCACCTACGACGGCGGCGACACCGACCCGGCCACCGCGCGGTACCGGCTGTCACCGGAGCAGGCCGAGGTGTTCACCGACACCGAGAGCCCGGCCTACATCGCGGGAGCGTTCCAGAACCTCACCGCGGCCACCCGCATCCTCGACCGCCTCACCGAAGCCTTCCGCACGGGTGAGGGCGTCGGTTGGCACGAGCACCACGAGGACCTCTTCCTCGGCACCGAGCGGTTCTTCCGCCCCAGCTACCTGGCCAACCTCACCACGACGTGGATCCCGGCCCTGCCCGGTGTCGAGGAGAAGCTCAGGACCGGCGCGCGCGTGGCCGACGTCGGATGCGGGCTCGGAGCGTCGACGATCATCATGGCGCGGGAGTATCCGCAGAGCACGTTCGTGGGCATCGACTACCACGCGCCGTCGATCGTGCTGGCGCAACACCGGGCCGCCGAGGCGGACGTGTCCGACCGGGTCTCCTTCCGCACCGCCGGCGCGGCCGACCTCGAAGGCGCCTTCGACCTCATCGCCTTCTTCGACTGCCTGCACGACATGCCCGACCCCGTCGGAGCACTGAGCGCGGCACGTTCGGCGCTCGCCGACGACGGCGCGGTGATGCTCGTGGAGCCGATGAGCTGGGACACCATCGAGGAGACGCTGAACCCTCTCGGTCGCCTGCTGGCGGGCGCGTCGACGTGGATCTGCCTGCCGAGCGGACTGTCGGCCGAACCCGCCTACGGCCTCGGCAACCAGGCCGGCCCGGCGAAGACCTGCGCCCTCGGCCGAGAAGCCGGATTCTCGGTCGCACGCGAAGCCGTGGCCACCGACTTCAACCGGGTGTACGAGCTGCGGAAGTGAGCCGAAGGATGTGCCGTCGCTCAGCCCAGGATCCTGGCGACCGCCGCGGCCCGGCCGTCGACCCGGAGCTTGCGGTACACGTGCTCCAGGTGCTTGGCGACCGTGCGCGGGCTCAACGCGAGTTCGTGCGCGATCGCGACGTTCGTCCGGCCTCGCGCGACCAGCCGAAGGATCTGCCGTTCCCGCGACGTCAGGTCGGTGTCGGCCGGCGTGGGACCGACGAACCGATCGGAGTAAGCGCGTCGCAGCACCGAGGCGATCGGCTCACGCAGCAAGGCACACACGTCGTGCTCGACGTCGGTGAAGGGGCGCGACCAGCGAGTGAAGACCACGGTGACGTGCAGGTCGGCGTACGGCTGCACCGACAACGCGGCGCGGTGGCCGGGAAACCCGTTCTCCGGGGGACAGCGCCGGAACTCGACGCGGTGCACCGTCCCGGCCCGCAGGTGCCGCTCGTGGTAGGTGACGGCGTCGGCCGCGAGCAGGTCGCACATCACCGCCAGGCACGACTCCGGGAACCGCTCCGGGGCGGTGATCCCGGCGATGGTGTCGACAGTGGACACCAGCTGACGCACCGTGCGTAGTGAGAAGTACATGGCCGGCTCGAGGAGGGGAGCAAGGCGTGCCTTTCGACCGTGCGCCGTGAGAAGAGCAAAGTCAAGCGGCGCCGACACCGGAACGGAGAACGGTGATGACGCGCAAGTACGTGGACTGCCGAGAGACACCCAGCGTGTCCGGGTGCACGCTGGCGATGAGTGGCGAGGAGGAGGAACTGGTGCGCGCGGCGGTGCAGCACGCCGTCGACGTGCACGAGCACACGGATGACGAGGAACTCCGCGAAGGAGTGCGGCAGGGACTCAAGGACGCGCCGGTGGCCGACACGACGCCCGGGGCGTTCGTGCAGCTGATCGAGTTCCACACCGACCGGATCGACGAGGTCGAGCGGATGGCACGCGAGTGGGCCGACGCGATCGGCGCCGACCGCACCGCACGGTGGGCCCTCGTCGGAGCCGACCGGGACCGGCCGGGCACCTACATGGAGATCGTGGAGTTCCCGGACTATCCGGCCGGGATGGAGAACTCGGCGCACCCCGCTACCGCGGAGTTCGCCGAGAAGGTGCGTGCGGTGTGCACGGACGAACCCCGCTTCGTGAACCTGGAGGTGCGCTCCACCACCGACTTCAGCGCCTGACACCACCCGGGTGAGCGGAGGACGCCGTGTCCGCGGTCTGTGCACGCGTGTCCGCACTTCCCGTACGCCTTGGGTGGGCCTTGGCATCGTGTCCGCGGCCTGCGTCCGCGTGTTCGCGTCGCACGCCGCGGACACGCGGACGTGGGGTGCGGACACGGGTGCATGAGGTGCGGACACGCGTACGGGGGGTGCGGACACGGGCGTGGGGTGAGAACACGCGTACGGGGGGTGCGGACACGTGTGCGAGGGGTACAGACACGTGTGCGAGAGGTGCGGACACGCGGGGCCGGGGAGATGAAGTCCCTGTGAGGCGAGGCGGCTCGGCGGGATGACCCGCCGTGAGCCTCGCCTCTCCATGCCTGCGAACGGTCGTGTGATCTGGGCCGTTCAGCGTAACCACTTCTGCATTTCTTGCTCAAAAGTAGAACGTTCTCGACCTTAGATATTTACGTCCAGACCAGAAGTGTTTAACGTCCCGACGGAAACTCATGTCGCTGGAGGCATAGACCATGACCGGTGAACAGGCTCGGCTACCTCAGTCCCAGAAGGTGTCTCGTCGTTCGATGCTGGTCGGCGCCGCGGCCGGGGTGGTGGCGCCCGTAGCCGTGTCCACCCTCGGTGCCGGCTCCGCCGCCGCGCAGGGGCGCGGCAAGGGGCGCCCGGGCCGCACGGGTGAAACGCACCGCGTCACCGTCTACGCGGAGGAGCTGCCCGGCGGCCTCTACGGCTACGGGCTCGAACCGGGCAAGGCCACCGTGCCCGGACCCGTCTTCGAGATCTGGGAGGGTGACACCCTCGAGATCGAGCTGGTGAACAACACCGACCGGCGCCTGTCGATCCATCCGCACGGCGTCAACTACGACGTCGCGTCCGACGGCAGCCCGTTGAACGACTCCTTCAACGAACCCGGCGAGACCCGCACCTACGTGTGGAGCACGAGCTTCCAGTCGGAGGGCCCGGGCGGCTTCTGGATCCCGGGCAGTGCGGGCTACTGGCACTACCACGACCACGCGCTCGGCAGTGATCACGGCACCGAGGGCATCGCGAAGGGCCTGTACGGCGCGCTCGTCGTCCGGCGTGAGGGCGACGTGGTGCCCGACCGGCAACACACCGTCGTCTTCAACGACATGACGATCAACAACAAGATGGCGCCGGACGTGCCCATCCTCGAAGCCAACCTCGGCGAGCGCGTGGAGTTCATCGCCATCGGGCACGGCAACAACTTCCACACCTTCCACCTCCACGCGCACCGCTGGGCCGACAACCGCACCGGCTACCTCCAGGGCCCCGACGACCCGAGCAAGGTCGTCGACAACCGCGACCTGAACCCCGGGGACTCCTTCGGTTTCCAGGTGATCGCAGGAGACGGCGTCGGGCCCGGTGCGTGGATGTTCCACTGCCACGTCCAGAGCCATTCCGAGACCGGGATGTCGGGCATCTTCCTCGTCCGCAACGCCGACGGCAGCATGCCCGACGGCGCCCAGGAGGCGATCGACCGCTACCTCGGACATCAGGGTGGCCACTAGGACACCACCCGGTCGCTGACCTGTCGAACTGGCCTGTAACACCCTTTCAGTGAGGAGTAGAGATGGGTCGAAGAAGATTGTCAGCTCTACCCCGCGCCGGGCGTGCGAGACCGACGCTGTTCCGGCGCACCATGGTGGTCGCGACAGGTTTGACGCTGGTCTTCGGGCTGGCGGCGACACCGAGCTTCGGTGCGCCGGAGCCCGGGAACGGCAAGGGCAAGCCGCAGGAGCGCGCCGCCGCGACGGCGGCGTCGGTGCTGGTGTTCCACGGTGCCCCGGACGAGCAGGACGACCCGGTCGAGCGTGCGGCGGACGCGATCGGCGAGCTGGGTGCCACGAGCGGCCTCGACGTCGACGTGACCACCGACCCGGCCGCGTTCACGAGCGAGAACCTGAGCAAGTACCGGGGTGTCGTGTTCCTGTCGGCGCACGGGTCCGAGCTCGACCAGTCGCAGGAAGCGGCGTTGCGGAGCTACCTCGACAACGGGGGCGGGTTCCTCGGCATCCGTGACGCGGCGCGGGCGCAGGAGCGCTCGGCGTGGTTCTCCGGTCTCGTCGGCGCGAGGCCGGCGGGTGCCCGGCCGACGCCCGCGGAGGTCGCGAGCGCCAGCGCCAGCAATGAGAACGCACCGAACGAGTCCGCGGCGCACGCGGTCGACGGCAAGGACGACACCAAGTGGCTGGCGTTCGACAGCTCCGCGTGGTTGAGCGTCGAGCTCGCCGAACCCACGGCCGTCTCGCACTACGGCGTGGTGTCGGCCAACGACTTCCCCGATCGGGACCCGAAGGACTGGACGCTGCAGGGTTCGAACGACGGGGAGAACTGGACCGACCTGGACTCCCAGTCCGATGAGGACTTCCCCAACCGGTTCCAGCCCAAACAGTACCGATTCGACAACGAGACCAGCTACTCCCACTACCGGCTGAACATCACGGCGAACCGCGGGGCGGACGCCACCCAGCTCGCCGAGTTCGAGCTCTACACCGGCGACGAGACCGAGCCGGTGGATCCGGACGCCCAGGAGGCCGTGGTCAGCGTCACCGACCGGCAGCACCCGGCGAACAAGGGTCTGCCGCTGACGTGGAAGCGCACCGACAAGTGGCTGAACTGGGAGTCGAGCCCGGTCGGTGAGGTCCACACGGTCGCGCAGGTCCAGGAGCACACCTACGACCCGGGTCCCGCCGCGAACGGGCCGTTCCACCCGATCTCGTGGTGCCACGACTACGGCGGTGGCCGGTCGTTCTACACCGCGATGGGCGGGACGGCGGACAGCTACGGCGAGAAGAACTTCCGCGGCCACCTCCTGGGGGCTCTGGAGTGGACGACCGGGCTCGTGCGCGGCGACTGCCAGGCCACGATCGCCGAGAATTACGAGATCGAGCGGCTGACCGGTGAGAACCTGCCCGGGCGGCTCGACCAGATCGGTGAGCCCCACGGACTCACGATCGCCGACGACGGCACGGTCTTCTACATCGGCAAGGCGGCGTGTGCGACCGGGCCGATCCCCGACTGGGAGGACGAGAACGTCGGTCTGGGCTGCGGAACGATCCACCAGTGGGACCCGGAGACGGAGCGCGTGAAGCTGCTCGCCACGCTCGACGTGTTCGGCAACCGCGGCAGCGGCGACGAGCTCGTGAAGGCGGAGGAGGGGCTGATCGGCATCGAGCTCGACCCGGACTTCGCCACCAACGGCTGGCTGTACGTGTACTGGATGCCGTACGAGTCGATCGACACCGACAAGCGCATCGGCGAGCGGACGGTCTCGCGCTTCACCTACGACCACGGGTCGGCGACCATCGACCTCGACAGCCGCAAGGACCTGCTGGCGTGGGACACGCAGATCCACTCGTGCTGCCACGCGGGTGGCGGGATGGCGTTCGACGACGAGGGCAACCTGTACGTCGCCACCGGTGACAGCAACTCCTCGCAGGGCTCGGACGGGTACTCGGGCAACAACTGGACCAAGGACTACAAGGGCGTGTCGTTCCAGGACGCCCGCCGTACGTCGGGCAACACCAACGACCTGAACGGCAAGATCCTGCGGATCCATCCCGAGGACGACGGCACGTACTCCATTCCGGAGGGCAACCTCTTCCCCGAGGCGGCCGACCCGGGTGACAAGACGCGGCCCGAGATCTACGTGATGGGCGTGCGCAACCCGGCGCGGATCCAGATCGACGCCAAGCACGACTGGCTCACCGCCGCCTGGGTGGGGCCCGACGCGGGCGAACCCGACCCCGAGCTGGGGCCGGCGAAGTACGAGAACGCCACGATCATCACGTCGGCGGGCAACCAGGGCTGGCCGTACTGCATGGGGAACAAGCAGCCCTATCGCGACCGGAGCAACGAGGACGCCGACGTGCTCACGGGGTGGTACGACTGCGACAACCCGAAGAACACCTCGCCGCGCAACACGGGGCTGGAGGACCTGCCTCCGGTGCGGAACAACATGATCTGGTACTCGCCGCAGGGCGGCGGTCCGGTGTTCCCGGAGCGCGGGGACGGCAGCGGCCTGCCGACCTACGAGATCGACGACAGCACCTACACCTGGCCGTACCTGAAGGGCGGTGGGCAGGCCATCATGTCCGGGCCGACCTACTACCGCTCCGAAGTGGACACCGACAGCGGGGTGGCCTGGCCGGCGTACTGGGACGGGAAGTGGTTCATCGGTGACCAGTCGAACGCCAACAACCGCATCGCGGTGACGATCGACCCGGCCACGGTGGAGGACGCCACGCCACCGCCGTTCGCCGAGGACCTCCGCAAGATCATCCCGGGTGGCGGTGGTTCCGACCAGCTGCAGAGCTGGATGGACGCCAAGTTCGGACCGGACGGGGCGTTGTACCTGCTCGACTACGCGGGCGGATTCTTCAGTCTGGACGACAACCAGAAGCTGATCCGCGTGACGTACAAGGGCGGTCCGGCGACGCCGGCTCCGGCGGCGCGCTCGTACGCGGTGCAGAACAAGCCGCTGACGATCGCGTTCGACGGGCTGCGGTCCGGCGGTGTGTCGCACCGGTGGGACTTCGGCGACGGCACCACGTCGGCCGAGGCGAACCCGAGGCACACCTACGCCGAGCCCGGCAACTACACCGCGACCCTGACGGTGACCTATGCCGACGGCGAGAAGGTGACCGTGAAGAAGGAGGTCGCGGTGGAGTGCGCGGTGCCGGACACCGGTCGCACCGTGCACTATCGCGACGACGACACGGGCGTCACCAACCACGACGTCGCGGGCGGGTGCACGGTCGACGACCTGATCGACGACGAGAGCAGCTGGCCGGACAACAAGGCGTTCGTCTCCCACGTCCGGGACGTCACGAAGCCGCTCGTGAAGGACGGTGTCCTCAGCAAGTCGGAGCAGAACACGCTGGTCAAGGCAGCGAGGAACTCCGGGATCGGGGCCGAGGGCGACAACGGATACGAGGCGATCTTCGACGGTACGCCCCAGTCGCTGGCGGGCTGGGAGCAGGCGGACGCGGGCAGCTTCGAGCTCCAGCCGGACGGATCGCTGCGCGCGGACGGCGGGCTCGGCATGCTCTGGTACTCCACGAAGGCGTACGGCGACTTCTCCCTGAAGCTGCAGTTCCGGGATGTCGCACCGGACGAGCACCGCGCCAACAGCGGCGTCTTCGTCCGCTTCCCCGACCCGCGGGTGCCGTCGAAGGACCGGCCCTCGACCAGCTGCGGGACCAAGGGTTCGGCCAAGGACTCGCAGGCGTGGGTCGCGATCTACTGTGGACACGAGATCCAGATCTACGACGGCAAGTCGGGTGAGCCGCAGAAGACCGGTTCGGTCTACAACTTCGACAGCGTGTACCACGGACGGGCCGGGGTGACGCCGAAGGAGCAGTGGAACGACTACGAGATCCGGGTGGAGGGTCAGCACTACACGATCGTGCGCAACGGCAAGGTGATCAACGAGTTCGACAACGTTCCCGGCAAGCAGTCCTCCCGAGAGGGTGATCCGGCGACCGATCTGCGGCAGTTCGTCTCCGGGTACATCGGACTGCAGAACCACGGTGGTGACGATGTAATCGAGTTTCGCAACGTCCGGGTGCGGGAACTGTGACCCGACCGCCTGAGGAGTGGAGTCGACGATGATTCGCCAGTTGCTCGCGAGCCTACGGGCTCATCGAAAGAGAACCGTGCGTGGCGCGGTGGTCGCCGGCGTCGCCGCGTCCGTGGTCGCACTGTGGCTCGTCCCGGCGGGCGCGCTGCCGGGCGGGGGAGACGCGCCGAGGGACGCGGTCCAGGAGCAGGTACTGACCTGGACTGCGGGCGACAGTATGACGGAGTACGTCTCCGCCCCGGCGACGGCGAAGCCGGGGCCGGCGACGATCGTGTTCGAGAACAGCGAGGCCACCGGCAACACGACCGGCATGTCGCACACGCTGACGTTCGACACGGCCTCGTCGGAGCACAACTCGGACGTCGACCTCAACATCGTCGCCAGCCCGTTCGACGCGAACAAGGGCCGCTACGAGGTCGACGTGGTGCTCTCGCCCGGGACCTACCGGTACTACTGCGCGATCCCGGGCCACTCGACGATGCAGGGTGTGCTGGTGGTCGGTGAGGACGACGGCGGTGGCGACGACACGACGCCTCCGTCCGTCTCGGCCACCGTGTCGGGTGACCAGGACGGGGACGGCAACTACGTCGGCGCGGCCACCGTCGAGCTGGCCGCCCAGGACGACGACTCCGGTGTGGACAGTGTGGAGTACGACCTGGACGGCGCCGGTTTCCAGCCGTACTCGGACCCGGTGACCGTCGACGCACCGGGTGATCACACGCTCCAGTACCGCGCCACAGACGGGGCGGGCAACACCTCCGAGGTGGGCTCGGTGACCTTCACCGTGGTGGAGGGCGACCCGAACGACACGACACCACCGGAGGTCTCCGCGACGGTGTCCGGGGACCAGGACGGGGACGGCAACTACGTCGGCTCGGCTACGGTGGAACTGGCCGCCCAGGACGGCGGATCTGGTGTGGACAGTGTGGAGTACGACCTGGACGGCGCGGGCTTCGAGCCGTACTCGGAGCCGGTGGTGGTGGACGAACCCGGTGAACACACGGTGCAGTACCGGGCCGCCGACCGTGCGGGCAACACCTCCGAGGTGGGCTCGGCGAGCTTCACGGTCGTGGAGGCCGACGAGGAGGACACCACGCCACCCGAGGTGACGGCGCAGGTCACGGGGTCCCAGAACGCGGACTGGGACTACGTGGACTCCGCCACGGTGTCGTTGTCCGCCCACGACCCGGACTCGGGTGTGCGGTTCCTGCGCTACTCCCTCGACGGCGGTTCCTACACTCCCTACGGGGAACCGATCGTGGTGAACCGCCCCGGCGAGCACACCGTGCTGTACCACGCCATCGACCACGCCGGAAACCGGAGCGAGGACGGCACGATCACGTTCACCGTGGTCGCCGCCGAGGCTGATGCCTGCCCGGGCTCCGACATCCGGCCGACGGTGGTGATCGGCGGGCACGACAGTACCGTCGCCAACGTCGACACCGGCAACGGCTGCACGATCAACGACGTGCTCGCCACGCACGGGGAGCACCACGGTCACGGCAACTCCGCCGAGCGGGCGGCCACCGTGGCGACCGAGCTGGCCGAGTCCGACGTGATCTCCGAGGCCGAGAAGCGCCGCATCGTCCGGGCCGCCGAGCAGGCGAGGAGGTGATGGCGGCCGACACCTGACTCGGGCACGGAGAGTGCCCGATCGAACACCGCGTCCCCGGGGCCCGTGCCCAGCCCCGGGGACGCGGTGTTCTCGCGTTCGGAAATGATGTTGTCGGCCCGCCTCGGGATCGGGGAGGGTGAACGGTGACGAGGAACGTGAGGTGGTGAGCGTGTACACGACGATCGAGGGCGCCCGGACCGACATTCGTATGTGGACGGACCCGGCGACGGTGGAGGAGCCTGCCCTGCAGCAGTTGCGCAACGTCACCACCCTGCCGTGGATCCACGGGCTCGCCGTGATGCCCGACGTGCACTACGGCAAGGGGGCGACGGTCGGCAGCGTGATCGCCCTGCGCGACGCCGTGTCCCCGGCCGCCGTGGGCGTGGACATCGGCTGCGGCATGTCGGCCGTGCGGACGTCGCTCACGGCGTCCGACCTGCCCGACGACCTGGGCCCTCTGCGGAGGCGGATCGAAGCGGCCGTCCCGGTGGGCTTCGACCTGCACAAGACGCCCGTGAACCCGGCGAAGGTCCCCGGCGTCGGCGGCTGGGAGCCGTTCTGGGCACGGTTCTCCGAGCTGCACCCGTCGGTGCACAAGCTGCTCGACCGTGCGCGGCGGCAGCTCGGCTCGCTGGGCGGCGGCAACCACTTCATCGAGGTCTGCCTCGAACAGGGCGGTGCTGACGCGGGCCGGGTGTGGCTCATGCTCCACTCGGGTTCGCGGGGCATCGGCAACGAGCTCGCCAAGCGGCACATCGACATCGCCAAGTCGCTGCCGCACAACGCCGACCTGCCGGATCCGGATCTCTCGGTGTTCGTGGCGGGAACGCCGGAGATGGAGGCCTACCGGCACGACCTGTACTGGGCCCAGGAGTACGCGGCGCGCAACCGCGCGACGATGCTCGCGCTGGTGCAGCGTGCGCTGGCCGAGACGGTGCCGGGTGTGCGGTTCGAGAAGCCGATCTCGTGTCACCACAACTACGTCGCCGAGGAGCGTTACGACGGCGTCGACGTGATGGTGACCCGCAAGGGTGCGATCCGCGCGGGCAAGGGCGATCTCGGCATCATCCCCGGCAGCATGGGGACCGGCTCCTACATCGTGCGTGGCCTCGGTAACAAGGCGTCGTTCGAGTCGGCGTCCCACGGTGCGGGGCGGCGGATGAGCCGCACCAAGGCTCGCAAGCAGTTCAGTGCCGCGGACCTCGCGGAGCAGACGCGCGGGGTCGAGTGCCGCAAGGACGCCGGTGTCGTTGACGAGATCCCGGCCGCCTACAAGGACATCGACTCGGTGATCGAGGCCCAGACCGACCTGGTCGAGGTGGTCGCACACCTCAAGCAGGTGGTGTGTGTGAAGGGCTGACCG
>JACYYJ010018279.1_pt1 | contig 23681 bp, 27 predicted proteins | sample 8236861 | NCBI WGS metagenome assembly JACYYJ01 (sample SAMN14103086, study PRJNA606662) | landfill metagenome | isolation source: landfill solid waste | place: India:New Delhi, Okhla landfill site | collected 2017-11-05
CACGTCGACGACGCCGGGCACTGGATACGGCAGGGTCTCGACTGAGACGATGAAGAACATCGTCGAGAATCGCAGGACGCGCCGTTCGTTCTGGCAGCAGCTGGCCCTCATCGGCCCGGCCTTCGTGGCGGGCGCGTGGCAGTTCGGACCGGGCAACCTCACCACCGCTGTGCAGGCAGGCAGCGGCTACCAGTATGCGCTGATCTGGGTGATCATCATCTCCACGATCCTGATGATCTTCCTCACCGATATGAGCGTGCGACTCGGCATCAAGTCACCGATCTCGCTGATCTCGTCGATCAAGGATCACCTCGGTGGCTGGGTCGGCGTCGTCGCAGGCATCGGCGTGTTCCTCATCACCCTGTGCTTCTCGGTGGGAAATGCCGTCGGATCAGGCCTCGGATTGTCGATGCTTCTCGGCGGCAGCCCGATCATGTGGACAGTCATCTGCAGCGTTGCCGTTGCGGGAGTCCTGCTGCTGCGCAACGTCTATCGTGTGATCGAGAAGGTGCTCATCGTCGCGGTGGCCCTCATGGCGATCGCCTTCATCGCGTCTGCGTTCACCTCCAACCCCGACTGGGCTGCGGCCGGTGCCGGCCTGCTCCCGACCGCCCCGGGAGGCGCCTGGCTGCTGATCGTCGCGCTGGTCGGGACCAACTTCTCCGTGAACGCGGCGTTCTACACCTCGTACGGCACGAGGGAGCGCGGACGGTCTGAGGCCGACTATCGTGATGTCACTGTCGTGGACACCATTCCCGGCATCGTGGCGCCGGGCATCATGACGGCGTTGGTCATCGTCGTCGCCGCCGCGACCCTCGGCCACACAGGCGAGGCTGCGCCGACCATCGTGGCATTGGCCGGTGTCTTCGAGCCGCTCGCCGGACCGATCGGCTCGACCATCTTCGCACTCGGGTTCTTCGCCGCCGCGTTCTCATCGATGATCGCAAATGCCACGGCCGGTGGAACGATGCTGTCCGACGGCCTTGGCCGAGGACCATCTTCGAGCTCCGCGACGGCGAAAATCGTCAGCGGCGGCATCCTCGCGTTCGGCCTGGTCATCGCACTCGTGTTCCAGTCCTCGCCGATTCAGTTGATCGTCATCGCCCAGGCTCTGACTGTCTTCATCGCTCCAGTCCTTGCCGCACTGATCATCGTCATGGCGAACCGCGCGACGCTGATGGGTGACATGCGCAATCGCTGGTGGCAGAACCTGTTCGGGATCATCGGCCTGGTCGCCGTCGTCCTGCTGTCGATCCGACTGGTGATCACCCTATTGAGCTGAGTCGCTGCGGGCGGGCGGCTCGACTCCGCGGGGCGGCCCGCGCGAGCACCCGGGTCAGGCGGTGGGCCGGTCGATCCGCAGCACGACGTGGCGCGGCGGGTCGACCGGGTTGTCGGGGGTGATGTCGCCTTCGGCGATCCGGCGGAACCCCGCCTTCTCCAACGCGCGCCACGAGCCGACGTTGCCGGCGACCACTGCGACGATGATCGCGGGCGCCTCGGGATACGACGTCCAGGTGTCGGCGACCACGGACCAGATGATCGCCGTTCCCAGACCTTTGCCGGTCCGCGCGGCATCTGCGATCAGATAGTCGATGGTCACTGCGCCATGCGGGACCTCGATGATCGCGGCGAGCTCTTCGAAGTCCTCGGCGTAGTCCTGGATGCGCGAGCGCTGCACCAGCGCGACCGGTTCGGCGCCCAGACTGACGAGCAGGTCCTCCCCCGCCTCCTCACCGCGGGTTCCGGGTCCGAAATCGCGGGCGACGCCCTCCGCTGAGAAGTCGTGATGCCAGTAGCGGTGCACGTGCGCGCGAGAGAGCCAGTCGGCGAGCAGGGGGAAGTCGTCCTCGGTCACCGGACGCCACGTGATGCGCAGATCGGGCATGCCACCAGTAGACCACTCAGTTCCACATCCGCGGATCCTCGGTCGGGTCGGCGTACGGCGTCGGGCAGCCCGCGCTCACCGCTTCGGGTCGCAGTTCGTAGTGCCACAGCTCGTTGGCGTAGATCTGGCACAGGCCGTACGCGGCGCCGCGCTGGGCGAGCCAGTCCAGCGCGTCAAGCGGTCCGATGTCAATGGCATCCCCTGTGACATGGGGAGAGTTCTCCGGAGTCGCTACCCAGCGAGCAGCTTCCTCCTCCGAGCCGTAGGTCGTCACGGCGTCGCGCAGCAGTTTCGCCTGCAGCGCCTTCGAACGCCATCCGGCGTTGACGACGAACGCGACACCGTCCGCTCGTGCATCGGTTGCGGCATCCCGAACCGCACCCAGCAGGTCACCGGACAGGTTCGCGACCGCGGGCGAGGAATCATCGAACACCGACAGCTGCGCTCCGTCGGCGATGAGTCCGTCGTCGGCATCGACCTCGCCGACGAGTCCGAGCGTGCGACCGGACTCGGACGCGGAGCTGGAGCCGGACAGCGACTGCTGCACGACGATCCACGTGATGGCAGCGGCGACCAGCACCAGCACGACGGCGAACGCGCGCCGGAACCGGACACGGCGGGACACAACTGAGGTATTCATACCGTCGAGCCAACGCCCTGGCCTGTTGCCGCGACGTATGCGCTTTTGCATACGCGCCCGATATGCGCGCATGCGTAGGATTCAGCCATGCGAATACTGATCGTCGAGGACGAGCCCTACCTCGCCGAGGCGATCCGCGACGGACTGCGACTCGAGGCGATCGCAGCAGACATCGCCGGTGACGGCGACACCGCGCTCGAGCAGCTGACCGTCAACACCTACGACCTTGCCGTGCTGGACCGGGATGTCCCCGGCCCGTCCGGTGACGAGATCGCCCGCTGGATCGTGAACTCCGGCAGCGGCATCCCGATCCTCATGCTCACCGCCGCCGCCCGCATCGACGACAAGGAATCCGGGTTCGAACTCGGCGCCGACGACTATCTCACCAAGCCGTTCGCGATGCGCGAGCTGGTGCTGCGTCTGCGGGCGCTCGACCGGCGGCGGACACGATCACGCCCGCCGACGCAGGAGCTCGCCGGCATCCGTCTTGATCCGTTCCGCCGTGAGGTCTTCCGCGACGGAAGATATGTCGCGCTGACCCGCAAGCAGTTCGCCGTCCTCGAGGTGCTGATGGATGCCGCCGGCGGCGTGGTCAGCGCAGAGGAGCTGCTTGAGCGGGCATGGGACGAGAACGCCGATCCGTTCACCAACGCCGTGCGGATCACCGTGTCGGCGCTGCGCAAACGGCTCGGCGAGCCATGGGTGATCACGACGGTACCGGGCGTCGGATACCGGATCGAGACGGATGCCGCTGGTTCGGATGCCGCTGATGGCTAGGCGCCGCGGGATGAGTGCCCGTGTGAAACTGACGCTCAGCTATGCCGGTTTCCTGATGGTGGCCGGCGTCCTGCTGCTCGCGGTGGTCAATCTGTTCCTGCTGCGCTACATCCCCGATGTTCAGATAAACGCGAACCTGCGCGTCCCCAACCGTTCCGATCTGGTGCGTGCTTTCACCCCGCCGACGGTCGCCTCGCTCATCTTCCTGCTCATCCTCGGCCTGGTGGGCGGCTGGTTCCTGGCCGGGCGGATGCTGGCGCCTCTCACGCGGCTGAATGACGCCGCACGTCTCGCCGCCGAGGGATCTCTCTCGCATCGCGTCGACATGCCGGGATCGAAAGACGAGTTCCGCGACCTCGCCGACGTCTTCGACACGATGCTCGAGCGGCTCGAGCGGCACGTCGATGAGCAACGTCGGTTCGCGGCGAACGCCTCGCATGAGCTGCGCACACCGCTCGCGGTCTCGCAGGCGATGCTCGAGGTGGCGCGCGACGACCCGGATCGCGACGTCGACGTGCTGATCGCCCGGCTGCAGTCCGTGAACTCCAGGGCGATCGCGCTGACGGAGGCGCTGCTGCTGTTGGCGCGCGCCGACGGCGGGGCGTTCGAGCGAGAGAGAGTGGATCTGTCACTGCTCGCCGAAGAAGCCGTCGAGACGCTGCATCCGCTGGCTGAGAGGCGCGGGGTCGCCGTCGTCGTGGAGGGTCCGGGGGCCGTCGCGTCAGGGTCGCCGGCGTTGCTTCAGCAGCTCGCTGTGAACCTCGTCCACAACGCCATCGTGCACAACCTCGCGGGAGAAGGCACGGTGGCCGTGCGCACCGAGGCGACAGCGGATGGCAGCATCCTGACCGTCGAGAACACCGGCGAAGTTCTCGCCCCCGAACTGGTCACGACTCTCATCGAACCTTTCCAGCGCGGCGCCGGGCGATCACGTGGAGGCGATCACGCCGGCCACGGGCTGGGGCTCGCCATCGTCTCCGGCATCACCCGAGCACACGGCGGGATGCTGGAGTTCACGCCGCGACGCGGCGGTGGGCTGATCGTGACGGTGCGGCTGCCGGCGTGACGGTGCGGCTGCCGGCGTGACGGTGCGGCTGCCGGCGTGACGGTGCGGCTGCCGGCGTGACGGTGCGGCTGCCGGCGTGAGCGGACTGCGCCCCGCGCCGTCCGCTCAGGCCACCTTCGCCGCACGCGTCGCCGCGAGCTCCTGCCCGTACGTGCGCGCCGACTCCTCGGCCTTGATCTTCAGCTCCTGCGCGACCTCTGTGAAGGCATCCATCGCCGGGTTCACGCCGACGAGCGTGAAGGGACGCTGAACGACGCGCAGGTCGAGACCCCAGACGTCTTCGAGCACCCGACGCAGCCATCCGGTCGAGTGGTCCCAGCCCTCCTTGGGCGACCCCGGCGCGTAGTTTCCGCCCAGAACGGTGACCAGCGTCGCGGGCTTTCCGTTCAGCGCGGTCCCGGTCGGATCGATGCGCGGCTCGGTGTAGGCGAGGTCGAACCACGTCTTGAAGTGCTGCGAGACGCCGTAGTTGTACAGCGGGACAGCGAAGAGCAGAGCATCGGCGGAGAGCATCTCGTCGGCGAACGTGGTCGCGAGCGCCTGCGCCTGGATCTGCTGCTCGGTGCGCTCCTCCGGAGTGACGAAGCCGCCGGTCACGGCATCCCTCCAGGCGGTCGCCGGCACCGGGTCGGCGGCGAGGTCACGACGGGTCACTGCGGAGTCGGGGTGTGAACTCGACCATTCGGCTTCGACCAGGTCCGCGAGCGAACGGCTGGCGGACGTGGCGGGCAGGATGCTGGCATCCAGGCGGAACAGGGACATGACTGACCTTTCATTTTCGGAGCCGCTCTGTTTTTATTAGCGACTCGCATTACCCTAGCACAGGTAGGATGGTGTCATGGCACAAGCCGAGACAGAGGTCCAGATGTGTGACGCCGCCGTCACGCTGGCCTTCAGCGTGCTCGGCAAGCGGTGGAACGGCATGCTCGTCTCGACCCTCGGCGCCGGGCCCACGCCCTTCGTGGCGTTGCGCCGTGCGGTCACCGGCATCAGCGATGCTGTGCTCTCCGACCGGCTCTCCGAGCTCGGGCAGGCGGGGCTCGTCGTCCGCACGGTCGACGAGGGTCCCCCGGTCACCGTGTCGTATTCGCTCACCGACAGCGGCAAGGGCCTGCTGCCGATCCTCGATCAGCTCGGCCAGTGGGCCTCGGCGAATCTCGAGGTTCCGGAGCACTGAACGCTCCGCGGCCGCCGCTCAGTCCGTGGGGCGTCGCGACGACGTCAGCGCCGCCGAGACATACGCGGCGAGGGCCGCTCGACGGCGCTCATGCTCGGCCGGCGCGTCACCCGCGGATGCAACAGCGGTGATCGAGTTCTGCGCCCAGGTGCCGGCCGTGGATATGAGAAGCGCCCACACGTCACCAGGATCGAGATCGTCACGAACCCGGCCGATACGCTGCTGCTCCGAGATGTCTCGGACATGCTGGGCGTCGATCTCCTCGAGACCGGGATACAGATACCCCGCCGCAGTCCGCTCGAGTCGTTTCCACATCAGCAGTCGCATCAGCGACGCGTCGGCGACATAGTCGTCGTAGAGCCGCGCCGCGTAGCCGGGAAGATCTTCTGCCGTGAACGGCACCCGCTCACTGTTCGCGCCGACGTGCGCCTCGAAGACCGCGTCGAAGAGCGCGGCCTTGCCCCCGAAGTACGCGTAGATCATCGGCTTGCTCATACCGGACCTCCCGGCGATGCGATCCACGCGCGCACCGGCGATCCCGTGGGCGGCGAACTCCTCCGTAGCCGCGTCGAGAATCCGCAGCCGCGTCTCTTCCCCTCTGCTCATCCGTTCAGCCTACTTGTTACCAACTAGTAGGTAGACTCGTTGGCATGATCACCACCGCCCTGTCTGTCGCCGCTCCCGATGCACCTGCGCTTCCTACTCCGATCGAGCGTCGCGGACTCCGCCCCCACGACGTCGACGTGCGCATCGCATTCTGCGGCGTCTGCCACAGCGACCTCCACGCGATCCGCACTCCGGACGCACAGGAAGGGGCCTTCCCGCTCGTTCCCGGACATGAGTTCGTCGGCGAGGTCGTGGCCGTCGGCACGGCGGTCACGGACTTCGCACCCGGTGATGCGGTCGCCGTCGGCAACATCGTCGACTCGTGCGGCACGTGCCGAATGTGCGTGCGCGGGCAGGAGAACTTCTGCGCAGAGTTTCCCACCCTGACGTACGGCGGCCGCGACCGAGTCGATGATTCAGTGACCGCGGGCGCGTGGTCCGGTCGCTACGTCGTCCGCGACAGGTTCGTCTATCACCGGCCGATCGCACTGGATGCTGCGGCGGTCGCCCCCCTCATGTGCGCGGGCATCACCGTCTGGGAGCCGATGCGCACCACCGGCGTCGGTCAGGGCACTCGGGTCGGCGTCGTCGGACTCGGCGGGCTCGGACATCTCGCGGTCCGCCTCGCGCGGGCGCTGGGGGCCGAGGTCACCGTGTTCACCACCTCGCCCGAGAAGGCCGACGATGCCGAGCGGCTGGGCGCCGCACGCGTCATCGTCTCGTCCGATGCCGCAGTGATGGATGCCGCACGCGGCTCGCTCGATGTGATCCTCGACACGGTCGCCGTCGATCATGACCTCGCGCCGTACCTTCACGTGCTCGACCTCGATGGCGAGATGTTCACACTGGGGCACCTCGGCCAGGTGGCGGTCGCGGCGACCGACCTCCTCATCGGTCGCAAGCGCCTGACATCAGCCGGGAGCGGCGGGCATCGATGGACACAGGACCTGCTCGATTTCTGCGGCGAGCACGGCATCGTCGCCGACGTGGAAGTCGTTGACGCCGCGGACGTCGGCACTGCGCTCGAACGTCTGGCACGCGGCGATGTGCGCTACCGCTTCGTGCTCGACCTCCGCGACATCGACCAGCATCACTGACCCCGGTCGCGCCGTCCGATCTGCGGACCCGGTCACGATCTGCGGAGGAATCCGCGTGATTCGTCAGCAGATCGGGTACTTGTCAGCAGATCGTGACGACCGGCAGCGCCGCTCACCAGGGGCTGGGCTTGTAGTCCTTCAGGAACACTCCGTGCTGGTCGACTCCGGCCTCGCCCTGGACGATCGGGTCGTACACGCGCGCGGCGCCGTCGACGAGGTCGAGCGGTGCGTGGAACCCCTCCTCCGCGAGACGCACCTTCGTGTGGTGCGGGCGCTCATCGGTGATCCAGCCGGTGTCGACCGCGGTCATCAGGATGCCGTCGGTCTCGAGCATCTCGCCGGCACTGGTGCGGGTGAGCATGTTGAGCGCCGCCTTGGCCATGTTCGTGTGCGGATGCCCCGGCCCCTTGTAGCGGCGCGAGAACTGCCCCTCCATGGCCGAGACGTTCACGATGTACTTGCGATGCGCGTCGGAGGCACGCATCGCAGCCCGCAGCCTGCTGATCAACAGGAACGGCGCCGTGGTGTTCGCGAGCTGCACCTCGAGCATCTCCAGCGGGTCGACCTGGTCGACCGACTGCACCCAACTGTTGACGTGGTCGATGTCGGGCACCAGCCCCCCGGCGTCGATGGCCGATCCGTCAGCGTGCTTTGCGAGCGACGAGGACCCCGGCGCCATCGCGAGCCGCGCGAGGTCTTCGGCGGTCAGCGCCTGGCCGCCCTGTTCGGCCACCGTGCCGCCGAGCGCTGCGACCGACAGCAGCGGGTTGGCGTCGACGGATGCCTGCAGCGCCTGCGGATGCGGGTCGGCGGTGTGTCCGAACGTCTCCATCTCGGGCAGCGGTCCATCCGGAAGCGGCTGCATCTCGGCGTCCGCCAGCAGCGAGTACGCACCCGGCGAGCGCCGCACGGTCTGCGCGGCGTTGTTGATGAGGATGTCCAGCGGGCCTTGCGCGGCGACGGAATCCGCGAGCGCGATCACCTGGGCGGGGTCGCGCAGATCGATGCCGACGATGCGGAGGCGGTGCAGCCAGTCGCCTGAGTCCGGCAACGACGAGAACCTGCGCACTGCATCACGGGGGAAGCGCGTCGTGATCGTCAGGTGCGCACCGTCGCGCAGCAGGCGCAGCGCGATGTGCATGCCGATCTTCGCGCGGCCACCGGTGAGCAGCGCGCGGCGGCCGGTGAGGTCGGTGCGCGCGTTGCGCTTGGCGTGACTGAAGCGCGCGCAGTCGGGGCAGAGCTGGTGGTAGAACGCGTCGACCAGCGTGTACGGCTGCTTGCAGATGTAGCAGTTGCGGGGCTTGAGCAGTTCGCCGGCAATCGGCGCATCCACGCTCGTCGCCAGATCGATGCCGCGCGTCTCGTCGTCGATGCGGTCCGGCGCTCCGGTCGCGGTGTTGGCGACGACCGCCTTGTCGGCCTCGGCGATCGCGTCACGGATCTCCTTGCGGCGGGCGCGCTTGACGGCCTTGAACATGCGCCCTGTGGCACGCCGGACGGCGATGTAGTCGGGATGCTGTTCGCTCAGCGAATCCAATTGCTTCAGGACGCGCAGCGTGGTCGCGACGTCGTCAGGATCGAGGCCGTCGCCGAGGTCTGCGGTGCTGTCGGCGGGAGCGTCGGTCATTGTGCCGATTCTACGCGAGCGGCCTGGGAGATCCCGCCGCCCGGAGGCGGCCCACACCCCGCGCTTCGCGGTGACACTGTCGGCGACCCCGCGTATCGTCGGCGACATGGACCAGAGCGCGCACGACACCTCGGCACAGGGCATCATCCCGGCATACCTGCTCGCGCGCATCGCGCAGTCCGGGCGCTTCCCGAAAGCAGCGGATGCTGCACGCCAGACGTTGCTCGCCGGCAGGCCCCAGTTCCGCGCGCGCATCAATCTGTCGATCGACGAGAATGGCGACCTGATCGCCGAACTGACGGATGCTCCCAACCGCACGATCAGCGATGCGGGGGGCACCGAGACGCTGCCCGGCCTCGTGGTGCGCGCCGAAGAGGATCCGCCGGTCGACGACGTCTCGGTGAACCAGGCGTTCGACGGGCTCGGGTCGACGTTCGAGCTGCTGCTGTCCGCGTTCGAGCGCAACTCCCTCGACGGGCACGGCGCCGCACTGAACGCCACCGTCCACTACGGCACCGATTACGACAACGCCTTCTGGGATGGTGAGCGAATGGTGTTCGGCGACGGCGACGGTGAGGTCTTCCGCGGTTTCACCGGTTCGATCAGCGTCATCGGCCATGAGCTGGCGCACGGCGTGATCCAGCACACCGCGAACCTCGAGTACCAGGGCCAGCCAGGGGCGCTGAACGAGTCGATCGCGGACGTGTTCGGGGCCCTGACCGAGCAGTTCGCCGCGGGACAGAGCGCCGAACAGGCGACCTGGCTGATCGGCGCCGGCATCTTCACCGACGAGGTTCAAGGGCAGGCGCTGCGGTCGATGATCGAGCCGGGTACGGCATACGACGATGACGAGCTCGGCAAAGACCCGCAGCCCGCACACATGCGCGATTACGTGCAGACGACCGAGGACAACGGCGGTGTGCACATCAACTCCGGCATCCCGAATCGCGCGTTCGCCCTGGCCGCACGAAGCATCAGTGGCAACGCGTGGGAGCAGGCAGGGGTCGTCTGGTACAGAGCCCTCACCGGCGGGCTCTCGTCGACAGCGACATTCCGGCAGTTCGCAGATGCCACTGTGGCCGCCGCCGAGCGCGAGTACGGTGAGTCGGAGGTCGCCGCAGCCGTGCGCGACGCCTGGAGCACTGTGGGAGTCTTCGAAGATGAACGAGATCGACTCGCCGAATAGCAGCGGATACACCGCTTCACTCGTCACGATCGCCGTCGTGCGATCGGGTGGTGTCGCCGGCATCCGTCGGCGCTGGGAGGTGGAACCGCCTCAGCCCGATGTCAATGTCTGGATCTCGCTGATCGAGCGCTGCCCCTGGGCCGAGCCGAAGGAGCACCCGCCCGGCGCCGACCGCTACGTGTGGAGCATCCGCGCCCGCACCCCGCAGATCGAGCGTGAGCGCGAACTGACCGATTCCGAGCTGACCGGCCCATGGCGCGAACTGGTCGACGCGGTGCGCGATGCTGCGCGGGAGGATGATCAGCCGGGGAGCTGATCATCCTCTCCGGCCTGAGCAGCCGAGCGATCCAGCATCACGCGTCTGACCGGCAGCGCCTCCGGGTGCTCACGCTGCAACCACGTCACCATCTGCTCGCGCACGAGGCATCGCAGTACCCACTGGTCGTCCGAGTCCTTGGCCGACATCAGGAACCTCACCGTCACGAACCCGCCCTCGGACCCGGTCACATACACGCTCGCGGCACGACGGTCCCAGGCATCCGATCCTTCGATGACCTGCATGAACCTTTCCCGCACGGCATCGACCGGCACCCGCCAGTCAAGGTCCATGTAGACGGTGCCGAGGATCTTGTCGGATTGCCTCGTCCAACTCTCCACCGGCTTCGAGGTGAAGTACGTGCACGGCAGGATCAGTCTGCGCTCGTCCCAGATGTACACGACCACGTACGACAGGTTGATCTCGCCGATGCGACCCCACTCGCCCTCGATCACGACGACGTCGCCGACCCTGATCGCGTCACTGAAGGCGATCTGCACACCGGCGATGAGGTTGCCGAGCGTCGACTGAGCGGCAAGGCCGGCGATGACGCTGACGACGCCGGCGGATGCCAGGATGCTGGTGCCGACGGCGCGCACCTCCGGGAAGGAGAACAGTACGACGCCGAGCGCGATGATCGCGATCAAGACCACGACGAGCCGGTTGAGCACGGTGAGCTGCGTGTGCCGCCGTCGCGCTTCGGGACTCGTATCGTCCCGCTGCGCGTCGTATTGCATGAGTCGCTCCATGCCGTACGTGACCAGCGTCGACAGCATCCACGCACCGGCCAGCACCGTCGCGATGTGCAGGATCCGCTCCAGCACCGGCCACCACGTCAGAGTCGCCGACACGGTCACAGCGGCCGCGATCCACACGGCGATGACGAGCAGGAGCACCGTTCCCGGCATCCGGATGCGACGTTCGAGGTCGGCCACCCATGCCGAACGGCCGCGTGCCCTACCGGCGATGAAACGGACGATGATCACGATCAGGGCGGCGACCGCGACGGCGATGAGCAGTCCGACGATCAGATCGAGCCAGAATGCCCAGGTCAAAGTGGAGGCTGCGGAAGACGTCATCGCCCCAGCCTATGGACGGTGACCGAAGCGCGCACAACCCCCTTGCATCCGCGACCCCGGCGGCGCACTCTGATTCGACAGGAGATCGCGCATCCCGAGTCGCACGATCGAACCGTCCGCAGCAAAGGAGCTGTCATGTCGCAGAAGATCATCCCGAACATCTGGTTCGATCGGAACGCCGATGAGGCTGGGGCGTTCTACACCGATGTCTTCCCCGGAGCCACCGCGATCGTCGGCGCACGGTATCCCGAGGAGGTGGCCGACTGGCAGGCGGATTTCGCCGGCAGGACCCTGACGGTCGACCTCGTGATCGAGGGCTACCTGCTCACGCTCATCAACGCCGGTGATGAGTTCCGCCCGAACCCCTCCGTGTCGTTCATGCTGAACTTCGATCCGCTGCGCTTCGACGGCGATCGGGACGCAGCGCGCGCCCGCCTCGACGAGACCTGGGCGAAGCTCTCGGACGGCGGATCCGTGCTGATGGAACTCGACGAGTATCCGTTCAGTCCGCGCTACGGCTGGGTGCAGGATCGCTATGGCGTGAACTGGCAGCTGCTGCTCGCCAGCCCCGAAGGAGATCCGCGACCGTTCCTGATCCCGCAACTGATGTTCTGCGGTCCGGTGCAGAACAAGGCGCGCGAGGCCGCGGAGTACTACGCCTCGCTCTTCCCCGACGGCGAGGTCGGGTTCATCGCCGAGTACCCGAGGCAGACGGGGCCGGCGGAGCCCGGCAGCGTGATGTTCGGCGAGTTCCGGTTGGCGGGGCAGTGGTTCGCGATGATGGATTCTGCAGTCGAGCAGGAGATCACTTTCACCTGCGGAGTCTCGTTCGAGGTGTCGGTCGCCGATCAGGAGGAGCTGGATCACTACTGGAATGCGCTGACCGCCGCGCCGGAAGCGGAGGTCTGCGGCTGGCTCGCTGATCGATACGGGGTGAGCTGGCAGATCGTTCCGGAGAACATGGGCGAACTCATGAAACGCCCTGGCGCGTACGGGAAGATGATGGAGATGAAGAAGCTCATCATCGCCGACTTCTGAGGAATCCATGGGACTGTTCACACAACGACCGGAAGACCCGGGCCCCTGGGCATCGCTGCCCGGCGAACCACGAGATCAGGACGCCGTCGACACTATCGACGGTGCAGCGACCATCGATCCGCTCGACGTCGGCATGGGCGCGCAGACCACCTCGATCGTGTTCCCCGTCGCCCCCGTGCTGGAAGAGGCCGCCGAGCAGACGGACGGCGAGCCGAAGGCCTGACGGTCAGTCGATCGACTCCGGACGCGCCCCCAGGCCGACGAACCTCCCGGCCAGTCGTGTGAGCCGTGGCTGAGCACGCAGCACCCGCAGCGCGAGAGGCAGTGGAGCGCCCGGCTCGCGCGACGCGATCAGCGGGCCCTGCAGCCGTCGCTGCACGAACTGAGTGACGCGCACCGGCCAGGTGCGCCGGCGCTGCACCCTGCGCAGGTCCGTGATCTCCGGCGCACGCACACGCAGCACCGGTCCGAGCATGCGGGCGGCGGCCACGGCATCCTGAATCGCGAGGTTGATGCCGACGCCTCCCGCCGGCGACATGGCGTGCGCGGAGTCGCCGATGCACAGCATCCCGTCGATGTACCAGCGGCGCAGCCGCTCGAGCCTCACGCGCAGCAGGTGCACATCGTCCGCGGTGACGGAGGCGACAGCATCCGCCATGCGCGGCGAGATGCGCGCGACACGCTTCCGCATGCGCGTGATGTCGTCGTCCGAACCCGTCCAGGTGCCCGCAGGGATCACGTGCGCGATCTGGAAGAAGTCGTCGCGGTCGATCGCGATGATCATGCCGTCACCGGCCTGAATGAACGGATACGTCTCGCCGGGGTGCTTGGTGAGGCGGAACCACAGCACGTCCATGGCTGCGGCACGGCCGACCGGGGTGAGGCCGGCGGCCGCCCGTACATCCGAGTCGCGTCCGGACGCATCGATCACGATCGACGCCCGCACGGTGACGTCGCCGTCCGGCCCCTTACCGGTGACGCCGACGACGCGATCGTGTTCCCGGACGAGCGCATCGATGCGCGTCGACCGGAGTAGACGGAATCCCGGATACTGCTCCGAAGCCTCGGCGAGCAGGTCGAGGAAGTCCCACTGCGGCATGAACGTCATCACCTTGCGACGCGTCGGCAGCCGGGTGAAGTCGGCGAGCGTGAGCTCGGTGCCCTGCCAGCTCATACTGACGCGGGACATGTCGGCGTGCGGCCGGGTGAGGAACTCGTCGAGGAGCCCGATCTCTGCGAGCAGCTCCTGGGTGGAGGGGTGGATCGTGTCGCCGCGGAAGTCGCGGAGGAAGTCGGCGTGCTTCTCCGCCACGGTGACCTCGAGTCCCTGGCGCAACAGCAGCACCGCCATCATGAGTCCGGCGGGGCCACCGCCGACGATCATGCAATCGGTGTCGATATGGATGCGCATGGGTACACAATCGCGCTGTGCATGCCGGCAGGTCAATCACTGTCGAAGCTGCGATAGCGTCTTCCCGAGACGACATCTCCGACACGAGGGGGATCCATGCCCACTGCTGAAGAGGCATCGCGGCTGCTTGCACTGGCCCAGGGCGCCCATGCGCGCGGAGACGCACTGCTGCAGCTGCAGCTCGATGTCGGCTTGCTCACGGGTGAGAGGTCGACCTGGGGCTCGGCAGGCAACACCTTAGCCGGAGACGAGAGCACCGGCTACTTCCTGGGTGAGGTCGAGAAGCTCGGCTGGCGGCTGGAGCACACCGGCTTCGCGTTCGTCGAGAGCGGCGCGACCACATCGGCGCGCATGTTCGGCACGGGCGAGGGCGTCGTCAACCATGGCGCGGTGGTCGGGTACTACGTGTTCCGCCGGGCGTGAGTCGCGGCATCGCCGTTACGCTCGAAGGATGACGATCACCGCCGCGGCAGACGGCTCCGCCCTCGGCAACCCCGGCCCGAACGGCTGGGCCTGGTACATCGACGACGACAACTGGGCGGCGGGCGGATCGCCGCACGGCACGAACAATCAGGGTGAGCTGCGCGCCGTGCTCGAGTTGCTGCTCGCGACCGCCGGTACGGACGAGCCGTTGCTGATCATGTGCGACAGCAAGTATGTGATCGACTCAATCACCAAGTGGATGCCGGGGTGGAAGCGTCGCGGATGGCGCAAGGCCGATGGCGGTGCGGTACTGAACCGCGACCTGATGGAATCGCTGGACGCGGCGATGCAGGGGCGAGATGTGAAGTTCGCGTGGGTGAAAGGCCACGCAGGGCACGACCTGAACGAGGCTGCCGACGAGCGGGCCAACGCCGCAGCCCGCGCGTATCAGGCGAAGACCGAGCCGCGCCGCGGGCCGGGATTCACGATGAGCGGGATCGATGCCGGTACCACCGTGCCGACCGGCGCCATGGCTGCGTCCGAAGCCGAGCCCTCGGTCACCGCGGACCCTTCGCCCTCCCAGGCGCTGTGGGCAGAGGCTCCCGATCTTCTCGACGGCCTCACCGAGCCGGCGGCATCCCCCGTCGAACTGCACCTGACGCTCACGCCTGATGAGCACGCCCGGCTGCGCGATCGCGCCGATGCACAGGGAATCTCACTCGACGAGGCGCTGCGCCGCCTGATCTGACGGACCCGCAGCCCCTCCGGCTTGCTCCGGCCTGCATAACTCCGGAGCTTTTCGCCGGATCTGCATCATTTCCGCGCCGCCGCGGCCCGCAGCGGCAGTTTCTCCGGAGTTGTGCAGACGCTCCCGACTTGTGTTTCGACGCCCACGTCGCGAGAATGATTCTCATTATGCTTAAGCACGCCCGCGCTGTCGTCGAACCGACGATTTCGACTGCTCGTCCAGCGGCGCGGAACCTGTCCACAGTGCTGCTCGTCGTCGTGCTCACAGTGGGGCTGGCGGCGTCGACGCTCGTCGCGATCGGCCTCGGCGCGGCGGTAGTCCCGCCGGGCGACACCCTCCGATATCTGTGGGCCTCGGTGACCGGCGGAACGATCAGCGCTGACGAGGTCACGCGCTACCAGATCATCTGGCAGATCCGCACTCCGCGGGTGCTGCTCGCAGTCGTCGTCGGCGCGGGTCTCGCTGCGATCGGCGTCGCCATCCAGGCGCTGGTGCGCAACGCGCTGGCCGACCCGTACATCCTCGGGGTTTCGTCCGGCGCATCGGTCGGCGCCGTCGCAGTCTCGTTGTTCGGCGCGCTGTCCGTCCTGGGCATCTATGCGGTCTCGGTCGGCGCGTTCCTGGGCGCGATAGCCGCAACCGCACTGGTGTATCTGATCGCCTACGGGCGCGTCGGGGTGACTCCCCTGCGCCTCGTGCTCACCGGCGTCGCGCTGTCCTTCGGGTTTCAGGCTGTCATGAGCGTCATGATCTACTTCGCGCCGACGAGCGAGGCAACCGGGACCGTGCTGTTCTGGACGATGGGGTCGTTCGGAGCAGCGACGTGGGGATCCCTCCCGATCGCCGCCGCCTTCGTCGCCATCGGGCTCGTGCTTCTGCGGCGGCGCAGCAGAGTGCTCGACGTGATGGCCCTGGGGGACGAGACCGCCGCCAGCCTGGGCATCGATGCGGGACGCGCCCGAAAGTCATTGTTCCTGCTGACGGCACTCATGACCGGCGCCATCGTGGCCGTGAGCGGGACGATCGGGTTCGTCGGCCTTGTCATCCCGCACATCACCCGCATGATCACAGGTGCCACGCACGCACGCCTCCTGCTGATCGCCCCGTTCCTCGGTGCGATCCTCATGGTGTGGGTCGACCTGCTCGCCCGCACAGTTGTCGCCCCGCGCGAACTGCCGCTCGGAGTGCTGACCGCGATCATCGGCGTACCGGTGTTCATCTACCTGATGCGTCGTCGGGGCTACGTCTTCGGGGGACGATGATGGATCTGCACATCGAGGATCTCACGGTCACCGTCGACGGACGTGATCTCGTCCACCGTCTCGATCTGGCTGCCGCAGATGGTGAGGTGCTCGGCCTCGTCGGGCCCAACGGATCGGGCAAGTCCACTGCGCTGCGAACCGTGTATCGCGCACTGCGCCCCAGTGGCGGCGTCGTGCGCCTCGGCGGCGACGACGTCTGGCGACTGCCGCTGCGTCGCACCGCGCAGCGCATCGCCGCGCTCACTCAGCAGAGCAGCACGGACTTCGACTTCACCGTGTCGGAGGTCGTCGCGCTCGGTCGCACTCCGCATACGCATGGCAATCAGCCGCTGACGGCTGCCGAGCGCGAGCTCTGCCGGCACGCGATGGAGCAGATGGATATCGTGCACCTCGCGGACCGCGGCGTCCTCGAGCTCTCCGGCGGCGAGAGGCAGCGTGTCCTGATGGCGCGCGCGATGGTTCAACAGCCTCGCGTCCTCGTCCTCGACGAACCGACGAACCACCTGGACATCCGGCACCAGATCCAATTGCTGCGGTACGTCCGGAGCAGTGGCCTCACCACCATCGTCGTCCTCCATGACCTGAATCTCGCCGCCGCCACCTGTGATCGCATCGGCGTACTCGGCGAAGGCCGGCTCGTCGCCGTCGGACCTCCCGACGAGGTGCTCACCTCGTCGTTGATCTCGGAGGTCTTCGGCGTCGACGTGACGATCGTGCGGCATCCGATCACAGGCGATCCGCAGATCCTGTTCGAACTCGACAGCACTCCGCCGCTCGGGCGGAATCAGACGGCCTCGACACGGCCGTGAAAGGGAAAAGACCCATGACGACGACGACACGAGGCGCATTCCGCCGAATCACGCTACCGGTCACCATCGCCGGCGCCCTTCTGCTCACGGGCTGCGGAGGCGCTCAGGTTGCGGCATCCCCGACCGAGAACGACGCGAGCACGACGACCGTCAACCGGTGCGGTGAGCCAGTCGAGTACACGACGCCTCAGCGCGCCGTCGTCTACGAAGGCGGTAGCGCCGACAAGATGTTCGCGCTCGGGCTCGCCGATCACGTGATGGGATACGTGATGCCTCCTGCCAATCCGCCGGTGAGCGAATCACCCTGGGCCGAGGACTACAAGAACGCGGAGTTCCTCTCCGATGACCTCCTCAACCGCGAGCTCGTCGTCGACGCGAACGCGGACTTCGTCGTAGCCGGCTGGAACTCGGGCTTCTCCGACTCTCGGGGGATCACACCCGAGATCCTCGACACCCTCGGCATCCAGAGCTTCATGCATTCGGAATCCTGCTTCAACTATCCGGGCTTCCCGGAGCAGCACACGCCGTTCGAGGGCCTGTACACCGACCTCGAGCGTCTCGGAGCGATCTTCGGGGTCGAGGAGCGCGCGGCCGACCTCATCGCCGATTACAAGGCGCGAGTCGCTGCGGTGCAGGAGCAGGCGCCGGAAGGAGACCCGATCCGGGTGTTCCTCTATGACTTCGGCACCGACAAGCCGTTCACGGCAGCGAGCCAAGTACCGCCGAACGACATCATCCGGTATGCAGGCGGCGAGAACATCTTCGGCGATGTCGAGGCGAGGTGGACCGAGGCCAGCTGGGAAGCGGTGGTCGACGCGGAACCCGAGGTCATCATCATTCTCGAATATCAGGATCAGCCCGCTGAGGAGAAGATCGCGTTCCTGAAGAGCAACCCGGCGACCGCGACACTGCCCGCGGTGGTGAACGATCAGTTCTACGTCCTCGATTACAACGAGGCGATCTCAAGTCCGCGCAACATCGACGGATTGGAAGGATTCGCCGATTACCTGCGCGAATACGCGTCTGCGAGCTGACATGTGGGGCGCCTCTGATCGCCTGATCCTGCGTGCGATCTGGCCCGTGGTCCTCGCGGCGGTCGTCAGCCTGTTGCCGTTCACGGTCTATTCGACCTTCGTGGTGCCGATCGCGGATGACACCGGAACCGACGAGGCGCTCGTCGGCACGCTGCGAGGCCTGGGCGGCCTCGCGGCGCTCGTCGTCGGCGTGGCTCTGGCGCCGCTGATCGCGCGCTGGTCGGCGCCGCACGTCACGGCGAGTGCGCTCGGGTTGTTGTCGACCGCCTGTCTGGTCGGCAGCATCAGTGCTCGGGGCGGCCCCGGCGTCCCAGTGGGTCTCGTCGTGTTCTGCATCGTGATCGGCGCGGCGACAGCGATGCTCACCCCCGCCCTGCTGAGGATCGCCACCTCTGCCTTCGCCGATGCCGGTGATGCCGGACGCGCAGCGACCCTCGTCACGGCCACCCAGTCCCTGGCGGCGGTGCTGGCGGCGCCGGTAGTCGGTGTCATCGGCCTGGCATGGGGATGGCACGGTGCTTTGTGGGTCGCGGCGGCACTCGCGGCGGGTGCCGGCATCCTGTTCCTCAGAGATCGGCCAGCGGACGTCCTCACGCGGAGGTCGCTCGGGTATAGAGAGTCGTTCCGACTGATGCGGAAGCGACGCGATCTGATGGCGCTCATCGCGATCGCGTCACTGCGCACGACCTCGTTCATGGGATATCTCGCATTCCTGGCGGTGCGGTTCCACGAGCAGCACGGACTGGATGCGGTGACCTTCACGCTGGTGTGGACACTGAGTGGAGCATCCTTCTTCGTCGGAAACTACCTCGCAGGTCGCTGGGCGAGAGCAGCTCGCGCACAGGGCGCTCTCCTCGTCGGCGGCCTCACGGTGGCGGTCGTCGCCGTCCTGGTGGTGTTCCTGACCAGTTCGCTCGCCGTCGCGCTCGTCGCGACGGCGGTGATGGGATTTGGGCACGCCGTCGTGGCTGCGCAGGTGACGACGCTCATCGCCCATCGCGGCGGAGACCTCACCACTCCCGCGTTCAGCATCAATGCGGCGGGAATGAGCCTCGGCGTCTTCACCGGGGCTTCCCTCGGCGGCAGCGGGCTGACCTTGGCCGGCAGCGTGGGCCTGACGATCGCGCTGGCGACGCCCACCCTCATCGCCCTGACGCTGATCCGCCCGGCTCTGCGCGCAGCGCCGATCCGATCCGTGTGACGTAACCTTTCATGATTCCTCAACGCCGCAGCAGTGCGGCCCCGAATCCACCGGATCCGGGGCCGCACTCGCCATTTCTGAGGAGCTATGAACGCGCGGCGCTGAGCACTTCCCGCTCGAGCCGCGCGTACGACTGCTCCATGCCCTCGGCCATGCCCGTGGCGAGAATCATGTCGCGCGTCTCCTTGTCCGGATACTCGATGAGCACCGTGACGAGAGTCGCACCGTCCTCCTCGTAGAGGTTCAGGTCGTTGAGCGTCTCCGTCCGATGTCCCTGCATCCGCTCGGTGGTGACGGCGCGGCGGGGAGCATCGATCAGCAGCACCTCTCCTTCGAAGCCGAACGGTTCGCCCTCGGTGTCGCCGACCGGCGCCCATGAGTTTCGATAGCTCTCACCGACAGTGGTGGTCGCGGTGCACTCGGTCATCTCCCACCCGTCCGGACCGAGCATCCACTGGCGGATGAGATCCGGCTCATGATGCGCTCGCCAGACGAGTTCGCGCGGACCGTTCACCAGGCGGGTGATGCGCACGTGCGTATTGTCGAGCAGTTCGACGCGGGTGCCCTTGCCCTCTGCGTACTCGCGCAGGTCCTGCAGCACGGCATCCAACTGCGACATCGCCATCTTGGTGCCTTCGATCATGCCCATCTCCACGACCTGCTCGAGCGCCTCGATCGATACGAAGTGACTGGTGGTCACCATGCGAGTGCCGTCAGTCGTGGGTTCGAAGGCGAAGTCCATCCGCATCGCGGGGAACTCCTCGTTCGGGTTGCCCTGATCATCGCTGAAGCCGTCGAGCACAGAGAAGCGGCGCGGCTCCTCGATGGCCAGGAACTCCCAGTACCCGGAGGACTTCTCCCCGCGCGGACCGGTCATCGAGTAGTTGGCACGGCCGCCGACGGTGTGGTCCCAGGCGGTGAACGTGGCGGGCCACCCCGGAGGGCCCCAGAATCGCTCGAGCTGGCGCGGATCGCTGTAGGCGCTCCACACACGCTCGATCGGAGCGGCGAAGTCGGCCGTGACGGTCATCGTCAGGTTCTCGGTGTCGGTCGAGACATCGGTGACAGGCATTTCATACTCCCTTGTTGGTGTCTGTGTTGTCGGATTCAGCCAGGAGGTCATCGAGGCGGGAGACGCGCGCCCGCCACAGCTCTTCGTAGCGGGCGAGCAGCGCCCGAGCGCGCGCGATCATCTCAGGATTCGCGCGGACGAGCCGCTCGCGTCCCTCGGCGCGTTTGATGATGAGGCCGGCGGCCTCAAGGACGGCGACGTGCTTCTGCACGGCCGCGAAGGACATGTCGTAATCGCCCGCGAGGGTCGACACCGACTGCTCGTCGTTGATCGTGCGGCGCAGAATGTCACGCCGTGTCGCCGTCGCCAGTGCGTGGAACACACGGTCGATCTCCGTCTCGCTCAGTTCAGCTTGTGCAACCATTTGGTTGTACGTTACGACGAGTCGGATGCCGCGTCAAGAGCATCTTTGTGTCGTTGTGGTTGTGAGGAACGATTTATGACGACGCAGCTGCGATTCGGGAAGCTCGGCGGAATCCGCCAATGCGACGCGCATGAGGTTCGTCGTCCCTTGTGCGCACCGCATGGGTGGCGTAGAGGCTGCGGTGAGAGGCCGGCATCTCGGAGATCGCCGACGCCTGATGAATGATCGCATCGAATGCGCGACCGGCCCGCGAGCTCAGCAGCCCGTCGGTATCCAGCAGATCCACCACCGTCGAATCGGTGCCTACGGCAGTGAGCCGCTGCCCCCCGCCCTCGGATCGGGTGAGCCCGAGCACGCCATGACCAGATGCCAGCAGTTGGGCCATCAGTCTGCTACCGACGGCGCCGGTGGCTCCGGCCACTAACACCTTCATGCTGACCGTTCGGCGTTTCGCTCTTGCACCCGCTGGCGCACCGCCCGTTGCCGCAACCCCGGCCAGGCAATTCGGCTTCCGCGCTCGTTTCCGATGGCGGCGACGGACTCGACTCCCGTGCGCATGAGCCATGCGTCGTTCGCTAGATCCGCTCGGCAAGTTTGATGACGGCACTAGCGAACCTTCGGGGATGTGCAAAGTGGACATCGTGGGAGCTGCGCACGTGAACAGTTTCGTTGTCGGAGAGAATTGAACCGATGCGCTCGCAGTCCTCCTCGCTGAGTGCTGCAAGCAGGTTCCCCCGCTTGTCATATCGGGTCGTCGCCTTGATGAAGGTCGTCGGGCACACGATATCGCGCACCGTCTGGGATTGATCGAATCGGTCGAACCATGAGAAGTCAGAGAAGGCCTTCGAGAATCGGACGTCGTAGGGATGGCTGACCGACTCCCAGATGCGGTTGATGGAGATGCCCGCCCATCGAATGAGGGGAAGGCGCCCAGGGTCAGCGTGGCGCTGTGAGACAACTTCCCTGGTGAAATAGCCCCAGAGCGCCTCCCCGAACATCCGTTTCCAGTAGCTGCGCGGCATGTAGAAGCACACCCAGTCCGGTTCAGCGTCCTGCGCGAGAAAATCATCCACGAAGTTGAACGAGTCGATGTATGCGTAGGTTCGCGCCGCGCGGTGCGGTTCGGTGCTGAAGAAGGGGGCGTCCTCGATGACGAGACCGCTCACCGCGTCCGCGTGCAGTGCGGCGAGTCTGGCGACGATGAGACCGCCCGAAGAGTGGCCAGATGCCACAAACCTCATCTCGTTGAAGAGGATCCTGCCGAGGTCGGCAAGATCGTTGGCCATCGTGTTCACGTTGTAGTCCTCGGGATTCCACGAGGACTTACCATGCCCATGGCAGTCCACTGCTATGACGTGATAGGTCGATGCCAACTTTGGCAGGACAGGCCCGTAGTCCTCCCATGTCATCCCCTGCCCATGGACCAGAAGCAGCGGGATGCCTCCGACTGGACCCTCTGCGTAGTTGATGCGCAGCCCAGGGCGTAGTTCGATCTGCTTCTCAACGAACCCGATGTCCCTGGCCTTGTCGACCGGACCCCAGAAGTAATTCTTCGTTCTGACGGTGGCCACGAGCACTCGGATGGCCTGCGAAACGATGATTCCTACTGCCGCGATACCCACGTTGAGAATGACGATCTGAAGTGTTGTCATGGTACGAGACATACTAGTACGTTCCAACGCACTAGTATGTCTCGTGTACACTGAGGGGAAGTTTTGAGTGGTTGGAGGACGGGGATGACTTCTCGGACCGAGGGCAAGCATGCGTGGACAGCCCGCATTGGGGATAAGGGACAGCTGGTTATCCCGAAAGAGGCTCGCGAGATCTTTGACATCAAGCCCGGAGACACGGTCCTGCTGCTGGGCGATACCGCGCGCGGTCTCGCGATCGTGAGCAATGAGGAACTTCTGAACTTTGCCGGGGCGGTGTTCGCTGCGCAACTTGACACGCAAACTGTGGACCCGGAATGACGCGAACGACTGAACCGCACGACCTGGGATTCCGCGGCGCGATTCGCGTCGGCCATGTTCGAGCGGATCGAGTGATCTAGAACCACTCCGGTCTTCAGAGCCAGACGCGATGACCTCCCGAAACCAGTCGCCTGTGCCAGCAATTGCCGGAACCCGCCTCGTCACTTGAGATCGTCAAGGTCGCGACAGGAGCGTCATGGGGATGGGATGTCGAGACTGCTCCAGGCTTCGACCAAAACACGCCCGATCGGGCGGCCGCGGCTACCGCGCGCTCGGGCGGAGGCTGCAATGACTTTCATCCTCCGTGACCTGAGAAGCTCCACCAAGCCCCGGGCGCTTCGACGCGATCGCCGCGGCGTCGCGTCGGCATATGTGGGCTTTCCTGACTGTGGACAGGCCTGCGTCGTCCGTCCTCAACCGCGGCAGCCGGTGGCGCACGTGCCACGCCGCCGCAGCCAATAGGCGTACGTCGCCGCGCCTAGGACCACCGACCACAGCGGCCACATCATCGGTGGCAGGATCGCGCCCCACGTGTCGCCGCCGAAGGAGCCCATGCCGTCCTGCATGGCATTGCCGACGACGGTCATGCCAGCCGGCAGCACGACGACCGCCACGAGAGTCGCCGGAATCACCGCCAGGCGTACGGGCACCTGGCGACCGGCGAGCCCGAACGTCCAACGCGGGAACGAGTCGCCCCAGCGCTGGACGAGTCCGAGAGTCAGGGCCGCGCCCACCAGACGAAGCAGCCGAGCCCGATGTCGGGGGCGAGGGCCTCCGCGCGCACCGACTCGAGGTTCTCCCGGCTGTAGCCGAGAGGGATCCCGAGTGCCCAGGCGATCCGGGTGATCCCATAGAAGGCGGGGATCGCCGCGGCGAGCAGCGCCGCG
>JACYYJ010096650.1_pt1 | contig 23564 bp, 19 predicted proteins | sample 8236861 | NCBI WGS metagenome assembly JACYYJ01 (sample SAMN14103086, study PRJNA606662) | landfill metagenome | isolation source: landfill solid waste | place: India:New Delhi, Okhla landfill site | collected 2017-11-05
TTCAGTTTTCAATGATCAATGTCTAAAGCGACATATAAATTATAACAAATACACTAGAAAATTGTCAACCACCCGATAAAAAGTTTATCTGTAATGTCGACTTTTTCTATAATACATACTTTGATAAAAAAAGTCAACAAAATTCCGCGAGAAAATAATGGTAATTCAGTGATCTAAACATTCATGTTCTTTAGTAGTTAAAATGTGTCACTTTCCTTGTAGTCATAACAAAAGAATCTCTTTGCATTCAAAAACGAAAAAAGCCACAACAAACATCATTAGAGATGTCATTGTGGCTTTTTTATCTATACTAGTTTGCTACAATATTAACTAATTTCCCAGGTACCACGATTACTTTTCGAACGGTTAACCCTTCTAATTTTTCCTTTATTGCCTCTTGAGACAATGCCTTTTCTTCCATTTCCTCTTTTTGTGCATCTTTTTTCACCATCATTTTCGCTCTTACTTTCCCCATAATTTGAATGACCATCTCGACTTCATTTTGCACAAGCTTAGATTCATCATAGGTCGGCCACTCTTCGTACGTTATAGTTCCATCATGCCCTAGAAATTGCCACAATTCTTCGGCCAGATGTGGGGCAACAGGAGATAAAAGTTTTACAAATCCTTCAGCATAAGCTAGAGGAATACTAGTTGTCTTATATGCTTCATTAACAAATACCATCATTTGTGAAATGCCTGTATTAAAACGTAAGTCCTCAAAATTTTGTGTCACTACTTTTACTGTTTCATGATAAACTTTTTCCAATTCTTGAGATTCTTTATCATCAGAGATTTTACCCGAAAGCTTTTCATCATCTGTTACAAAAAGACGCCACACTCTATCTAAAAATCTTCTTGCTCCATCCAGCCCGTTAGTTGACCATGCTACGGAAGCATCTAAAGGACCCATAAACATTTCATATAACCGAAGTGTGTCTGCTCCATGGCTTTTAACGATTTCATCAGGATTCACTACATTCCCTTTTGACTTACTCATTTTTTCATTATTCTCGCCTAGGATCATTCCTTGATTATATAATTTTTGGAATGGTTCTTTTGTTGGGACTACACCTATATCATACAAAAATTTATGCCAAAAGCGTGCATATAATAAGTGAAGTACCGCGTGTTCTGCACCGCCAATATAAACATCTACTGGCAGCCATTCATTTAGCAATCGTCGATCCGCTAATTGTTTAGAATTCTGTGGATCAATATATCTTAAGAAGTACCAACAGCTTCCAGCCCATTGAGGCATAGTATTTGTTTCACGACGACCCTTTTTGCCAGTCTTTTCGTCCACGACATTTACCCAGTCATCCATATTAGCCAATGGTGATTCTCCCGTTCCCGACGGTTTTATTTCCTCTGTTTTTGGTAAAACCAATGGTAATTCTTCTTCAGGGACTGCCGACATCGTGCCATCTTCCCAATGTATAATCGGAATAGGTTCACCCCAGTACCGTTGACGACTAAATAACCAGTCGCGTAATCGGTAGGTTACCTTTCTTTCCCCTTTATTATGATCTACCAACCATTTAATCGCTTGTTCTATTCCATCTTGCTTGTTTAAGCCATTTAAGAAATCTGAATTAATATGAGGGCCATCTCCTGTAAAGGCTTCTTTTTCAATATCCCCACCTTCTAATACAGGTACAATCTTCAAGCCAAACTTTTTCGCAAATTCATAGTCTCTTTCATCATGTGCAGGCACAGCCATAATAGCTCCTGTACCATATGACATTAATACATAATCTGCAATCCAAATTGGAAGCTTTTCCCCATTAATAGGGTTAACGGCATATGCTCCCGTAAATACACCTGTTTTATCTTTAGCAAGATCTGTTCGTTCTAAGTCACTTTTAGCTTTCACTTGATTAATATATTGTGCAACTGCTTCTTTTTCTGTTTGTGAAACGATCTTACTTACAAGTGGATGTTCTGGAGATAGCACGGCATAGGTCGCACCAAATAAAGTATCAGGCCGTGTTGTAAAAACAGTGAAGGTCTCTTCAAAGCCTTCCACCTCAAAGATTACTTCAGCCCCCTCAGAACGTCCGATCCAGTTTCTTTGCATATCTTTAATACTCTCAGGCCAATCTAACTCTTCTAAATCTTCTATAAGTCTGTCGGCATATGCAGTAATTTTTAACATCCATTGTTTCATTGGCTTCCGTTCCACTGGATGTCCACCGCGTTCACTTTTCCCATCAATAACCTCTTCATTAGCTAACACAGTACCTAGAGCTGGACACCAATTGACAGGTACTTCATCAATATAGGCTAACCCTTTCTCATAAAGCTTTAGAAAAATCCATTGGGTCCATTTATAGTAATTTGGATCGGTTGTCTTTACCTCTCGGTCCCAATCATAGGAAAAGCCTAGTTCTTGAATTTGACGACGGAAATTATTGATGTTTTGCTCTGTAAAAACTGCAGGGTCGTTACCTGTATCCAATGCATATTGTTCTGCAGGAAGACCGAAAGCATCCCAACCAATTGGATGTAACACCTCGTAGCCTTGCATTCTTTTCATTCTTGACAAAATATCTGTTGCGGTATACCCTTCTGGATGCCCCACGTGAAGTCCCGCTCCAGATGGGTATGGAAACATGTCTAATGCATAGAACTTTTCTTTATCGGAATGGGTATCAGTCGCAAAAGTCTTATTATTAATCCAATAATCACGCCATTTTTTTTCTATTTTTAAATGCTCAAATGACATTTTATTCCCTCCTTATTAACAACAAACGAACATTTGTTCTTAAACACAAAAAAACTCTCCTATCCCAGCTATGGGACGAGAGAGATTCCCGCGGTACCACCCAACATTAGTGTTAGTATTTTACACTCACTTTATTTCCTTAACGCGGATTACGACAAAAGCTACTGCTTCACTTTTGTAACATCTGAGGTGAGTTCGTAAAGATTAGTAATGACTTTCACCAAACGCCATCTCTCTTGAACTAATTGCTTTATTACTATTCCTCTTCATCGTTTTTTTACTTTAATTGTTGATTACTTTCTGATAGTTTAATGAAATGTCTTTCTTTTGTCAAGAAGTCCCGTGCCTTTGGGCTTTCATTGGGATACCTTTTGCTTATCTTTTTTAATCTGTTTACTTCTTAATTGTCCACAAGCAGCATCAATATCTGTACCATGCTCGACACGCACACCACAATTTATCCCATTTTCAAGTAATACTTGATAAAAATCAAGAATTGCCTTTTTCTCACTTCTATTATATTGATTATGCTCGTCTACTGGATTATAAGGAATAAGATTGACGTAAGATAAATGTCTTTTATCCTTTAATAGCTGGACTAATTGCTTCGCCTCTCCTACATGATCATTTACATCCCTTAGCAAGATATATTCAAATGTAATTCTTCGATTGGTCTTTTCTAGATAATAATCAATTGCAGGCATCAATTTTTCTAAAGGAAATGCTTTATTTATTTTCATTATTTTAGTTCTTAGCTCATTGTTTGGCGCATGTAGAGATAATGCCAAGTTGACTTGAATATTCTCATCAGCAAAATCATATATCCTTTTTGCTAAACCACTTGTAGACACGGTTATGTGTCTTGCACCTATTGAGAGGCCACTTTTGTCATTTACGATCCTTAAAAAGCTCATTGTATTATCATAATTATCAAAAGGTTCCCCTATTCCCATCACAACAATATGACTCACTCTCTCGTCTTTCCCACGCTGATCTAAATGTTTCTGAACCTTCATAATTTGTTCAACTATTTCACCTGCATTTAAATCGCGATCCTTCGTCAGCAAACCGCTCGCACAAAAGGAGCAACCAATATTACAACCTACTTGTGTGGTAACACAAACGGAATAACCATAATTAAACTTCATCAGAACTGTTTCTATAAGATTCCCATCCTGCATTTTAAACAAAAATTTGATCGTACCATCCTTTGATTCCTGTTTAATTTCTTCCGTCAATGTTCCAAGGATAAAGTGTTCCTCTAATAGTGAAAGACAATCTTTATTTAAATTGTACATGGCTGAAAAAGTATCCACTCTTTTTTTGTATAACCAATCCCAAACTTGCTTCGCTCTAAATTTCTTTTGTCCATGTTCGAGTAACCAACTAGTCAATTCATCAAAGGTTAATGAATAGATGGAAACTTTGTTCATTATAAATACCTCATTTCAATTTTCCGATTCATTACATCCCTTTATCATAATTGGTATAAGGCAATAAATCAAGTTTTCATTTATCCTTCAGAAGGATGTCACGAACTAAATGGATAACCATTAAAATAATACCTAATAGCCAAATTAAGAAGGCTGGATAAATAAAAAATGTAGAGATATTAGCTAAAAAAGGAATTTCTAGCGCCTTTGATAATTTAAAGGTGGCTATTGTATACATTGCAACAGGGAAAACCATCCCCCACATTTGCTGGTCATAGTTAAGCGGAAATTTATGTATGATATAGCGCCAATACATTAGAATGACTAATAACGGAATCCACCATGTTCCTGTTACCCAGAAAAAAAGAGTGAATCCTTTCACAAATGGAATGAATTGTTGGATCAAAAGTGATTGCTGTGAATTCAGAATAATTAGGGAACCAGCTAAAGTAGTTATCGCGACCGCACCCATATTAATCCAATAAGGTGGAGTATAGGAAGAATATTTAAGATGCAGAAAAGTAAATCGATAAAAGATTAAGGTTATAATACTTAAATACAACATACAACCTAACAAATACATAGATAATGAAACAAAGAATATAAACTCTGCCCACTGCTCATCCCGAATCGAGGACACAAGTAGTGTCCCGACAACAGAGATCGACTGTGTTGCCACAGCTGCAATTAACCATGCTCCGTTAATCCCCTCCGCTAAGCTCGGCTTATCCTCTTGAATCGTAATGGCTGTAAAAAATGTATACATAATGGCAGTCCATAAAATAATGGAGATCAACCATAAGATTAATGCCAGGTTAGTTTTGTTTACGAAAAAAAGAAGCTCTGTTGCATAAACATTAATACCTGCAACAATCGTAAAAAAACCAGGCCCTCTTAAGTGACTTGTTAAATCTTCCTTCACATATGAAAAGAAAAATAAAAACCGAATCGTAACAACAATCGCTAGAGTAATAATAAAAAGAGTATTGAGGTAAAACAAATAGTTACTCCATTTATCATAATCGAGTAAATATGTAGCAATGGATAAAGCCCCAGTGGCCATTACCAATGCAAAGTATCCAGGAAATAAATGCTTGATTTTATCAAAAATAACAGACAATTGAACATACACTTCCATTCCTAACAAGCTTTTTACATTAACAAAGTATAGTACTATTAATATGGAAAATCTACCTAATCCCATTCAAAATTCTAATTTTCGACATATAAGACTCCTTACTGACTCAAACAAAAATCAATTATTTTTGGGATACGCTTGCAATTTATTGTTTCACTTGCTATAATGATTTTAGCTATTTTGTTCGATGACACCTTCAAGTATCGTAACGTAAAGTTTTCGTTTTGAGGCAAGAGCAAGAATAGTAATACATTTGTGTGAACGGTTCACACTAGGAGGAAAAGAATTATGGTACAAGGTACAGTTAAATGGTTTAACGCAGACAAAGGTTTTGGATTTATCGAAGTAGAAGGACAAGACGATGTATTCGTACACTTCTCTGCTATCCAAGGCGAAGGCTTTAAAACACTTGAAGAAGGTCAAAGCGTAACTTTCGATATCGAAGAAGGTAACCGTGGACCACAAGCAGCTAACGTTGAAAAAAACTAATATAGCTTGCAATCAAAAAAACACTAGTTATTCTAACTAGTGTTTTTTTTGATTAATAAAAAAATTCTTTCACTTATCTTCGGCTTTGCACTTCACTCCAATTGGTAAAGTTTTTAAATTCAGAATGAAATTTAATATGGTCCCGCTTGAATTTCGTTGGACTATCCAATCCAGAAACAGCTGCTAAGTCAAACAATCCTTGTCTTAAAGTGACAAGATAATTACATACACGAAATTTCTTTTCCTCAATCACTAATGCTTTTTGTAATTTTTTATCAGTAGTTGCAACCCCAACGGGACAAGTATTCTTATGACAAACTTGTGCCATGATACACCCAACACTCATCATAAACCCACGTGCAATATTAACAAGATCTGCACCAATACATAGGGCCATCGCAATCTTATCAGGGGTCAAAAGCTTTCCAGAAGCAATAATCTTTGTCCTATCTCTTAAATCGTACTTTCGTAGACAATCATCTACTAAGGGCACTGCCGAAAAAGACGGTAATCCAACGGAATACGCCAAGGCATAGTAGGAAGCACCTGTGCCACCCTCTCCACCGTCCACTGTTATAAAATCAGGAATGATTTCAGTTCGTTTCATAGCGCCTACTAAATTGTTTACTTGTTCTTCGCTACCAACCACAATTTTTATCCCAACCGGCTTACCACCAAATTCACGTAATTGCTGTAAAAAGGATAACAATTCCTCCGCATTTGAGATGCCAGGGAATCTATTAGGACTATTAATATCTTCTCCAACCTTTACCTTTCGAATTTGTGCAATTTCTTCGGTGATTTTAGCCCCATCCACATGTCCACCGCGAGTTTTTGCCCCTTGACCGAGCTTTAATTCAAATGCCTTAATCTGGTCGGTATCGGCATGTTTTTTAAATTCTTCCCATGAAAAGTGACCATCCTTATCTCTGACTCCAAATAATCCAGGACTAATTTGCATTATAATATCGACATTCCCTTTTAAATGGTATGGTGATATACTTCCTTCTCCTGTATTCATCCATGTTCCACCTGCCATTCCAAGGCCTAATGATAAAGAGGTAATGGCATTTTCGCCAAGTGAACCATAGCTCATAGCAGATTGGCCAATCAACCCCTTCAATCGAAATGGCTTTTTAACGGTATTTTCGCCTAATATAACATAATCTTCCTCTTGGAGATATGCTGGATTAATTTTTACTTTCTTGTGGTGCTCCTTACGATTGAATAAGCTTTCATCCTCTATTTCATAAATAAATGTCTCTATTTTAGGTTTTTGATTTATTTTCAATTCCTCTGTTTTAGCTGGAAACATGTCATTAACAAGATATAATCCATCCTTATCAAAATCTCTTTCCGCTCCATAGCCCATTAAGCTTGTTTGATATTTTCCTGCCTTATTAACATATTCAAATTGCTTGCGATTAAATGGTTTTCCTTCTAAATCATGGTGAAATAAATATTGTCTTAATTCTGGTCCAACCTTCTCTAAAATATAGCGTATTTTTCCAAGGATCGGATAATTTTGTAAAACCGAATGCTCTGATTGTTTAATATCGTGAAGATAAAGCCATAATAAAAAGAAAGCTGGAATCATTAAAATCACAATGATCGTAATGAAAAAAATCATAAACCAAGTATTCATTTTACTCTCACTCCTATCAACCTAAATATGGCAAATATACGATTAGCACGATGAACACCCACACAATGTCAACAAAATGCCAATAATAACTGAAAATTGTTTGTTTTTCCTGATACAAGACTAAAGGAATTTTATGCATCTTCAGTTGTATATAAAGCTGAAGTAGCCAACCTAATCCAAAAAGAACATGTGCTGCATGTAAACCGACAAGCACGAAAAAGGAAGAAAGAAAGACATTAAGGTCTATCACAAATCCTTTCATCCAATAGTTGTAAAACTCATGAAAAGTAGAACTTAAAAAAGCTAGCGCTAAAATAGTCGTCATAATAAATCCTGTATGAAAGATCTTATTATTTTGTTTTTTAAGACCTCTCTCTGACAAAGCGATGGTTCCACTCGATGTTAATAGGAAAATAGATGATAGAATAACGGTTTTCGATTCGAATACCTGCTCTGGCCTCGGTCCAATAGATGCTGGTGTATAAAGGAAATAAGTCGCAAACAAGACAGCGAACATAATACCATCTATTGCTAGATATAGGAAGAAACCCATTTTCTTGTCATCAAATAGAATATTTAAATCTTTTTTTAATAGATTTCCCTTTTGTACATTCTCTACTCTTTTGTCACACCATGATAAAAAAATAATGATGATTATTGTCACTACAGCTGTTAAGCTGGCAAGTGTATGCCACTGATAGATCATTGCAAGAGAAAAAAGAAACAAAGTTGCTGCAATAACAGCAGGAATGACACTTTTGGTGGAAATAGGATTAGGCCGTTGTGGTAGTTTATTTGTCCATTTTTGTTGATTCTTCTTTAGTTGCCATAGGGGCTCTAAGCTATCCACAATTGGTGCAGTGTTAAAATCATCCTCTTTAGGGGGAGAAGAGACTGCCCATTCTAATGTCCGTCCATCCCAGCAATCATTTTCCACCTGTTGTTTTGATCGATAGGTTTTATACACATTCCATGCAAAGAATAGCATTCCAATTCCCATCACAAAAGCACCTATTGTGCTTAAACTATTAAAGAAAAACACACCATCTTCCTTTGTATAAGTAAAAACACGGCGGGGCATACCATTTAGTCCAGCGAAATGCATTGGTAAAAAGGTTAAGTGAAATCCAATGATAAAAAGCCAAAAATGCCATTTACCTAATCGTTCATCTAGCATTTTCCCAGTAATTTTAGGATACCAATAATAGATTCCAGCGAATATACCTAATACGGTAGCACCAAGAATCGTATAGTGAAAATGTCCCACAACAAAATAGCTGTCATGAAATTGAAAATCAGCTGAAGGTATTGCTAGCATAACACCTGTTACCCCTCCCATTGTAAAAGAGGGGATAAATCCGATGGCAAACAACATGGGTACTGTTAACTGAATCTGGCCACCCCTCATAGTAAATAGCCAATTAAATACTTTAATTCCTGTGGGGACAGCAATTAGCATGGTCGTAACCGCAAAAAATGTATTCACCATTGGTCCTAAACCAACTGTGAACATGTGATGCACCCATACCATAAAACCTAAAAAGCCTATTAAAATAATGGATAATACCATGGATGAATATCCAAAAATAATCTTTTTCGAAAAAGTTGAGATAACATCCGAGAAGATACCAAATGCAGGTAATGCCAAAATGTATACTTCTGGATGCCCAAATATCCAGAATAGATGCTGCCAATAAACAGGATCACCTTCTGAACCAGTAAAAAAGCTCGTTCCAAACATTCGATCAAACATCAACAAATAAAGAGCAACCGATAAAGTGCTAAAAGCAATCAATATTAACACAGATGTCACGAAGGTACTCCATGTAAATAATGGCATGCGAAACATTTTCATACCTGGCGCTCGTAAGCGAAGGATGGTGACAATCATATTAATGGCTGTTAGCAATGTCCCTATGCCAGATAGCTGGATACTAAATATGTAAAAGCTGTTACCAACATCTGGGGTGAATTGGGATATACTTAACGGCGCATAGGCAGTCCAACCAGCATTCGGTGGTGTACCAAAGAAAAAGGAAAGATTGAATAAAATTGCACCACTAAAGAACAGCCAAAAGCTTAATGAATTAAGAATGGGGAAGGCTAGATCCTTTGCACCGATCTGAAGCGGAACAACAACATTCATCAATCCTATTAATATTGGCATAGCAACAAAAAAAATCATGATCGTTCCGTGCGTTGTGAACAAACCATTGTATTTATCTCCTTGAAATACCCAAAATTCAGTATTTGGTGCTATTAATTGTGTCCGAATCAAAAGGGCGTCTACTCCACCACGAAAAAAGAAAAGCAAGCCACTTAAAATATACATTGTTCCAATTTTTCTATGATTAGTGGTCGTTACATAATCCCATAAAATTCCCCATTTTCTTTTTTTCCATATATAATAGCCAATAAAAAGAGCCAACACGATTGAAAAAATCCATGCAACAATAATATCAGATGCTTGATATAAGGCTTGTGATGTAAGATCCATATCCATTCTTACCCTTCTTTCCTGCTAAATGATATTTGCTATTTTGACAAGACTCTACATCTCGCCAATGCTATCCTTATTCATCTAGCCAATCTAAAAATTGCTTAGAAGAAATAACTCTTGTCGTAAATCTCATATCTGTATGATTAGTGCCACAAAATTCAGCACATTTCCCTTGATATACTCCGGATTCTATATTTTCTAATTTCATGGTGTTCTCTTTATGTGGTAAAACATCCACCTTTCCCCCGATAGACGGGACCCAAAAGGAATGAATGACATCCTTTGATCGCAAATGTAAAACAATCGTTTTATCACTTGGGAGATATAATTCACCAGATGTCGTTTTTCCATTTTCATAGATGAAGGTCCATTGATATTGCTCTGCTGTTACATTAATATGAACCTCTTCCCTTCTATCACCTGACTGATCCGCTTGATTAGGTGATTGATTATAGGTTACGATAACGGTTGGAATGGCCAATATTGCCAGTAACAAAACAGGAATGATTGTCCATACGATTTCAAGTTTCTTATTGCCTTCCTCATGTTTTAAAGCCTGATGATTTCCTGTCCTGTTACGATATTTACGCACAAATCGGGACAAAAGGAAAAATACGGTAAGAAGCACAAGGATCATGATTCCAAAACTAAAATAAATTAAAAAGCTTTGTGCTTCCGCAGTATCACTCTTCGGATTTAGTACGCGAATGTGACATCCACTCAAGAAAACACCCATCAAGCTAAATAGATAGATAATTTGTTTCATCTTTTTTGCTCCTTACAATAGCCGTTTTAGCACTGTTTTTAAGGATGGCATCTCAAAATCCCCTTCACGCTCTATCAACCTTTTCCATAAATGTTTAGAATATTGAATGGCTTGATTCCATTCAATTTTCCCTGGTAATGGTGCACGATCTTCAATCATTACCTCAATCAATGTAGGACGTTCACTATTTTTAGAGGCATGTAAAGCATCTGATAGTTCTTCTATTGTTTGAGCCATGAAACCTTTCCCGCCACATATATCTGCAAATTTAGCGTATTGGAAATTTTGTAAATCAGTTTGATATGGGATATTGCCGATTTCCTCTTGTTCATACTCAATCATCGCAATTTTTTCATTATTCAAGACAATAACAGTAATAGGTAGGTTGTATTTTACCGATGTCAGAAAATCCTGCATACCCATAGAAAAACCACCATCACCACAAATTGCAATAACCTGTTTATCTGGGTGGGTTAATTTTGCTGCGATCGCTCCAGGTAAGCCACAGCCCATTGTTGCTAACCAACTCGAAATGACAAATTGTTGATTCTGCATTCGAAAAAATCTCGCCATCCATGTGGTGACATTTCCAACATCGACAGATAGTATCGCATCATTTTCTGTATATTCTTGGAGCTTGTGAATAACCTGTGGTCCCTCTAGTTTTTTACCTTCCTCCACCTCGACAAGATGATCCATGTGCTTCCACCAATTGACCATATTCTCCTGACATGCTTCTAAGAATTTTCGATCTTTACGATGAAACAGCTGTTGATTAAATCTACTTAGTATCTCTTTTGCTGAACCTATTAAACCTATTTCTGCAGGATACCATTTTCCTATTTTTTCAGGGTTAATATCTAACTGAATAGCAGGTACCTTTTTCGGTAGAAATTCTCGGTATGGAAAGGAAGTCCCTATAAGTAGCAGTAAGTCAGTCTCTTCCATTGCTTCATATGCAGGTTTTGTCCCTATCTGTCCCAAATTTCCTAGATTCAATGGATGTTGATCTGGTATCACTCCTTTTCCTCTTAGTGAAACAACAACCGGGGCTGCAATTTTCTTTGCGAACTCTATTAATTCCTCTCGTGCATCCATCGCTCCTTTTCCAGCTAAAATTACAGGCTTTTTTGAACGCTGTATTAATGAAACAGCTTGTTTCACACTTTCTTTATTAGGAAAAAGATGATATTCGGCTACTTTTGATGAGCGAAGCTCCACTTTATTCACCGTCTCTTTAAAGATATTATCTGGGACATTTAATACGGCTACACCCTTTTGTTCATATGCTTCTTTAAAAGCTTGTTTTAATAATGGTTGTATTTGTTCACCAGATGTAACTCGTCGGTTAAATATAGCTACATCGTCAAACATTCTTTCCAAGTTTACTTCTTGAAAGTTATTTGTTCCTAAAAGCTGGTGTGAGACCTGTCCAGTAATCACAACCAACGGGGCTGCGTCTTCTTTTGCGTCATACATGCCATTTAATAGATGAATAGCACCAGGCCCTCCAATAGATAAACAGACCCCCACTCTACCCGTTATTTTTGCTTCTGCAGCTGCTGCTAAAGAAGCAGTTTCTTCATGACGAACTTGAATAAATTTTATTTGATCCTTTGCTTTTCTTAATGCCTCTACTAGGTTATTAACAGAGTCCCCTGGATAACCATAAACATGATCAATATTCCAATCTTTTAATATATCAACTACAGCATCTCCGGCTTTCATTCGATCCACTCCTTAGTCAAATTAACCTTATAACAAATCTACCCGTTAACTATGGATTAAAACATTTCACTTACACCCCTTCTGTGGTATTAAAAAAAACGAAGGGTTAAAGTTCCCCCTTCGTTTTAACTATTTCCGTTCATTTATAAGCTTTTCCTTGATAATAACAACATGATTATATTTTAATTCTTTTGTAGCAAAAACGAGTGTGATTTCTCCGTTCTGTTCTTCATAGCATTGTATTAAGTGATCAAAAGCCTCTTTTTTTTCTGTATCTTCCTCTAATTCTTTTAAGTATTTTTGGCGAAATTCATCAAACTTGTCTGGATCATGCCCAAACCATTTGCGTAGTTCTTTCGATGGCCCGATTTCCTTCAACCATAAATCTAGTTTCGCTTCTTGCTTAGAAACCCCTCTTGGCCAGATTCGATCGACTAATACACGAAAATTATCTTTTTTCTCTGCCTCTTCATATACTCTCTTTAATTGCATGATTTCATCTCCCGTTAAGCATAATATTAGACGAACCTTGAAGATAAGCGTATCATTTTTTACATTGAGTAACAAAAGTAGAGACCTTCCCTAGGAAAAGGTAGTCCAATATGATAAATAGGAGTGATCTTATGTCTCAATCCTTTACCAATGTTCAATTTTCTGTATTAGATTTGGCACCAGTGCTTTATGGTCATACCCCAAGCTTGTCCTTTCAAAATAGTGCTGATTTAGCTCAGCATGCGGAAAAATGGGGATATCACCGCTATTGGCTTGCAGAGCACCATAATATGCCAGGAATCGCAAGCTCTGCTACATCACTAGTTATTAGCCATGTAGCAAGTCATACGAAGAAAATCAAAGTCGGTGCAGGTGGAATTATGCTACCAAACCATGCCCCTTTAGTCATCGCAGAACAGTTCGGAACACTCGATGCTCTCTATCCTAATCGAATTGATCTAGGTCTTGGAAGAGCACCTGGTAGTGATCAAGCAACTGCCTACGCTCTTAGAAGAACATTGAATAGTAGTGCAGAGGATTTCCCTCAACAAGTAGAAGAGCTAGAAGCTTATTTTAAAGGCACTGCAAATGTAACAGCAGTTCCAGGCAAAGGCGCAAATATTCCACTATGGCTACTTGGATCGAGCGATTTCAGTGCTCGACTTGCAGCAGAGAAAGGACTTCCTTTTGCATTTGCGAGTCATTTCTCACCAGACTACACTATTCCTGCTTTAAAGATTTATCGTGATCGATTTAAGCCTTCAGAGCAGCTTGAAAAGCCACGTGCGATGGTTGGAGTCAATATTATTGCAGCAGATACTGTTGAGAAAGCTAAATGGTTAGCTACCTCTCAGCAACAGCAATTCTTAAGTCTAGTTCGTGGCGCACCTTCTGAATTGATGCCACCTATTGATGATATTGATCAAGCATGGAATGTTTATGAAAAGGCTTCTGTGGAGAAATCAGTGAATAGTAAAACAACCATCGTTGGAGATAAACAAACAGTTAAAAATAAATTACAAGCATTCGTCGATGAAACAAATGCAGATGAAGTAATTATTAATAGTCAAATTTATGATCATAATGAACGCCTATATTCTTATGAACTAGTAGCAGATATTGTCAATCAAATGTAGAAAGAGAGGGGGTTCCCCTCTCTATTTTTGAATTGGAAGCCATGCTAGAACTTCTTGTATTTTACTATCCCAATAGTCCCATTCGTGATTGCCTGTTGTAAAAGTGTGCGTAATTCCTACCCCTTTAGCATTGGTGAAATCGAAAAATCGTTTATTTTCATCAAACAGGAAATCTTCTGTTCCGCAGGCTTGAAACAAAGCTGGTAATGCTTGATCTTCCTTAAGCCTTTTTTCCAGCAGATAAAATAAATCCTCTTCCGTATTTTTGATGTCCTTTTCTCCGAATACACAATCTAATGCATGACGTATAGGATTATTCTCACCCTGTACACGATTTGTATGTTCAACAATATCAAGGACACCAGAGAGACTTGCAGCAGCAGAGAACATTCCTGGCTTTCTCAAGGCCCATTTAAAGGCACCATAGCCTCCCATTGATAATCCGGCTACAAAGTTATCTTCTCTTCTATCCGATAGAGGAAAAAAGGAACGCACCACTCTCGGAAGCTCTTCCGAAATAAATGTCCAATATTTTTTACCATAAACCATATCGGCATAAAAACTATGGTCCACTTGTGGCATTACAACTGCCAATCCATATTCGGCAGCATATCGCTCAATGGAAGTACGTCTTGTCCAAATTGTATGATCATCACTAAAGCCATGAAGCAAATAAAGTGTTGGGATTTTTTCATGGTTTCGTTTATTGTTCATTCCAATCTGATTAGATGTTTCCTGTGGCAATATAACGGTGATGGAGGTACTTACAGATAAAACCTCTGAGAAAAAATTACATTGGATTAGTGCCATTTCTATCCCTCCTAATGAATAGCTCCATAGATCACATTTCGAATTCTAGGTTGATGATAAAACTCAAGGTTAGGAAGCATTTGTTGCATGTAAACAGCGGATAATTTTTTCTTCGGATCGATAAAGACATAGGTCCCTGCTAAACCGGACCAGCCAAACTCTCCTAAACTACTATTACTTCCACCAATAACTTGATCCATCATCACCCGAACTCCTAAACCATATCCATAGCCATTTTCATAATTCCAACCAAGGTCCGGTAGCTGTGAATCGAGCAAATGATTTTGCGCAAGTAACTGAATTGTATTTTGACTGAGTATATGTATTCCATTCGCTGTACCACCAGTTGCTAAACAATGGGCAAACCGTTGGTAATCATTTAAGGTGGAATGTAATCCAGCACCACCACTTTCAAAGACTGCAATTGGTTCTGAGTCACGGTCTAATGCGTTATTCGGCACAAGCGTCCCATCTTCTAATCTATCATATAAAGTAGCTAAGCGATGCTTTTTTTCCTTTGGAATTTGAAAAAAGGTATCTTTCATTCCTAATGGTTCGAAGATGTTTGTATAAAGATATTCTCCGAAAGATTTACCAGATATCACTTCTATTAATGCGCCTAATACATCATGGCTTAAACCATATTTCCAGTGTGAGCCTGGTTCAAATTCTAGAGGAAGTTTTGCCAATTGCTTCACAAATTCTCGTAAGTTGGAAGAACCTTCTTTTTTCTCTAGCTTGTGAGCAGTAGCCATTACTTTGCTTGTTAGCTTTTCTACTTCGGAACCACTGCCCCCGTAGCAAATGCCTGAAGTCATCTTAAATAAATCCTTAACAAGAATTGGATTTTGTGCGGCTTCCACCTGGATATTCTCTTCTTGTCCAGATTTATAGACCTTCATCTCCGCAAATTCTGGTAGATAATTTGAAACGGGATCATTTAATAGATACCTTCCTTGTTCATATAACTGTAATGCGGCAACACATGTAACTAGCTTTGACATAGAATAAATGCGATAAATCGTATCCGCAGAGATTTGAACTTTTTTCTCAATGTCCGAATAACCTAAATAATTCTCATATAGGGTGTGTTGATTTCGTCTAACCGAAAGTGCGACACCACTTGGTCCATTTTCTATAAAATGCTTTAATAATCTATCCACATGTTGTTTCAATTCGACCTTCCTCCTTTTTGCAATCGTTTACTTTATTTTACCATATCTTTAAAAAAGATATCATCTTTCTACTGCTCAAGTCTTGATTTATTTGCTACAATAGCATTTAGACAAGAAGGGATGGAAGAATCGATGCAGAAAAAAACCAATCGGACATTAGTTCTAATAGCACTAGTCCTCTCGATGTTCATGGCAGCCATTGAAGGGACCATAGTAGCAACTGCAATGCCTAATATAGTCGCTGATTTGGGTGGCTTTCGATTATATAGCTGGGTTTTCTCTGGATTTTTGTTGATGCAAGCTATTACGACGATGATCTTCGGAAAATTAGCTGATTTATTTGGAAGAAAACCGATTTTTATCATCGGTGTAAGTATTTTCTTAATCGGATCATTGTTATGTGGATTTGCAACAACGATGACAATGCTTGTCATATTTCGTTTACTCCAAGGTGTTGGAGCAGGGGCTATTCAGCCAATTGTAACAACAATTGTTGGAGATATGTATACTGTTAAAGAAAGAGCAAAGGTTCAAGGGTACCTTGCAAGTGTTTGGGGGATCTCTTCTGTTATTGGTCCATTATTAGGTGGGATTATTGTCCAATTCGTAGAATGGTCTTGGATTTTCTGGATGAATATTCCACTTGGTATTATTGGCCTTCTAGGTGTCATTCGATATTTCCATGAACAAGTGAATAAAGAGAAGAAGGCAATTGATTACAATGGAGCAGGATTATTCCTGATTGGCATCTCTTCTTTAATTATCGTTTTCGTTCAAGCAGGAACGGTATGGGCATGGCTTGATTGGGAAACCATTTCTTTATTTTCCTTATTTATTATTTGTATGATTGTTTTTATTTTTCAAGAGGGGAAAGCACCGTCTCCTATCATGCCATTATTTCTATGGAGAAATAAGCTTATTCTCATCGCTAATCTGGCTACATTTTTTTCAGGTATGATAATTCTCGGATTATCTAGCTTCTTACCCACCTATGTACAGGGTGTTATGGGGGAATCCGCCATTATCGCTGGCTTTACATTAAGTACTCTATCCATTGGGTGGCCGATATCTTCGACCATCGCAGGTCACTTAGTTTTAAAAATTGGTTTTCGTAAAACAGCTTTACTTGGTGGTTGCGCACTTTTAATTGGAACATTTATGTTTTTCTGCTTAACTGCTGAAAAAGGCCCCATTTATGCTGGGATCAGTTCATTTATCGTAGGAGTAGGAATGGGCCTTTCAAGTACAACCTTTATTGTATCCATCCAAAATCATGTAAATTGGAATGTACGTGGAGTTGCCACTTCTCTTAACATGTTTATGCGAATTGTAGGAAGTGCGGTTGGAGCTGCATTATTAGGAGGGATTTTAAATCTACAAATGCGAGCATTTATAGGAACAGAAAGCAAGTCCTTAGATGTTAGTAATATAGACCTTTTACTTGATGAAAATAGAAGAGAATCAATGGATACAGAGATGTTAGAGAAGATTCAAAATGGGCTTAGCTTCGGGTTAGATCATGTGTTTAACGGTCTTTTTATCATAGGAATCTTAGCCTTCCTAATTATTCTCTTCTTCCCAAATGTCCAATTAGAAAAAGCAGAGGAATCTTAATTCTTCTGCTTTTAAAATGTGCCATAAACTTCCGGACACTCAGAACTAAGTGGTGTATAAAAACAATGACTTTTAAACCTACCTGAATTCCATTGTCCAAACCACTGTGCAGGACAGCTACCTCCTGGCATGAAGAACCATAATGCATAGCTTGCAGGATGATATCTTTTCCCATTAATAACCCTTCTTGCAAGCTCTATATCTTGCTCTCTAGCTCGTTGATAAAAGTAGCCTTTTTGTGTGGCCTCAAAGCCTCCTGGACTTTGAAATACCATCCTTCTAATGGTATTAATATCCGTAAAATCAAGACATCTTGCTCTTACCCGATTTACTCCCGTATTACCTACCATAAGCATACCTAATTTGCCATCACCTTCTGCTTCAGCTCGCATGAGTCTAGCTAGTAATCTCACATCTTCTTCCGTTGCTTTCACTACCGCCAATTCTTTCACCCCTTACCTACTTTCTTTATATTCAAAAAGCTTTCAAAATGTACCAGGTTTGAACGAAAGGATTTAGGTAACACTTAAAGAAAACCCTTACATTTATGGTATAATGAATATGAAATATTCAAAGACTAAAATATCGTTTATTTTTAGTCCTTATAATTGGAAGCTTATTTTCTTCGTCTCCTTCGAATACTAGCAATGTTGTGAATTTTCCTTAAGAAAAGGAGGTATAACATGAGATTGTCGAAGCTAATACTTCATAAAGATATACTACTTATACATGCCGATATTCATAGCAATGATTATATATTTACGGTAAAATGGAAGGAATTAGATAATAAAAAAGGTGGTGAATGGGAGCTAAAATCCTATATTAACAACTCCAATGGAAAGAAAGACTTGTCACAAGAAGAGATAGATCAATTAATTAATCAAATTAATCCTGAATGGGGTTGGGAGCAAGAACAAGAACAAATGCAAAAAGCACGAGAGAAAGATGTCGATTAAATATACTAAACCTTGATTCATCGTAATGAATCAAGGTTTTATTACTTATAATGATGAAGCTCCAGCATTTTCTAATGCTTGCTTATTAAACCATTGTAGTTGATCATGCAATAAGACAACTTGACCTATAACAATCATTGACGGATTCGTGATCTCATCTAATCGATCCGTGATTGTTTCGAGTGTACCTACAATCGTTTTTTGTTTATTAGTCGTTCCCCAGTGAATGATTGCTACAGGTGTTGTCTTTTCTAAACCTGCTTGGATAAGGTATTCAGCAGTTTTAGGAAAATTCCTCACACCCATGTAAAAGCAAAGAGTTTCTGTTCCATTAGCTATATGCTGCCATTCCTTTAATGATCTTGATTCAGGATTGGACCCATTAATAAAGCTTACGGAACCACTGAGCCCACGATGGGTTAATGGAATTCCAGCATATGCAGGTGCACTTATACCTGATGTGATACCAGGTACTACTTCAAAAGGAATATTAGCTTTTTCTAAAACAAGTGCTTCTTCCCCGCCTCTACCAAAAATAAACGGATCGCCACCTTTTAATCTCGTGATGATTTTTCCCTCTGTTCCATATTGAACGAGTAAACGATTTATCTCGTCCTGAATAACACCATGCAATTTCGGTTCTTTCCCACAAAAAATTAATTCTGCCTCACTTCTTGCATAGTTTAATAATTCTTGATTAATTAAACGATCATATAAAATAACGTCTGCTTCTTCAATCGCTCTAATTCCTTTTAACGTAATTAGTTCCTTGTCGCCTGGTCCTGCCCCTACTAAATATACTTTACCCAATCTCTTCCCATTCCCTTCTTAATTGATGTTCTTGTTGCTTTGTTTCTGACTTTACTTGATATTTCATTAACACGATTGTAATAAGTATCGTTAAGAATAATAAGATTACAGTATAGTAAGAATGACGAATAATGATTTCGGTTAAACTATAGGAAATCACTAATGAAATGATTGGTGAAGAAATCCAAACCTTTGCAATACGATGGATGATTTTTTCCTTCCAAACATTTTGCCAGCTTTTCGTAGCACTGATTCCAACAATTGCCGTCGTCGTTACCTGGGTCATTGGGATAGGAACTCCTAAAAAGGAGGCAGCAATAACTAATATCCCTGTTGTGCTTGAAACAACAATTCCGTTTGCCAGTGATAGATTTGTGATCTTTTTGGCATTGGTATCTAACACTTTTCCCCCAAATAAGATGCTACCAAGCGCTACCACTAACGCTAAGACAGGTAAACCAATCTCCATTGTTACTAAATTTGCTCCCACCAATGGTCCTAACGCATTCGCCACATTATTCATACCAGCGGCTATTGCCTCAAAAATACCTGTTATAATTAACAGTCCTGCTAATATTTTACTAGAAAATGAGACCTTTATCTTGTCTCGGTATTTCATTCTTACTTTTTCAAGCGTATATGTCACAAAAAAAGCTAAAATTGGGATAAGAAGCCATAAACCGACGATTTCTAATATAGAAACGGCATATATTTGCTGAAAAGACAAACCAATTCCGACAATAGCACCAACGGTTACCTCACTAGTAGAAAGTGGAATACCAATATAATTCGTAACAAATAAAGTACACGCAGAAACGGCCAGTATAATTGTAGCGATGCGAACATCCATGATTTCCTCTGGAATAATTCCCTTTCCTAGTGTATGAGTAACATGCTTTCCTCCCCAAAGAGCACCAACTATGGCTCCTGAACCAGCTAGAAATAATGCCACTTTTTTATGTTTTATTACCTTACTTCCATATACGACTCCCATACTAGCGGCAGAGCCACTAGCGCCGATATTAAAAGCAAATAAACATGCGGCAAAAAAAGCTAAAATGACTAACATTTTTCATCCTACTTCCTCTATTTTTATCTTCTTAGAAATGAAACCTGCATTTTTATTTCAAGTGAATCTCCGGGCGTGAATGCTTTTCTCTCCATATCAACATAATGCTTCATCAAAATGTCGTATAGGGTTGCCGCTAATTTTCTTACCCTCGCGTCCAGATTTATTAGCGAGATCCTATTTTCTTTCAAAAAAACAAAAAACTTCTACTTGGTCTAAAAGTAGAAGTTAAATACTTCTTCTTATCTGCCAAGGTTGTCTTGCTGGAATTAGCACAGTGCCTCAAATGCCTGTTGCTGAGATTTCATCGGGCCAGTCCCTCCATCTCTCTGGATAAGAAAGCATATAATGTTTTAAGTTATTAAATGATTTGTATTGAATATAATGGTAAATACAATTAATGTCAATAGGTCAATTCCTTGGATTGCTACTGCAATCCACTAAAAATCCTTTATAACCAATGGTTTTACTAGGTTTAATTTTTTTAAATTTTTTCTTGTATTTTTTTACTGGTGATTGTATGATATATTGTATAGTATTTCCAAAACTTTTTAACAACTAAATATTTTAAGCTTATCAAGAGAGGTTTAGGGACTGGCCCGATGATGCCTCAGCAACCAGCATTTTATGCATGGTGCTAAATCCAGAAGGTAATTACCGAAGATAAGAAGTATGTATAAATGTGGGGACTTTCTTCTTATCGGGAGAAAGTCCCTTTTCGTTTTATAGCATATCGTAGGAGGAATGATCGAAATGAAGCATATCGAAACATCATTAGCTCAAATTGGGAATAAATCTGATCCAAAGACAGGTGCCGTCGAGCCACCTATTTATTTATCGACAGCCTACCAGCATGAAACAATTGGCAATTCTACCGGTTTTGATTATACGCGAACGCGTAATCCAACCAGAGATATTGTAGAAAGGGCCATAAGCGACCTTGAAAAAGGCACTAAGGGATTTGCTTGTTCATCCGGTATGGCTGCGATTCAATTAGTGCTTGCCATATTTGAAAAAGGAGATCAAATCATCGTGACAGAGGATGTTTATGGTGGAACATACCGATTATTTAGTCACTATAGTGAAGCATATGCGGTCGATTTTCTCTATGTGAAACCAGAAGAAATTGCAGAACAAATCACATCGAAAACAAAGGCAATATTTATTGAGACGCCAACAAATCCACTGTTAATCGAGTTAGATATTCATAAAGTTGCCCAGATCGCTAAAGAACACCAGCTGCTTTTAATCGTAGATAACACCTTTTTCACACCATATCTCCAAAAGCCACTTACACTAGGAGCAGATATTGTCGTCCATTCTGCAACGAAATATTTAGGTGGACATAATGATGTTCTTGCTGGACTAGTTGCTGTGAAGGATCAACCGTTAGCAGAAAAACTAACCCATCTACACAATGCCATAGGAGCTGTATTGTCACCATTTGATTGTATGTTACTTATTCGAGGCATGAAAACGTTAAGTCTTCGCCTTGAGAAGCAACAGGAAAATGCTAGAGCACTTGAACAGTTTTTCAAGGAGCACCCTTTAGTAACAGACATTCTGTATCCCGGTAAAGGTGCAATGGTTAGTTTCCGGATTAAGGAGAAACAAATGGTTGGCCCCTTCTTATCCCATTTAAAAGTCATTTCTTTTGCGGAAAGCTTAGGTGGGGTGGAGAGCTTTATCACTTATCCAACAACACAAACGCATGCAGATATCCCTTTAGAAGAACGTGAAAAACGTGGTATTTGTGAAAGGCTGTTACGTTTCTCTGTCGGTATTGAGCATATAGAAGATTTAAAAGAAGATCTAGATCAAGCTCTACTAAAGAGCAAGGAGGAATTACTTCATGTCTAACCAATTTGATACAAAGCTTATTCATGCAGGGCTACAACAAGGATTTAACGAAAAGGTGACAGGTGCCGTAAATCCTCCGATTTATTTATCATCTACTTATCATCAGAAAGAAATAAATGAATTCGGACCATTCGATTATAGCCGCTCAGGTAACCCAACCAGAGAAATTTTAGAAAAGACGATTGCGCAGTTAGAGAATGGATACGCAGGCTATGCCTTTTCTTCAGGCATGGCAGCTATCTCCTCAGCTTTTTTATTATTGGAAGCGGGAGATCATGTCGTTGTGACAAAAGACGTTTATGGAGGTACCTATCGATTTATCAGTCAGCTATTGACCAGCTTCTCGATTAGCCATACTTTTGTTGACATGACAAACATCGCAGAAATTGAAAAAGCTATTCAAAGTAATACAAAGGTTATTTATATGGAAACACCAGCAAATCCCTTATTGCAAATCACTGACATTAAGAAAGTGGTGGAGTTAGCTAAAGCCAATGATTGCTATACTTATTTAGACAATACATTTATGACACCATTGTATCAAAATCCACTAGATCTTGGTGTAGACATTGTGCTCCATAGTGCGACTAAATTCTTATCTGGTCATAGTGACGTAGTAGCTGGATTAGCTGTGGCAAAAACAGAAGAGTTAGCTGCAAAACTAAAATTTATTCAGAATACAATTGGATCCATTCTAAGTGCACAGGATTCCTATACCTTAATTCAAGGAATGAAAACTTTGGAGACTCGACTAACCAAATCAAGCCAATCTGCACTTGAAATTGCTAAATTTTTGGATGAACATCATGCGATTGAAAAAGTGTATTATCCAGGTCTTACGGATCATCCTGGTTTTAACGTTCATCATTCTCAAGCCAAAAGTGGTGGAGCAGTCCTATCCTTTTTATTATCAGAAAATGTTGACATAGAGGGATTCGTTAGAAAGCTAGAAATACCAGTCTTTGCCGTAAGCTTAGGGGCTGTGGAATCTATTCTTTCTCATCCTGCTACCATGTCTCATGCAGCAATGCCTCCACATGAACGAAAAGAAAGAGGGATCGAGGATCGCTTGTTCCGTTTATCTGTAGGTATAGAGAATGTCGATGATTTGATCAAGGATCTTAATCAATCTTTCCAACAAAGCAAATTAAGCCTTCCATTATAGAGGAGAAGAGAAAAGGACTGGGGGCTTGATTTCCTAAATGCATCGCTTCG
>JACYYJ010031114.1_pt1 | contig 23391 bp, 21 predicted proteins | sample 8236861 | NCBI WGS metagenome assembly JACYYJ01 (sample SAMN14103086, study PRJNA606662) | landfill metagenome | isolation source: landfill solid waste | place: India:New Delhi, Okhla landfill site | collected 2017-11-05
CCCACGCTTTTTGTGAAGCAGTGTATTGTATAAATGATTTGTTAGTAGAAGACTACTTCCTAAGTAAAAGGAGGTAGTCTTTTTTGTGCTTTTAGAATTGCTTTCACCGATTATTTATCATTTTTATCTGACGCTCGCTATTTTTTTCTTTCTTTTCGTGCCTACCCTGATGCCTTAGCACTCACATTTTATGAAGATCATTAATTATCTAACACATAGAGACAATATTAATAGAGGTTTCTCATAAGTTTGCTTAACTTGTGGGAAGCCTCTTTAATTATGGATTTACAAACCTTACCATAACCAGAGGCTTAACAGGTTACTTTCTCCTAAACCACGGTAAATGATAATATTCCATATTGAACTTGCTATTAATAAAAAACCAACCACATCAAGAAGCTTCTTTAACTTAGTTAAAATTGTTGGAAGTTTGTCTTGGTAATATTTTTGTTTAAGTCTATTAAAGTTTTTATCTTCATCAAAGTTGTCATCGCCATTTGCTATTGCCTTTTTATAAACTCTGCTCATTTGGAACATGATTTTTGGAAAAGCCTTTACAAAAGTAAATAACATACTTATGTACATTAAAGATATAATTGTTGATAATACCAATTGAACAATTATAATAATGTTGAATTCTTGCAATTGAATAAAATTAACGAGTCCCAATTCAAAAGAAATAAAGGGTAAAGTTAATAATGTAATTACTCCCTTAATGACATAGGAAAAAATTATCAGTAAAAGTTCCATGTGTTAATTCTCCTTCTTTTAATTAATGTGTATTTAACTACACTTTTCTTATATTATCAACAATTATCTAATGTTTCTAGTAAAAATGTACTAAACTATATATAGTTATAATAGTATGATATACTCAGATGTAACTAATGCATAATTTACTAACTGGTTTGAAAGACTTGATCAGTGTCAACGATAATTTAATGTTCAACAATAAATAGATGTCACTAATTTAATATTAATTAAATCCTCACTGGGGACGTTTTTTTGTTGGAGAAATATAGGGAAATAAAAAAAATAGTAGAATCATATGAATGGAGAGGTATCTATGGGGGTATTTCGTAAAACTGGAAAAATAATTGGAACAGTTGGGGGAGGATTAATCGGTGGTACTGTTAAAGTAGCTGGAAGAGCTGTAGGTAGCAAGTGGAAGGGTACTGGTGAATGGTTAGAAGACGTTGGAGATAATATTCAATCTGCTTCTAATATAGCATTAGACAATGCAGGACAGTTTGTAGATGGAGCGGTTCAAGGTACATATGGTGCTATTAAAAAAGATGAGTATTATAAACAAAAAGGATTAAATGATTTAAAAGATTCAACAGGTAAAACGATAAAGGGAATTGGTTCTGCTCTAAAATACACAGTAAATAATGCTGGTAGCACCTATAAAGGATTTACAAGTGGAGATAAAGAGCAAGCAATAAAAGGATTGAAGAATCTTGGTAAAGTAGTAGCTGTGTCTGGTCTTGCCATTGGTGTAGTCGATCTAGTAGATGGAGCAGATATCGTTGAAGCGGAGGAACTTGAAACTAGAAATGACCATTTAAACGGGTATGAACATCCAGATTCAGGAGTACCTTTCGTTGAAAAAACAGTGGAATTAGCTGATGGACAAGTCGTTGAAGGTACATTCCCTGTATTTAATTCAACTTTCAATGTCATGATCGCAGAAGACTTGTATTTAGATAGTGATGATGTACATTTTGAAGTGGCTAATGATACATTGTATCAAGCCATTATAGAGAACCCGAACCTAGCTAATGATCTAGGTTTATCACAGGCTGATTTACAAGCTCTGGCAAATAGTCAAACACCAGAAGGGTATACGTGGCATCATAACGAAGAACCGGGACTTTTGCAGTTAGTAGATGAGGAAACGCATGCTGAAACCGCTCATACAGGTGGTCGAGCAATTTGGGGCGGTGGAAGTGATTATCGCTAAAGAAAAATATTAAAAATATCAAAGGATGATTATTGTCCTGGCGTTTCTTTCTTTCACATACTAAAAGATAATTTTGGCAGTCAAAAGCTTATATACTCGTCTTTTAAAAATAAAGATAGATATGGATTATGATCTTTCTTTTCTTTGGATCGGTGTGAATGATGTTTATTCAAAACTAAGCACAGCCAATAGCAAAAGATTACGATGAGTTCAAAAACTATTACGAGAAAGTGCTAGAGCAAGTTCTTGGATCATCAAAGCAAGTCGTAGCGGTTACTCCAGAAATAGTTGGTGAAAATACAGATAATGCTTCCAATAATGAAATTAAAGAATTGAATGTTTTTATCCGATCCATCACTTGTAAGCATGCAAATATCAGTTTTTTAGATATGCAGTCGTTTTTTTGCACCTTTCAAAATTTACCACTTCAGATTATATAAGTACGAAAGTAATAAGGGTGATGATGGATCTTATCTTTTCAAGAATTCTACAAGAATTGATAGATTATCAAAAGAACGTGGGCTCCATTTTACATTAGATGGTATACACCTAAATAGTGCGGGTGCACAAATAGCTGCAGAAGTTTACGCATCTGAAATCAAGCGTTTGACTTAAAATGATTTGGAGAAATTTTATTTGGAATTTTAAAAATGATGATGTTAATGCGATAATTACTAGTTGTTGTTTTTTCATTTTAGCAATAATCCTTCAATCGTTTCTTAAATAAATATTGTGGAGATGGTTACTGAATCGTGGTATAATTATATACGCTTACAATAATAAAAACATACCATCCTACTCATATGATACGGTACAATAGACTAACCCCCAGCATGAGAGGTGGACACATTAAGAATAATTCCTCAGTACCTGACTAAAGACACATGAGGGGTTATTTTTCATTTTTATCGGAGACATGATTATATCCATACCAAAAGAAATCTAAATCATCAGCGTTAATTCAGCATACAAATTCTACAGGCCACACCGCCTCCCATGAAAATATTCTAGAAGGCAATCGGTGTACCTAAATCCTCAACTATGACCTTACACAACTATTTTGCATGCAAGGAACCTAATAGAAGATATCCTTAAACAATGGGAAGCAAAATATTGCTGTTACCCCTATTCAAAAGTTTTATTAGAAGAAGCGACTTCATATACTAGAAATCGTTGGACCCCAAAAAGCGAAGGAACTAATTAAAAAATGAAAAATAAAATATAGATATTAAGAAGGTCAGAGATTTTTCTTAATAGATGTACACAAAGGCTTTCTACTTTTTATTTATGAAAAATGAGCCTACAAAAATCTGAAAGGTGGTGATTAATAAACATAATTCAAATGGAAACATTTATTTACTTAGTTCTAACCATCCGAATGATCCAAAAAACATAAGCAAATATCAAGTTGGCTGGTTATCAAACACAGTATTGCAACATCTCACTTCAGAATCACCAAACCGCCAATGATAGCTCCTAGATTGACTTCACAACATATTCATGTAATTAAGCTGTTGTTTCTCAGAGATTTTATTGATGTAAATTGAATAACTAAATTAAATCACAATACCCTCATTCAAGAAAATTAGTGAACTTTAATCCAAAATAAAAATTTTCTATAAAATCACACAATATTGCAACCGTTATTTCACTCGAAAGATTCAAGTATATTTGATTTTAAATGTAATGGAAAGTAAGTATTTCAACGTTTAAGAGAGAGTTATAATGAATTAATTGCAACTACCCAAAAATTAATAGCGAGTTAGAATGCGAGTAAATGTTCGTCTCTTTTTATCGTTAAATTAATATTTTGAGAGGAGATTGTCATGATGAAAAATAAAGTAAAAATAATGTTGAGTTTTTTATTGATCATTGCAATTGTATTCGACGGAATTGGATATTCAGTGTTTGCCAAAGGTAATAATCATGCTAAACAAGGACAACAAAAGAATTCTAGTAATGTAAAACAGTGGTTAAGTGAATATGAGTTCTATGAGGATACTAGAGATGCAAAAATCTATGAAGAAGTTGCAATACATAAATTACAGCGTTTTGCAACAATTATAAAAGATATGAATCTTAAGTTTGATTCTAACGCACTTAATAATCTGGATGGAACAGTTAATAATTCCGGCGACTTTAAGCAAAAAGGATCGAATCATCATGATAAGTTTAAACAATTGATTGAACAATATGAACAAGCGGTGCAAGAGGAATATATAGAAGGAGTAGTTTTGAAGAGTGATCATCTGATGAAAATCAAACATCAGTTAACAATCTATCTATGGGGATATGTATCAAAAAACGATTTTGATAAACCAACGGAAGTATTAATCTCAGATATACTCTTCAATTTTTATTTATCGGATAAAATTGCCAATAATAATGCTATCGGTATCTTAACGGATATCTCTGATTATATTGATCATAAAGGAAATAAAATAAATGCTCATTTGAAAAATGCCGTAAAAATGCGTAAAAAAGCCAATGGGTTTTTAGAAAAAGAACTAGCTATCCCTGCAGCCAAGTCCTATCAAAATGCATATAAACAAGTGTTATTTGGATTGGAAAAAGCAGGATATTCATTGGATGCTGAATTGTTTAAGTCTGAATCTGATACGGATAATGATACTGTAACAGATGGAACAGAATTCCTTGAGGGAATGAACCCATTTAAAAAAGATACAGATGGTGATGGATTGCAGGACAATATTGAATATGAATATAAATCACATATTTCTCCGACAAAATCAGATACAGATCAAAATGGCACAAGTGATGCGAATGAAGATATAGACGAAGACGGCCTGAATAATAAAGAAGAACAGGATCATCAAACCAATTTGACTAAAAAGGATTCAGACCAAGATGGTTTATTTGATGGGTTTGAAGTCCAAGAGTTTGATTCATTGCCTAGTGAATATGATACAGACGGTGATGGGTTAAGTGATGGAGATGAGCATGTATTAAAGACAGATCCGAATGCTGAAGATAGTAATGGAGATGGAATTAAGGATTCACAAGAACTCTATAAACAAACCATTAAAAAATCATTGCCTGAGCAATCAGAAATTAAGAGCGTAGAGGTAAGTTTTAATGCAAAGGATAATATTACTAATACAACTAGAATTAGTAGCACAAAAGAAGTAAATTTTAAAACAACTAATCTACATGGTATTATTGGTTCTCCTATAAGCATCAACACGCAATCAGAATTTGATAAGGCAAGCATCAAGTTTACCTACGATGATTCAAAATTAGGAGACACGTTGGAAGATGATCTAGCTATTATTCGATTTAATGAAGGCGAGGAAATGATGGAAGATATTAATTCTGAGTTAGATACAAGTAAGAATACAATAAGTATAGAAACTACGCAATTTGGTGAATATCTAGTTGTGGATAAGACAAAATTTCTGGAGCTTTGGGAAAAGGAAATAAACTATTCAACGACAAATGATGTAAATGAAACGCAAAAGAGCACAGCGAACAGTGATGAAACATCCTCTGATGTAAAGATAAATTCAACTGACTCCGATGGGGATGGTTTATACGATACCTATGAAATTGAAGGAATGAAAACACCATATGGTATAATTTATTCAGATCCTAACAAGAAAGATAGTGACGGAGATGGATTAACCGATGGTGAGGAAATGGGATCATTACAAACATATACGATGGAGCTATTTGGAATTACCTTTGTGATTGAAGGTTTCTTTCCAACTAGTTTTCCAGAGGTGAAAGATAGTGATGGAGATGGAAAGTTCGATGATGTGGATTTGAGACCATTATATGCAGATTTTACCGATTTAGTAATTTATCAATCAAATAGAACTGAATACGCAGATGAAAACGGAGCTTTTGCAAATGATTTGAAAATAAATGATTACACAGGAGATGAATTAACTGACATTAGCTGGATGTTCCACTTCCAATTGATGGAGGACTTTTACCTGGGGTCAGGTCCTCTCTTTGATGAGTTCGAATATATGTCAACAGCCTTATTTTCTACAGGAGATATGGAAGATGTTGTATTAGATATGATTGATCATTTTAGAGAGGGTAATGAATATGGACATATTGCTCCGGCGTATAGCAACGGGACGTTAACGAATGAAGCGTTTGAACATGTGACAACAAAAGCTTATGTTAATCTTGTCAAAAATGCTTTAGTCGATGAGCTAAAGAGAAATGGAGGGAATGTGGCAGCACTTCAATTTGATAAAAATACAAAGGATACCAATAGGTTTTATCAATATATACAGGATAATGCCTCTTATCCAGTGTTTAATAGTTGGGATGATACGATAAATGGTCTTACCATTACCGTAAATGATACTTGGGGGAATACAATAAGAGTTAAGGATTTTTCAGTAGAGAATAATCACTTTGAAGGAGTTATGACGGTTCGATTATATGATCATTTCGGATTGGATCGGCCAGATGTTGAGAAAAAATATGTTAACTTGGCAGGATTTCGTTCCTGGTTTGTCTTACAGCGTTATACTGAATATAATGGGGAATATAAACCTTTTGTTACTATAATGGAAAAGGATATACCTTTCGAGGGGGATTTGAGTAATTAAAGTTCATTTGAAAAGCTTAGTTTTGATGATTAGTATATTTTTAGTCTTCTTAATGGGATGTACAAAGGATGAGGAAACAAGAAGGGAAACAGAGGTTTTCGAAATAGCCAACACAGAAGAGATTATTGGTAAAAAGGATGAAGAGGCGGTAACACTGAGAAAACATTACATGATACTGAACCCACCAACAGAACTAAAAGAATTGAAAGAATTAGCTGAAACATATATTAAGAATCATCCCATCGAAGACGAAATGAAAGTAATAGAAGGAAAAAACAGAAATTTTTATATATCCTTCTATAGGGAGAGTAAGGATTTGCCAAAAGACTGGCAGCCTGATGAAAGTTATATGGATACAGATAGGATGGAGCATCATAAGCGCGATCTCATTGCATCGATAAGATGGTCAGATGCTACACCACAAAAAGAATACAGTGTTTATGATAAGAGTAAGGAAGGAGAGGTAATAAAAAAGATGTATTTTATAGAGGATCAACTCGTTGAGTAATACGTCTTCCTTTCATAAATCCAGATATCAGTGGTAATATTCTATAAATATATTAATTTGTAAAGTGTTTTCTACTATTTTGGTAGAATGCACTTTTTTTCTTTATACATACGTATTTAAAATGGACTCCGAATGTGGTTCATCTAGTTTTAGACGAGATATTTGAAGTGTTCCTTTTTTGCATGGGAAACGAAACAGCTCTGTACCATCCGTTATACGTTTTGAGACTGGGCCCGGAGAACAAGCAACATTTGACTGGAAAGACATTAAATATACCTATCAATGGGAGAAAATTCTATTCTCCTATTTTTGGAGGCTAAAGTAATAACTGAATCAAACAAATTTTTATTTAGAATAAAAAAAAGTTTGTTGACAAACGTAGAATATCATTCTAAAATCACTGTATATAAAAATATTCAGAAAGGTAGGTGAACAACTTGGAACATATTAATGAAGAGCTAGATTTTTTAAAGTCATTTATCAAAGGAATTGCTAGTCATTTTGGTGAAAATTGTGAAACCGTTTTATTAGATGTATCAAACCCCGAGGAATATGGAAGTGGATTGATAGTTGCTATTGAAAATGGGCATATCACTGGCCGAAAAGTTGGAGATACTGGGACAAATTTGGGTTTAGAAATATTAAGAGGTAATGAGAGTGAAGGGGATAAATATAATTATATGACCCAAACCAAAGATGGGAAAATGCTACGATCCACAACAATGTATATCCGTAACTCACAAAATATACCTATCGGTTGTGTCTGTATCAATTTAGATATTACAGACCTAGTAATGGCTGAAAATACCATAAGACAATTCACAAAGACAGACAACATCAATACTGAGGTCAAAGAAGTATTCGTAAACAATGTAAATGATGTTTTAGATTTGTTAATTCAAGAGGCACAAGAACATGTAGGTAAACCTGTTGCTCACATGAGTAAAGAAGAGAAAATGAAGGGCATCCAATACTTAGATAAAAAAGGAGCCTTTTTAATAAAAAAAGCAGGTGATACCATTTGTTCCTATTTTAGTATTTCAAAATATACATTATATAACTACTTAGAAAAATCCAGAGGTGGAGTAACGAACTAGTTAATTTTAAGTTTTATACAAGGTTCCTTTAATTAGTCTGCAGATAAAAGTTTAAATCTCGTTTCCATTAAATTTACAGTGTGACCTAAGGGATTTTTACCTCCAAGAAAGTTATTTTTTCATGATTAGTTTTATTATTACTATTAGAAAAAAATAAAGGAGAGGTATAAACATGGGCGAAGCACAATTAATCTATTTTTTAGTTTTTCTTGGCTTTCTTCTTGCTATGATAGCTGTTGGAATTGTTGTGAGTAGAAAAGTTAAAAGTGGAGAGGACTTTTTAATGGGAGGTCGTGCTTTGACCACACCATTATTAATAGGAACTACTCTAGCTACATTAGTAGGTACTGGCTCCAGTATGGGGGCTGTAGGTTTTGGATTTGCTAATGGATGGGCGGGAGCTCTTTATGGCATAGGTGGTTCTATTGGAATGTTTCTCTTACTAATATTGTTTGCAGATGTAAGAAAGTATAATTTTATGACTTTCTCTGAAGAACTAAGCTTCTATTATGGGGCCAATAAACTTGTCAAAGGCTTAACATCTATTATTCTATATATGGCATGTATTGGTTGGTTAGGAGCTCATATTATTGGGGGAAGCCTATACTTAAGTTGGATTACAGGGCTTGATCCGGTTCTATCCAAAGTAATTGTTGCAGTGGGTTTCGGTTTATACACACTAATTGGGGGTTATTTAGCTGTTGTTTACACCGATGTTATCCAAGGTGTGATTCTATTTTTGGGATTTATTCTACTGACAGCACTTTCTATAATAAAAATCGGAGGGTTTGGTCAGCTGAATGCCAATGTCACTCCTGAAATGAGCTCTTTTTTAGGATTGGAACAAATAGGATTTATTCCTGCTATATCCTTAGCAGTAGTTATTGCTGTAGGGGTACTGGCCACTCCATCATATCGACATCGAATCTATTCCAGTAAAAATGAACGAACTATAAGAAAAGGATTTTTAATTACAGGGATACTTTTCGCATTATTTTCTTTGTTCCCGGCTATTGTAGGGATGTCTGCAAGTATTCTTAACCCTGAACTTGAATCTGGTTACGCATTTCCTTATCTAGCTACCGAAGTATTTCCTCTCTGGATTGGAGCTATTGTTCTTATTGCAGGACTTAGTGCCACCATGTCATCTGGAAGTTCTGACTTCATTGCTGCAGTAACCATCCTCCTTAGAGATGTATTTGAAGTTTTTACAGGAAGACTTCCGAATAAGGATAAGATGGTCCTCTCATCAAGAATCTCACTTTTCTTAACGCTACTATTTGCATTATTTTTCACGCTATTTACCAATAATATAATTACTTATATCTCTAACTTTGTTTCAACCGTCATGTCAGGTTTGTTTGTATCCGCTCTCTTAGGTAAATTTTGGGGAAGGGCAAACTGGCAAGGGGGTATCGCAAGCTTAGTTGGAGGATCTGCAACCTCATTTATTATTTTAAACAATGATGGTTTGATGACATTTTTGGGAAATCCTATTATTCCTTCAATTCTAGTCGCATTGGTCGCAAATATCATTGTTAGTTTACTAACCCCAGTCCAGAAAATATCCAAAGAAGATTCTCTTCGCATACTAGAAGAAGAAAGAACTAGGTTGGACGAGGGGACCGTCATACCAGAGCAAAAAGTTCAATAGGAGGGTATAAATGAATCATACACCTTATATTATTTTAGATGAAAAAATTTTAATCAACAATATCAGAAAAATGTCAGAATTAGCAAAAATCAATAAAATTAATTTGAGGCCACATATTAAAACACATAAGATACCTCATATCGCTAAATTACAGTTAGCAGAAGGAGCGATAGGTATAACCGTAGCAAAGATTTCAGAGGCTAAAGTAATGGCTAGTTTCGGTATTAATGATATTTTTATCGCTTATCCAATAGTCAATGAAGCAAAAGCGGAAGAAGTCTGTGTGTTAAATAAGAAGCTTTCTAGATTAATAGTTGGAGTAGATAGTATAGATGGCGCCAAAGTACTGAACGAATATGCTCAAAAATACGATCAGACCATACAGGTCCGCCTAGAAATTGATACAGGCTTGGAACGAACTGGGGTAGATTTTCAAAAAGCTGTAGTTTTGGCAAAAAAAATAACTCAATTAGAATCTCTTTCTTTACAAGGAATATTCACTTTTAAAGGTTCTGTATATAAAGGAGAGGCAACGACAGATATCCAAAATGCTGGTAAAGAAGAAGGAGAGATTATGGTAGCATTAGCTGCACAGTTAAGGGAGTCCGGAATAAGGGTGGAAGACATCAGTGCAGGTTCTACTCCAACCGCGGCCTCTGTTGCCACCGTTGAAGGTATTACAGAAATTCGTCCAGGAACTTATGTATTTAATGATGTAATGCAAGTTAAATTAGGAGTTTGTGAATGGCAAGAATGTGCGGCGAAGGTAGTTAGTACGGTGGTAAGCAGACCATCTGATGAACGTGCCGTTATCGATGGGGGAAGCAAAACATTTGCAACGGACGTGCAACCGAATCACTCCCCGCTCTACTTGAAGGGGTTTGGTTCTATACAAGAATATCCTAAAGCCCAATTTGTCCGAATGAATGAAGAGCATGGGGTAATAATGACCAATGGCAATGCTCTCCAAATAGGGGAAAAGGTAAGTATTATTCCAAATCATATTTGTAGTACCATAAACCTTCATAACAATGTCTATTTGAAAAAGGGAGAAAATGATTACGAGAAACTGACCGTAGAAGCAAGAGGGATGATTCAGTGAGGAGGTATTGTGATGCTAGATACGGTGATTAAGAATGGGAAAATCGTAGATGGAACAGGAAACCCTTGGTTCTATGGAAACGTTGGAATTAAAAAAGGACGAATTGTAACTTGTGGGCCTAATATTTCAGAAGATGCAAGGGAAACGATTGATATTAAGGGGAAAATGGTTTCTCCAGGGTTTATTGATGGGCATTGCCATTCTGATCTTATGATTCTAGATTTTCCGGAAAGCGAAATTAAACTTCAACAAGGAGTAACAACAGAAGTTGTAGGAAACTGTGGTCTAGCGCCTGTTCCGGTTAATCCTTACACAAAGTAGCACTTCAAACTTATGTAGAACCTGTTTTAGGGAAAGCCAACAAAGATTGGAAATGGAAGACGATAAGCGATTACTTTAATGAGCTCGATAAAAGTCTAATTTCAGAAAATGTTGCTTCTTATGTTGCTCATGGTTCATTAAGAATTGCTGTAATGGGATTTGATAACAGATCACCAACCAGAAAAGAAATGGAAGAGATGAAATATATCTTGGAAGAGGGAATGAAGGCTGGGGCAATCGGACTTTCTATTGGGCTTTTATATGCTCCAGGAAGCTATTCAACAAAAGAAGAGCTTGCAGAATTATGCCAAGTTGTAGCCAAATATAATGGGCTTTTCTCTACGCATATAAGGGGAGAAGGCAATAATCTAATTCCTTCAATTAAAGAGGTTATATGGATAGCCAATAAATCAAATGTCCCCCTTCATATTAGTCATTTAAAAGCAGCTGGTAAACGAAACTGGGGCAAAGTGATAGAGGCTATGGATTTAATAGAAAATGCTCGAAGCAAGGGGATGGATGTAACGTGTGATGTTTATCCTTATTCAGCTGGTTCTACTATGCTTACTACTTTACTACCTCCATGGTCTTTAGAGGGGGGGTTAACTTCAGTATTGGAAAAATTAAAAGATCATAAAGGNNGGAATTACTTCACGAACAAGAAGCTTGGGACAACCTCGTAGCCTCAACAGGTTGGGGTAGTGTCATTGTTTCTTCCGTACACTCGATTAACCTTAAGAAGTATGAAGGAAAAACAGTTCTTGAAATTAGTCAGGAAAATGGAAAAGATCCGGTTGACCAAGCTTTAGATTTATTAATTGAAGAGAACGGGAATATTGGAATTGTTTTTTTTCATATGGACGAAAATGATATACAGCAAGTTATCCACTATCAGAACTCTTTAATAGCATCAGATAGTTTAACCTGTTATACCGGTAAACCCCACCCAAGACTTTATGGAACTTTTCCAAGGGTATTTTCAAAATATGTCAAACAGGATAATATCCTCTCTATTGAAGAAGCCGTTCGGAAAATGACATCATTTCCAGCTAAAAGGTTCGGGCTAGGAAAACGAGGCTTATTAACAGAGGGNNTATGCAGCAGATTTAGTCGTATTCGATTTTGAAAGAATAGATGATAAAGCAACCTATGAAATTCCAAATGTTTATCCAGAAGGAATTGATTATGTTTTTGTAAATGGAAAACTTACAACGAAGGAGAAGAATCATACTTCTCACAAGTGTGGCTGTTTTATTAAACAAACCGATTCAACTATTCTTGCGAGGTGAAAAAATGATAAATGTAGAGGATAAGATAAATAAATTAGGTATTAATATTCCAGAAGCTCCGAAACCAGGGGCCGTTTATATACCTGCTAAAACTGTAGGGAAATTAGTATATACATCAGGTCAGGATTGCAGAGTCAATGGTAAACTCATTTATGAGGGGAAACTCGGTAGCGATCTAACAGTAGAACAAGGTTATAAGGCAGCTAAACAGACAATGATTAACTGTTTAGCAGTCTTAAAAGCAGAGATAGGAGACTTAAATAAAATAAAACAAGTAGTAAAACTTCTTGCGTTTGTAAACTCAGCACCTGGGTTTGTAGAACAACCTTATGTAATCAATGGAGCATCTGAATTATTAGAAGAAATTTTTGGTGATAGGGGTAAGCATGCNNNGTGGAAATTGAATAATTGTTTAAAGATTTTTTAAAGCATTATATAGAAATATATAGCAAGAGATAGATATATAGGAAAGTTGCCCGTCATTCTTTTTATCTAAGAATGCTAGCTAAGTAAGCTTCTTTAAGAGTTAACTAAAACTTTTAAGAAGCTTTTTTTATTTAGTGCATTATATAATGATTAGAAGCATTATAATGATTTATATTAATAGAACTTTATGTTTCACCTAAATCTAAAAAGAGGTGACTAAAATGATGGGAAATAATAGTAACAGGCAGCGTACTAACAACAAGTACCAATGGCTTTCTACGAATGTGTGGGGATATATTGCAGCCATTTCATTGCTTCCTTATGCGATCTTAAAAACGATCTGGGCCCTTGGTGGGACAACCGGCTTAAATTCCGAAGAAGCGATTGGACAGATTTCAGGTCCTTCTCCTTTATTGAAGGAAGAATCTTCTTGGCTTTATGCATTACATTCAAGTGGAATCGATATGACTGCTATGATGGCGATATTAGCATCATTATTTGCGCTGTGTTTTGTTGTGCCATTGGGTAAAAAGATACCTAAGTATTTGTTAATAATACCAGGTTGGATTATTGGAATTGGAACCTTTTTGTTCTTGGGGCTTAGCATACTACAGGCAGCTGGTTATCTTCCGAGAGGAACAACGGAAGGCGTCCAATTATGGGTATTCATCTTAACTTACGGTGGATTTTTTTGTTGGGGGATCTCTTTATTTTTAGCTACTTTATCGTTTCAAAGACGAATGAATTAGGTTCAAAAACATTAAAGGACACAAAAATAGTATATCCACTTCATACTATTTTTGTATCCCGAATGCGTATGATAATTAAAATTGTCAATGTGGAAACATACTCTCTCCAATCAAATTACCCAAAATACATCCGAAACCCAATCACAACCAAAACAATCGAAAGCATTTGCATGATGACTTTACCAGGTAATTTCTGAGATAATAAGACACCAAGCTGTGATCCTAAAATAACTCCAATTCCACCCCATGCTACGATCATCCAATCAATACTACTGTAGAATAGCTGTGAAACAACACCAACTGATGTATAGAGACATAAAGAAAAGATCGATGTGGCGACAGCGTAATGGGTAGAAAGCCTAAAAGTATAAATTAAGATGGGAACAAGTAGCCATCCACCGCCAATCCCTAAATAACTTGATAATATCCCCATGAAAAAGCCTAGCGGAATCAACCATTTAGACTGAATGGCTGTTGTCTTCTCAACAATTGGTTCCACTGCATCAGTTGTCCTAGCTCGAGTAACACTTTCTTGTTGCCTCTTTCTTAAAATCGTGGTGTTCTTACTAAAAAGAAATATTCCTAATCCAACTAAGATTGATGCAAAAATAACGTAAAAATAATTGGATGAGTAGACCTGTAATAACCATACTCCCAACACAGATCCTGGTAATGCACTTATTCCAATAGTGAGACCTGTTTTGTAAACAATTTTCTTTTGTCTAGCGTAGCCAATCATTCCTGAGATGGAATTGATCAATACAATAACTAAGCCGGACCCCGCAGCAATGGCAGGGTCTGTATGTAAAATTAGTAGCAATGCCGGTACGAAGATGAATCCTCCCCCGGCCCCGACAATTGTACCATAGCACCCGGCTATTAAGCCGATAATTAATAGTAATAGTCCTGTTGTGATATCCATAGTAGTTGCCCCCAAGATAAATTTTTCTATATACATCATCTCAGAAGTTGGGCTCTTTGAATATTCACTATTTGTAATAGGGTATAACCAAATGGATGACTTGGTTTTCTAGCATTGTTATATAAAAATAATGTACACTAGTAAAAGAACTACAAAAGTATTTGGTTTGGTTTAACTTAAAGGATGTGAATACAAATGGATACAGAGAATACACCATGTTCTTGTTGTGCTGGTAGTCGTGCTAATTTGGAGAAAACGATTAAACCAGAAAAACAAACGGAGAAAATAGAACAAAGTCAACAGATAAAATATAAAGAAAAAATGATCCACCTCACGGGAGGGGAATTTTTAATGGGAACCGAAGATAATGAGGGGTTTCCTGCAGATGGTGAAGGACCGATAAGAAAAGTAACCGTAGCACCATACTATATCGATGCTTATGCGGTAACCAATGAAGAATTCAGTGCTTTTGTGAAGGATACAGGTTATATTACAGAGTCGGAAAAGTATGGATGGTCGTTTGTTTTCTATAAATTTATCTCGCAAAATGTAGCAAGAAGGGCAAAACAATTACCACAAACCCCGTGGTGGTATGCAGTAGAAGAGGCTTATTGGTACCAACCAGAAGGGCCAGGTTCAAGCATGGATGACCGCATGGATCATCCTGTCATACAAGTCAGCTGGAACGATGCGTTAGCTTTTTGTAAATGGGCTGGAAAACGTCTCCCGACAGAGGCAGAATGGGAATATGCAGCAAGAGGTGGCCTTGAGCAGAAGCTTTTTCCTTGGGGGGATGAGCTGACACCGAATGGAGAGCATTATTGTAATATTTGGCAAGGTGATTTTCCAAAAGAGAATACAGAAGCGGATGGCTATACTGAAACAGCACCTGCAAAATCTTTTCCTGCGAATAGATATGGACTCTATAATGTTGCGGGTAATGTATGGGAGTGGTGTGCAGACTGGTTTACAAGGACACCTGATTTATCCCAGGTCGTAAATCCAGTTGGACCGAAGACAGGTCAAAGTAAAGTAATGCGTGGTGGCTCGTACCTTTGCCACCAATCCTATTGTAATCGATATCGAGTTGCGGCACGAAGTTCGAATACGATCGATAGTGCAACAGGGAATTTAGGGTTTCGTTGTGTGGTAGATGCCTAACTGGTGAAAAGATGAAGGCTGTATCTTCATCTTTTTTCTTTCGCACGTATGTATGCCATAAAGATTTGTACACTTTTTTTGGTGAATCTTTTAGATTTCCACACCATCCATAAATTACGTTTTAATTCAGCGTCATGTATTTTCTTTTCATGTAAATATCCTTGCTCAATTTCACGAGCAACGGTTAGTCTTGAGACGATACTAATTCCAAGACCTGCCTCTACCGCACTTTTTATCGATTGGGTACTACCAAGCTCCATATGGCTTTCGATTTTTTCTAACATCCCCCATTCATTTAAGAAATTTTCGATAATCGCTCTCGTTCCAGATGTGGGCTCTCTCCAAATCATTCTCTCTTGTGCTATCTCGTCTAGCTTAATTTCACTCTTCTGACTCCAAGGATGATCAGGTGCGTGGATGAGAACTAACTCATCTTCTCTCATTTTATCAATCGATAGTTTAGGCTCATCGACGATTCCTTCGACTAAGGCGATGTCAATCATATCATCTAACAAAAGCTCTAATACCTTTGGAGTATTTTCCACATATAAAGATAAATGAAAATCGGGATTATCCTTATTAAATCTTCCTAGTAAACCAGGTAATAAGTATTCTCCGATGGTGAGACTTGCACCCATCTTTAATGTGCTTTCATATCCTGCAACACTAGCAACAACTGCCTCCTTTGATTGGTTGTAATCTTGCACAATAGATTTGGCAAATGGGTATAGCACATGCCCGCTCTCAGTTAGTGACAATCTCCCGTCCTTTCGATTAAAGAGGAGCGCTCCATATTCTGCTTCAATTTGATGAATTTGCTTTGTTATGGCAGGTTGAGATAAATATAAGGATTTCGCCGCCTGATTGATACTACCAGTCTCTACGACCAGACAGAATGTTTTTAATACTTGGATGTTCATACGATCGGCTCCTTTAATGGTGTTGTAGCGTTTGTAATCATTATATATCGGAGATAGAACTGTGTCACCTTTGGAAAGAATCAAAGGTTGATGGAGGAAACTTACCTCAAACTTTCATGGAATGAGAAAATTCCCTTCCAACCACTCAAATAGTGCTCTTACCACGGCTTAAAAATCATCAGAATAAAGATGATAAGGATAAGTATATTTTGTACCCAATCGTGTTGGCTTTTTATTTTAAATAATTCCTTATACTCTTGTGGAATGCTTTCCTTATCGCCATCATGTGATTGGATAATCCCCAACATAGATCTCATTTGACGTTCTATGGTAAGGGAGCTATAAATTCCTAAAATAATAAATAAACTCAGTGCTACTATATACCAAATCGTTTTAAATAAGGATGGATTCATGATCCCCATTATTAATCCAGTCACGGCAAGTAGTCCAAAGCCAATACTAGAAATACGATTTAGTTTTTCAATTATTTTATGGGCATTTTTCAGCTCATTTATATTAGTAGCAGTAGATAATATATGATTAAATGTTAAGGCAGGACCAATTCCAATAATTGCTGCAAAAATATGAACTCCTATCAAAAAAGTATATAACTGATGCATGTACATACACTCCTTTATTTTTTTTATGGAGTAGCTTGTTTTGGCAACTCCGAGAGATTTTTTTGTTTAGTCCATCGGACCCAATAAATTACTTCCATAATTCCATTCAAGGCAAGGATTACGGCCATTATTTTCACCCATAAAATGACGTCAAGCTGATAGATTGTTGCCATATGCCATATTGGTAGAATTTGAGTCATGCCTAAAATGAGGACTAGAATAGGAATCGTAAAATAGAAAATAATTTTTGCGATCAAAGCAATCTTGGAAAAATTATTATCATTTATTCGCCGTATAGAGTGCTTGGCAGTTCGAGTAGTCAAATATAACAACCACACTGTAAAGAGAAGCATGACGCCATCGACAAGCAAATATTTTTGTGTCATACTTAATCCATCTTCTGCAACTGGCTGGTCAGTTAGTAGATTAACCACACCTGAAGCAATGTGGGTCGTTGTAATAACCTCCGTTTGAGGAAGTGCGGCATCAATGGCACTAAGCACATTGGAGAATACAATTACTCCAAGTTTTTGTTCCGGTACGATAAAGGTTTGAGCCTGATAACCGATCAAGCCTCCTGGATGTCCAATAACTGGAAGTCCATCAATGTTACTTGATTGCCAGCCCATAGCATACGTCCCTGGAACAGGTTCGGTCTGCATGAGTTGAACACTTTCTGGAGAGAGTACGTTATCGTCTTCAAATTGACCGCCATTCATTTGTGCTATCAAGTAATGGCTCATGTCCTTTGCACTAGAATATTGATAGCCTGCTGGTAAGTCACCCGGAATATAAATATATGGGCCATTATAAGCAACATTCCATCCAAATAGTCGACGGTATGGTGTTGCCAGTCCGTTCTCTTTTGCCTCTTCTAATGTCACAAAGCTGTTTTCCATAGATAATGGGCTGAAAATATGTTCTTTTATATAGTCTATATATGACTTACCTGACACTTGTTGTATGACATAACCAAGGAGTACGTAATTTGCGTTCGAATACCGGTAAACTGGTTCTTTTAAATCACCTTGATGTAAAAAATTCTTCGCATAGGATAGCGCATTTTTTTCTAATGCATCTGGTCCATTAGGAAGCGAAACAGTGTTCTTAAAAGTTAAATTTTGGGTGAATCCACTAGTTTGATTCAGTAATTGACGCACAGTAATGTCAGGAGTGTTTACATTCTCTTGCTCCTGAAACCCTGGAATATACTGCTGTATAGGAGCATCTAGATCAATTCTTCCTTGTTCTACAAGCTGTAGAACTGCCATAGCCGTTAGCGACTTTCCGATAGAACCTATCCCAAAAGGAGTTTCAGGTGTAACCGGACGCCCGGATGAATCTGCATGTCCATATCCCTTTAGGTAAATAATGCGATCATCCTCTACAATCCCTAGGGCTAAACCTGGGAGATTCTGTCGTTTCATTTCACGTTCGATATATTCATCTACATCAGAAAAAACATCATCGTTCTTCTGACCATTTGTTTCCCCCTGAGCTGAGCTGAAAATTGGAATAATGAACAGACTACAAATGATCATGCAGACAATTTTCCTCTTCACTTCCATTTCCTCCTAACTAAATTTGAATTATAGAGAGACAAAGCGCTTGAAGTCACAGGTGTTGTTACATGGATAATTGATGTTGGAGCAATTATGAATGAATATATTTTAATTCATTCACCTTGTTGTAAAAAATTTCTCATCATTTCGAATGATGAGTCAATCCTTGTATCACGAATTCGATTAAATACTGTAAAGCCTGTGGGAAGTGTTGAATGCCAATATCCTCTTTATGTGTATCGATATAGACTAATGAATCAAAGAATACAGGTAATAGCTTTTCGTCAATATCTTCTCTAATTTTCCCTTGTTGTTTCCATTCCCTTAATAAATCCAAGTAAAAGCTACGAATGGAATCGATGTTATCTTGTGCTTCCTCTCTAAAGTATTGCTCTAGTTCCTTATAAAAATCCTGACGATACCATTCCTGTAAAATAGGATTCTGATGAATGGCTTCCGAATTTTCCTTGAGAAGTTGAGAAATGACTTCGACTGGCTCTTTGTCTAAATCAAGTGTTTCAGTTAGCTGCTTCTTAAGCTTCGCATTCTCCTCGGAATAAATCTCGATAAACAGTTGCTCCTTTGATGTGTAGTAGTTGTAAAATGTCCCGACACCAATACCAGCCATCGTTGCTATTTCTTTAATATTTGTTTTTTTGAATCCTTTGTCGCTGAATAGTTCTTTACCACATTGAAAGATGTTTGATTGGATATCCATTTTTCTCAACCTTTTGCGAATGAATGTTTTTTTATTCGTTCACAGATTATCATATCACCTTGTAATTGTCAACAATGAAGCTTTGTTCTGTGAAAATGCATTAACTATCCTACTTATCTCGATCAAGCTCTTCCATTACTTTGTTGGAGCTCTTTCTGGAATCAAATATTTTAGATACACCAATGGTATAGTCAAGATTTTTTTGATAATCCTTAGAGAATAAACAGGCATATAGGACATCCAATAAAAAAGAGATGGAATTATTCAAAGTGAAGCTGCCAATCTTCGAATATAAGCGTTCGCGAGTCGTTACTCTCAAGAGACAGTCAGCATATTTTGCTAAGGTATTATCACCAATACTAGTTATAGCAAGTATCGAAGTATTTCTCTTTTTTAAAATCGGTAGAAGATTGATAGTATCTCTTGTTTCGCCTGTATAAGAAATGACAATAGCACAGGTTCTGGAAGTGCAGCTTGCTGCCTCATATTCTGGATCAACTGTAGCAAGCTCAACCTTTCTCCTAATTCGGTTCATTTTCGCTTTGAAATCGTGACACAGAATCAAATTATTTTGGATCGCAAATATTTTTATGGTAGACGCATTTTGTAATAGTGTCGTCGCTTGATGTAATTCTTCATTACTAATAAGAGATAAAGTATCGGTAATGGTCATTTGATTTAAATGTGCCATTTTATTTGCTATGGTCATTAGATGGTCCTCTTCATCAAAAGGATAGTTGGCATCAATGTTATGAAAGTAACTGTTGAGATAGTCAATTTCTTCAAGGAAAGCCTCTCTTAAATCGATCCATCCATTAAAACCAAGCTTTTTTCCTATCCGAATGAATGTAGAGGGATGGGTAAAGATTTCCTTAGAGATTTGTTTTACGGTTTTATTTTTTATATTTTCTCTTTCCTTAAACATATAATCAATGATGATCTCTTCAGAAGGGGAGAAAGCTTCCTCCTTCATTTTTTCTGTTAATAGCATTTCTATCACCCTCTAAACTATAGCATATATATGGATATCGCTTCTATAAAAAGATTCTTTGTAAATAGCATTTACAAAAAAGTAAGATTTTTTTTTTGAATTTGAGAATGTCAATTGATAATCATGATAGTTTATTGTATCGCTTTTTTCGTTTTCTATAATAGTGTTAAGAGGGAGGAATGAAAATGACAAAAGGTGTAAAAATAGTAACGATTGGTGGGGGAAGCAGCTATACTCCAGAATTAATGGAAGGATTTATTAGAAGGTATGATGAACTTCCAATAAGAGAAATATGGCTTGTTGATATAGAAGCAGGGAAAGAAAAGCTTGAAATAGTAGGCGAGATGGCACAAAGGATGTGGGACGCATCTCCTTATGATGTGAAGGTTCGTTTAACCATAGATCGACGTGAGGCGTTGAAGGATGCAGATTTTGTCACCACTCAATTCAGAGTAGGACAACTGAATGCTCGTGTTAAGGATGAGAGGATTCCTCTATCTTATGGGATGATAGGTCAAGAAACGAATGGTGCAGGTGGAATCTTTAAAGCATTAAGAACTATTCCTGTTATTCTAAGCATTGTCGAAGATATGAAGGAATTATGTCCAGATGCTTGGTTAGTTAATTTTGCTAATCCAAGTGGTATGGTAACAGATGCTATTATTCGTTATGGAAAATGGGAAAAGGTAATAGGTTTATGCAATGTACCTGTTATGGCGATGATGGAGGAACCAAAATTAATTGGCAAAACTACAGACGAACTAGTGTATTCATTCGCTGGGATTAATCATTTTCATTGGCATCGAGTCCAAGATTTAGAAGGAAATGATGTAACTTCTCAAATAATTGATAAGCTGTATGAGGAAGAAAACGGAACTCCAGCAAATATCTTTGACGTTGCTTACTTTAAAGAACAATTAAAACAAATGAATTTAATCCCATGTGGTTATCACCGTTACTATTACCGCTATGATGAGATGTTAAATCACATGTTAGAAGAATACAATGATCCGAATATAGGAACAAGGGCTCAACAAGTCAAACAAACAGAAGCAGAGTTATTCGAATTGTATAAAGATCCTAATCTACATGATAAACCGGAGCAGTTGACGAAACGTGGAGGGGCATATTATTCAGATGCTGCTTGTGAAACCATTGCATCTATTTATGCAAATAAAAATACACAAATCGTCGTGTCTACGAAAAATAATGGAGCTGTGCCTGATCTTGCCCCAGATGATGTAGTGGAAGTATCTGCTTATATTGGTGCTGCAGGTGCACGACCAATCGCCTTTGGATCCTTTGAACCGGCAGAAAAGGGCTGGTTGCAGCTGATGAAAAGCATGGAACTTTGTGTAGAAAAGGCAGCAGTGACAGGTGATTATGGCGTATTATTGCAAGCATTTATCATCAATCCTCTAATACCTAGTGGAGAAACGGCAAAACGTGTGTTAGATGAATTATTGCTTGCTCATAAAGAGTATTTACCACAATTTGCTGAGAAAATAGAGGAGTTAGAGACTGCAGAAGTAATCATTAAAGACGAAATTGCGAGAAATTTAAATTAATAAAAGAAAGGAGCTTCTCATAAGTAAAAAACTATTGAGAAGCTTCTTATCCATTAAGAAACGTCTTTTTTGATCACACTAAAACCATATCCTATTATACCCCCAACAATTGCTGGAGCTACCCACCCTAGACCTTGATTATATAGAGGGAGAATTGTTTGAAATAAATCATTCACTGCCACAATTTTCAGCCCTGCAGCATTTAATCCATCGAACAATGAAACAATAAAGGTAAATAATATACTAGCTTGATATATTTCTTTTTTTCCTTTAAAGACAGGATGGAGAAAGGTTAAGATCATCAAACACATTGCCATTGGATAAAGCATCGATAAAACTGGAACAGAGAACTCAATAATGGTCGTAAGTCCAAAGTTAGAAATGACGGCACCGAGTATTGTAAAAATAATTGCCCAGATTGAATAGGGAATTTTAGGTATGATTTGATGAAAATAGGATGCACAAGACGTTACTAGACCAATACTTGTTGTTAAACAGGCTGCAACGACAATTACTCCGAGTATGATTTTTCCATACGAACCAAAGTAAAAAGCAGAGGCAGCAGCTAATATTGAACCACCATTCTCCATATAGCCGATTTCTTCGACACTAATTGCGCCAAGGTATGCAAGTGAAGAGTAGACAATACCTAGAAGAAGTGCTGCAATTAGTGCAGCTTTCGATGTCGAGATGATTAGCTGCTTTTTCGTGCTATAACCGATGTCCTTCATCGCATTAATAATAATAATTCCAAAAACAAAGGCAGCCAACAAATCCATCGTTAAATAGCCTTCTTGAAAGCCTGTGAAAAAACTGTTCGAGATATAAGCATCTGTCGGTGGTTGGATTTCTCCAATTGGATTTAGAAAGGAAACTATAATTAATAAGGCAATTACCACTAATAGGAGTGGAGTTAACACTTTTCCGATTATATCGATTAGTTTCTTCGATTGTAAGGAAAAATATAGTGTGAAGCCAAAGAATACGATCGTAAAAATAAGTAAGGCAACATTACTTGTCTGGTTACCGAAAAAAGGCGCAATGCCCATTTCATATGCAACGGTATTGGTTCTCGGTAGAGCAAAAAAGGGACCAATAGTTAAATATAAAGTGACTGTGAAAATAAGACCATATATTGGGTGTACCCGACTTGCTAATGACTGTAAGCTCTCTTTTCCTGAAATAGCAAGTGCTAGGACGGTGAGCACCGGCAATCCGACACCTGTAAATA
>JACYYJ010096284.1_pt1 | contig 23384 bp, 23 predicted proteins | sample 8236861 | NCBI WGS metagenome assembly JACYYJ01 (sample SAMN14103086, study PRJNA606662) | landfill metagenome | isolation source: landfill solid waste | place: India:New Delhi, Okhla landfill site | collected 2017-11-05
CTCGTGGAGGCGGCCGCGTACGTGGGGGAGCGCCGGGGCCTGCGGGTGTGTGCGCTCGTGGTCGACCACCGGCTGCAGGAGGGGTCGGCCGACGTCGCCGAGAAGGCGGCGCAGGAGTCGCTTCGCCTGGGTGCGCACGCGGCGAAGGTGCTTCCGGTGACGGTGTCCGGGCCCGGCGGGCCGGAGGCGGCGGCCCGCCGAGCGCGGTACGCGGTCCTGCGGGAGCACGCGGGCGAGCGGACACTCGTGCTGCTCGGCCACACACTCGACGACCAGGCCGAGACGGTCCTGCTCGGTCTCGGCAGGGGTTCGGGTCCGCGTTCACTGGCGGGGATGCGTCCGCTCGACCCGCCGTGGGCGCGGCCGCTGCTGGGGACGCCGCGGGACGTGACGAGGGCCGCGTGCGCGGAACTGGGACTGAGCCCCTGGGAGGACCCGCACAACGCCGACCCGCGGTTCCGCCGCGTGCGCGTGCGCAGGGAGGTGCTTCCGCTGCTGGACGACGTGCTCGCCGGTGGGGTGGCCGGGGCGCTGGCCCGCACGGCGCGGCAACTGCGGGAGGACTGCGAGGCGCTCGACGCGGTGGCCGACGACCTCCACCGACGTGCCCGCGAGGGCGCCGCACTCCGCGTCGACGTGCTCGCGCAGGCGCCGTCGGCGGTGCGGAGAAGGGTCCTGCGCACGTGGCTGTTGAGCGGTGGGGTCCCGGAACTGACCGACGCGCACCTGCGCTCGGTCGACGACCTCGTGGGTCGGTGGCGTGGCCAGGGCGGCGTTTTCCTACCCGGCGGTGTCGAGGCCACACGCGCCCATGAAAAGCTCGTTTTGAACACGTTTTGAACAACTGCCAACCCACCACCCTAGGGAGCTGACCGTGTACGAAGGCGACATCGCCTCCGTGCTCATTTCCGAGGAGCAGATCAAGGACAAAGTCGCCGAGCTGGCCGAGAAGGTCGCGGCGGACTATCCGGCCGAGAAGACGACCTCCGACCTCGTGCTCGTCGGCGTGCTGAAGGGCGCGGTCATGTTCATGACGGACTTCGCCCGCGCGCTGCCGATCCCGGCGCAGCTGGAGTTCATGGCGGTGTCGTCGTACGGCTCGTCCACGTCGTCCTCCGGAGTGGTGCGCATCCTGAAGGACCTCGACCGCGACATCGCGGGCCGGGACGTCCTGATCGTCGAGGACATCGTCGACTCGGGGCTCACCCTGTCGTGGCTGCTGAAGAACCTCGCCAGCCGCAACCCCGCCTCGCTGAACGTGTGCTCGCTGCTGCGCAAGCGGGAGGCGGTGAAGGTGGACGTTCCCGTGAAGTACGTGGGCTTCGACATCCCGAACGAGTTCGTCGTGGGTTACGGGCTCGACTACGCGGAGCGGTACCGCGACCTGCCGTTCATCGGAACGCTCGACCCTCGGGTCTACTCCTCGTAACGGTCCGGCGTCGCGCTCGGATATTTCCTGCGAACACGGAACCCGAACAGGCGAGAACGCGTCGTAGGCGTACCTCGAGTGCGTTAACCTTAGCGAAGATCGCAGGTGCTGAGCCTAGTCGGGTTGTGCTGGGGACAGGAGATCGAACACATGCCGAACAGCAGCTATGCGGATGCCGCAGCGTTTCGGGCCGCCGCGGCGGAGGGCCAGGTCGGGCTCGACCCCGACGCCGCGCAGGCGGTGCTGAACAAGATCCGTACCGGAAAGGACGCGGTCGCGGCCCTGCTCGACAACACCGGCTTCCTCGCGGTGTCGCCGAAGCTGGGAGCCAACCCAGTGGGTGAGGCCATCGCGACCAAGTTCGCCGATCGGGCGGCCGGCATGAACGACTCGTACGCCCAGGCTCTGCGGAACCTGTACACGCAGTACGACGACGCCGAGCACGCGATCCTCGAGGCGATGAGCCGCTACGACGACTTCGACGCCTCCACCGCCCAGTCGTTGACCGGCCAGCTCTGATCACTAGGGGGAAGCGGAAGACATGTACTCGGACAGAAACGGTGCCGACGAGCCCAGCACGATGCCGGGCTCGCCGGGCTACGGGTACCGCGTGAACTCCGGCCCGACGGACGTCGACGCCGTCATGCGCGACGGCGGCGCCGATGTCGCCGACCTGGTCAACCGGGCGCGCGGCCGGTCCGACGGCTTCCAGTACGGCAGTGACCGCGCCATCGGCGCGCGGCCGAACTGGGCGGCGCGGGGCAGCGAGCAGCTGTACGCCTACGCGACGGTCAACAACGAGCCGGGCACGGCCGAGGAGCTCGGGCAGACCTGGGGCAACCACGGCAACGAGCTGTCCCGGATCGCCGAGGACCTCTACAACGCCATCAAGGAACTGGGTGCCGCGTGGGTGGGCCAGGGCGCGGGTGCTGCCCAGGGCGCGCTCGTCGGCATCGCCAACTCCAGCGCGCAGGCCTCCGAGGCGGCCAGCACGATGCGCGACCGGCTCGCGCAGCAGGCCGGTGCGGCGGCCAAGTTGAAGACGATGCCGCAGCCCAAGGACTTCGACCCGGCGACGCAGATGGGCGCCATGTTGGCCGGTGGCCCCGCCGCCATGGTCATGGACATGAAGCGGCAGCACGACGAGGCGCAGGCGGTGAAGGCCCAGCAGATCCTGTTCCTCGAGGCCTACACCGAGGAGCTGTCGCAGATCGACGGCACGACCCCGAGCTTCGGGCCGGAGTCCCTCGGTCTCAAGCCGCTGGGCAACGGTGTCGCGGTGGAGGCCCGGTCGCTCGGCGCGTCGGGCACCTACTCGGTCGCCGGTGTCGGCAACAGCGGACCGAACGCGCACGGCGGTGCGCCGTCGTGGGCGGTCAACGCGGCCGTGGACTCCTTCACGAACCTGTCCAGCGCCGCCGGGTCGAGCGCCGACGTCCAGGGTGTCGGCGCAAGTGCCGGTGCCGCCGCGGGCCCGGGCCAGCTGCCCGCCTCCGCGCCCACGGGTGGTGGCGTCAACGCCGGGGCGGCGCTCGGCGGCGCGGTGGCCGGTGGGGCCGTCGGCTATGCCGGTCTCAAGGCGGCCAAGGGCCTGTCGGGCAAGCGCACCGGCGCCAAGGGTGAGGCCGTCACCTCCGACACGGTCGCGTCGGCGACCGACCGCACCGGCAGTGTGGCTCCCAACGCCGCCGGCTCGGTCCCCGCGCAGAGCCAGGGTGCTGCCCCGGCCCCCGCACCGGGTGGTGCGGTCGGTGCTCCGCCGGCTTCGGGTGCCGCGGCGCCGATGGGCATGGGCGGTGCGGGTGCCGGTGCGGGGCGCCAGGACGACGACAAGGAACACACGCACGCCTCCTTCCTCATCGAACCGGACCCCGACGAGACCTTCGGCGCGACGGAGGCGGCCGCGCCGCCGGTGCTCGGCGCGTGGGGCCCGGACGACGAGGGGCGATAGCACGTGCGCGTACAGCTCACCGAGGCCGAGCTCGACTTCCTCTGGGAGTCGAGCGGCCTCGGTGAACTGCCGTACCCGGTGACGGTGCGTTCCCACGGCGACACGCTGGAGGAACGCGCCGCGCTCCGGGTGCAGGTGCTGACCGACCTGGCGCGCCGCGGTCTGGCCGACGACAACGGTCGGCCCGCCCCGGCTGTGGAGGACGCCTTCGGCGTGCTCGCCACGGCCGAACTGAGCCTCGACTCCGTGCTGATCAGCGCGCCGAACGCCGCGGCACGCACGGCCCTGGCCGCGGCGTCGGGTCGCAACGCCGTTCTGCTCGTGCAGGAGTCGGGCACCGCCTGGCTGGAGAGCATCCCCGCCGACGGGCTCGCGAGCGCCATCGTCGGGCAGTTGCCCGGCGCGCCGAGAGGGCGCGAGAAGTCGATCAACATGCCGCTCGAACAGCTGGTGGCGGGCCCGGGCGCCGACTTCATGCAGCGCCGCCCCACCACGTCCGACGGCAGCACGGCCCGGGCGGACGAGGACCGCAAGGCGCTGGCCCGGCTGCACGCCCAGGAGCGTCGACGCGGCGGTCAGCTCGGCGCCAACGCCCGGAACGCCTCGGGCGCGAAGAGTCGTTCGCCGGTGCTCAGCTGGTTCGACACCGAGAGCGGCCGGTACCTCACGCAGGCCAGCCGGGGGCCCGACGGTCGCGACTGGATCGTCATCGCCCCGGCGGACGCCCCCACACTGCGACACCGGTTGTCGGAGATGTTGAGTTTCGTCGCGCAGGCCACCGCCGTGCGACTGTGACCGCTATCCTTCTCGATCACCACGGAACCGAATCGGTCGTCGCTACAGCAGCTTCGGGGGACATCGTGTCTGCGCAGGAGTTCTTCACTTTCGCCACCTTCGACATCCTGTGGGAGCAGGCCGAGGTGGGCGAGTTGCCGTACCCGTTCACGGTGCCCTCGCACGGTGACGACGAGGTCGAGCGGGCCGCGCTGCGCAGGCGCGTCGAGACCGAGTTGGCCGCGAGGGACCTCGCGAACTCGCCGGTGTACCAGTGGCTCGGGCTTCTGGCGATGCCGTCGGTGAGCATCGACGCGCTGCACATCCCCGAGTTCCGGAAGACCCCGGTCGCCGCCCTCGCCGCCTCGGACGGCACGCAGGCCGTGCTCGCGGTGCAGGACGCCGACGGTGTGTGGCTGCGTCCGCTCTATCCCGACGGGCTCGTCTCCGCGATCGTGAACCTCCTGCCGTCGGGTCAGCGGGGCACCGAGTCGTCCATCACGTTGCCGCTCGACGACGCGATGCGGATCCAGCCCTCCCGGACCGCCGCCGCGAGCGCGTCGGGCAGGCGCGGTGGTCTCGCCGACCGATCGCACGACCCGGCCGAGACGTACGCGCAGCTCATCGCACAACCCCGCCTGCGGGGTGGGCAGCTGGCCGCCAACAGCCGCGACGACGTGGGCGCCAGGCGTCGTTCGTCGGTGCTCGCGTGGTTCGACACCGCCTCCGGCAGGTACCTGAGCCTGTCGCGCACCGGGCCGGACGGACGGGAATGGGTCACGGTCGCTCCGGCCGACGCCAAAACGCTGCGGAGCCGGCTGGGCGAGATGGTCACCGACGTCACACGCTGAGACGCGCTACGGACGGGGAACACGGCGCCGACGTCGGTCGTTGACAGTGACAGCATCCAGGAGCGCCCGGCATCTCACGGGAGTCGGACTGTACGCTGGTGGGACGGCGACTCCGTAGCGCCCGCGCATCTGTCAACACCGCGACGGCGGATGTCACAACCTACCGCCTAGCCAGGGAGGGTCGAGGCCACTACGGCCGGATCGAATGGACCGCAAGCGCCTGCTCAGGAACCCACTGCTGTGGATACTCGTGGTTCTGCTGCTGATCTTCGGCGTCAGCACCCTCAGCGACAGTGACCGCGGCTACACCGAAATCCCGACGTCGCAGGCCATCGAGCAGATCCGCTCCGGCAACGTCAAGGACGCGACGCTCGAAGACCGCGAACAGCAGCTCAAGCTGACGTTGGACGATTCGATCAACGTCGACGGTCAGCAGGTCGACCAGGTTCTCACGAAGTTCCCGGCGGGTGCCTCCGACCAGCTCTACAACACGCTGCTCAACTCCAGCACCGGTGAGCAGAACGTCAAGTTCAACACCACCGTCACGCAGGAGAGCTTCTTCACCCAGCTGCTGATCTACATGATCCCGCTGGGCATCCTCGTGCTGCTGCTCATGTGGATGATGAACAGCGCGCAGGGTGGCGGCAACCGCGTGCTGAACTTCGGCAAGTCCAAGGCGAAGCAGCTGAACAAGGACATGCCGACCACGACGTTCAACGACGTCGCGGGCGCCGACGAGGCCGTCGAGGAGCTCCACGAGATCAAGGACTTCCTCCAGAGTCCCGCGCGGTACCAGGCACTCGGCGCGAAGATCCCCAAGGGCGTGCTCCTGTACGGCCCGCCCGGCACCGGTAAGACGCTTCTGGCGCGCGCGGTGGCCGGTGAGGCCGGGGTGCCGTTCTACACGATCTCGGGTTCGGACTTCGTCGAGATGTTCGTCGGTGTCGGCGCCTCGCGGGTGCGTGATCTCTTCGAGCAGGCCAAGCAGAACGCGCCGTGCATCATCTTCGTCGACGAGATCGACGCGGTGGGTCGCCAGCGCGGTGCGGGCCTCGGTGGCGGTCACGACGAGCGCGAGCAGACGCTGAACCAGCTTCTCGTCGAGATGGACGGGTTCGACTCCCGTGGCGGCATCATCCTCATCGCCGCCACCAACCGCCCCGACATTCTCGACCCGGCGTTGCTGCGTCCCGGCCGGTTCGACCGCCAGATCCCGGTGTCGGCCCCCGACCTCGCGGGCCGCAAGGCGATCCTGGAGGTGCACTCCAAGGGCAAGCCGCTGGCCGACAACGTCGACATCGAGGCGCTGGCCAAGCGCACCGTCGGCATGTCGGGTGCCGACCTCGCCAACGTGATCAACGAAGCGGCGCTGCTCACCGCGCGCCAGAACGGGTCCGTGATCACGGACGCGGCGTTGGAGGAGTCCGTCGACAGAGTGATCGGCGGTCCGGCCCGCAAGAGCCGGATCATCTCCGAGCACGAACGCAAGATCACGGCCTACCACGAGGGCGGACACGCGCTCGCCGCGTGGGCCATGCCCGACATCGAACCCGTCTACAAGCTGACCATCCTGCCTCGCGGCCGGACCGGTGGGCACGCGTTGATCGTGCCCGAGGACGACAAGCAGCTCATGACGCGTTCCGAGATGATCGGTCGTCTCGTGTTCGCGATGGGAGGCCGCGCCGCGGAGGAGCTCGTCTTCCACGAGCCGACCACCGGTGCGTCGTCCGACATCGAGCAGGCCACCAAGATCGCCAAGGCGATGGTGACCGAGTACGGCATGTCGCCGCGGCTCGGCGCGGTCAAGTACGGCCAGGAGCACGGCGATCCGTTCCTCGGCCGGTCGGCCGGTCGGCAGCCGGACTACTCGCTCGAGGTCGCGCACGAGATCGACGAAGAGGTGCGCAAGCTCATCGAGACGGCGCACACCGAGGCGTGGGAGGTCCTGACGACCTACCGCGACGTGCTGGACGACCTTGTGATGGAGGTGCTGGAGAAGGAGACCCTCCAGCGCCGGGACCTGGAGCGCATCTTCGCGTCGGTGGAGAAGCGCCCGCGCATCACGACGTTCAACGAGTTCGGTGAGCGGTTGCCGTCGGACAAGCCGCCGATCAAGACGCCGCGCGAGCTCGCGATGGAGCGCGGGGAGCCGTGGCCCCCCGAGGGTGAGGGCGACGAGGAGCCGGAGCGGGTTCCCGAGCCGGAGCCCACGCCGGTGGCCACCGCACCCGGCGCCGGCGACCTGCCCGGTGGTCCACCGCATGGACAGCCGGAGCCTCCGGCCCCCTCGGCGACCTACAATCCGTACGCTCCCCCTCCCGGGGACGGCCAGCCGAACGGTGGCCGCCGGAACAACGGCGGTGCGACACCGTGGTCGTCCAACGGCGGACAACCGGGTAGTGGCGGCACCAACGCCGGGCCGCCGCACTACGGAGCTCCTCCCGGCTGGACTCCGGCGACGCAGCCGAGCGGGCGCAGCGCTTACCCGTGGCGTGACCAGACACCCACACCACAGCAGCCGCAGCCGCCCGCCACGCCGTCTCCGGAGGCGAAGCCAGCCGAGCGCAACGACGAGAACGATCAGGACGGCAGCACGCCTTCGTGATCGGGGAAGGCAGTGACGTGACGGGCAACGGTTACTCTCCGCTCGAGGTGGACGCGGAACTCCCCAGGGCCGGTCACGCGGTGTTCGACCAGGAACGGGCCGAACGCGCGGTGCGGGAACTGCTGCTGGCGTGCGGTGAGGATCCCGACCGTGACGGCCTCAGGGAGACCCCGGCTCGGGTCGCGAGGGCCTACCGCGAGATGTTCGCCGGCCTCTACAGCGACCCGGACCACGTGCTCGACCGGACCTTCGACGAGAGCCACGAGGAGTTGGTGCTCGTTACGGACATCCCGATGTTCAGTCTGTGCGAGCACCACCTCACGCCGTTCCACGGCGTCGCGCACGTCGGGTACATCCCGAACGGGCAGGGCAAGGTGACGGGCCTGTCGAAGCTCGGTCGCCTCGTCGACCTCTACGCCAAGCGTCCGCAGGTGCAGGAGCGGCTGACCTCGCAGGTGGCCGACGCGCTCAACCGCAGGTTGCGGCCGCGTGGCGTGATCGTGGTGATGGAAGCCGAGCACCTGTGCATGTCGATGCGCGGTGTGCGCAAGCCCGGCGCCCGCACGATCACGTCGGCGGTGCGCGGTCTGCTGCAGACGTCCGCGTCGTCGCGTGCCGAGGCGCTGGAGCTCATCAAGGGCGGTCGCCGGTGACTCGGGCTGGGCTTCCCCGCCCCGGGCGGTGTGTGGTGATGGGGGTTCTCAACGTCACCCCGGACTCGTTCTCGGACGGCGGGCGCTACCTGAGCACGGAGGACGCCCTGGCCCACGCCCACGCGATGTGGCGCCGGGGAGCCGACATCATCGACGTCGGTGGGGAGTCGACCCGACCCGGCTCGCAGCGGGTGGACGCGGAGGGCGAACTGGCCCGCGTACTGCCCGTGATCAAGACTCTCGCCGCCGAAGGACTCGTGCTGTCGGTGGACACGACCCGCGCGAGCGTGGCGGCGGCCGCGGTCGAGGCGGGTGCGCACATCATCAACGACGTGTCGGGTGGTCTCGCCGACCCGGACATGGCGAGGGTGGCCGCCGACACGGGAGTGCCGTGGGTGCTCATGCACTGGCGCGGGCACAGCCGCAAGATGGACGAGCTCGCCCGGTACGACGACGTGGTCGCCGACGTGCGCGACGAGTTGAGCGCGCGGGTGGACGAGGCGTTGGCCGCCGGGGTGCGGGAGGACGCGATCGTGCTCGATCCCGGCCTCGGATTCGCCAAGCACGCCGACCACAACTGGGCTCTGCTGAAGGACCTCGACACGCTGCTGGCGCTCGGCTTCCCCGTGCTGGTGGGAGCCTCGCGCAAGCGGTTCCTGGGCCGGTTGCTCGCCGACGACGCGGGTGAACCGCGTCCGCCGTCGGGCCGTGAGGTGGCCACCGCCGCCGTGTCCACTCTCGCCGCCTACGCGGGTGCGTGGGGTGTGCGGGTCCACGACGTCGGTGGGTCGCTGGACGCGATCGCGGTGGCCGAGGCGTGGCGGAGCGGGCGTGCCTGAGGCGGATCGCATCACGTTGACCGGCCTGCGGGTCTTCGGTCGGCACGGGGTCTACGAGCACGAGAAGCGGGACGGCCAGGAGTTCGTCGTCGATCTCACGGTCTGGCTCGACCTCTCGGCCGCGGCCACGTCGGACGATCTCGCCGACACGGTCAACTACGGCGAACTCGCCGAGCGCGCGGCCGCCATTGTCGCGGGCCCCGCACACGACCTCATCGAGCGGGTGGCCGGGTCGATCGCCGAGGACGTCCTGCGCGACGAGCGGATCCGGGCGGTCGAGGTGACCGTCCACAAGCCCTCCGCCCCGATTTCGTTGACGTTCACCGACGTGGCGGTGACCGTGCGTCGGGAGCGGCGATGAGCAGGGCGGTGCTGTCGCTGGGGTCCAATCTGGGCGACCGGCTGAGCTACCTGCACCTCGCGGTGGAGGGACTGCGGGACGTGCTGGTGGCGGTGTCGTCGGTGTACGAGACGGCGCCGTGGGGCGTGACCGACCAGCCGGACTTCCTCAACGCCGTGTGCGTCGTCGACGATCCCGGTCGAGACCACTGGGCGTGGTTGCGGACGGCGCAGGAGCTCGAACGTCGTGCCGAGCGGGTGCGCGAACGTCGTTGGGGGCCTCGCACGCTCGACGTCGACGTGGTGGCGGTGGACGACGTCCGCTCCGACGACCCGGAGTTGCTGCTGCCGCACCCGGGCACGCACGAGCGTGCGACGGTGCTGATCCCGTGGCTGGAGATCGACCCGGATGCCGAGGTCCCCGGCAAGGGACGTGCCGATGCGTTGCTCGCGGCGCTGCCCGAGGACGACCGCGCGGGCGTGCGACGGCGTGCCGATCTGACGCTGTGACCAGGCGACCGGGGTTTGGACCAATCCGTCGGTGAGGAGGTGCGCGAGTGGTCTCGGCCGGTGAGTCCACGACGTGTCCACCGGTGAGCCACCGACGTGGTCCGATCCTCGGTACGGTGGTGACCATGCACTTCACGCGGGCCCGGGAGCTCCTCCTCGCCGCGGTGATCGGTTTCGGCGTGACGTTCTCGCTGTACCGCGTCGCGTTCGGGTCGTTGCCCAACCTGCCGACACTGGCCGGGGTCACGCTGCTGGTGCTGGCGCTCGGTGAGACGGTGCTCGCGTTCTCCGTGCGATCCCGCATCCGGGAACACCGTGTGGAGTCGGGCATCGGCATCGCCAGGGCGGTGGCACTGGCCAAGGCGTCGTCGTTGCTGGGCGCGCTCATGGTCGGCGCGTGGCTCGGTGCGCTCGCCTATGTCGCGCCTCGTTCGAGTGAAATCGTGGCCGCGGCCGACGACGTCCCGGCGACTGTCGTCGGCGCGTGTTGCGCCGCCGCGCTCATCGGTGCCGCTCTGTGGCTGGAGCAGTGCTGTCGCACGCCGAAGAACGGCGATCGGGACCTCAACGGCCCGCCGACCGATTAACGCAGCGAAGGTGCCGCTCGGAGTACCGGAAAGGTCTCGGAAGGATCACATGACGGTACGGTGTGGGGCATGACTGGCGTGGGTGACGAGTCGCGGGACCGATCGGCGGCGAAGCCGTGGCTGGGTGTTGGCTTTCTCCTCGCCATCGGCGCCACCCTCGCCCTGGTGCTGACCGACGACCTGCGGTGGATCCGGCTCGCTGTCGTCGCCGCGCTGTGGGCGGCGCTCATCGGCGCGCTCATGGCTGCGAAGTACCGCAAACAGGCCGCTCTCAACGAGAAGTCGGCCGTCAAGGCCCAGAAGATCTACGAGCTCGAACTGCAGAAGGAGATCGCCGCGCGGCGGGAGCACGAGCTGGAGATCGAGGCGGAGACCCGGGAGCGGGTCGAGGCGGAGAAGCGCGACGAACTCGACGCCCTGCGCGAGGAGTTGCGGAGTCTGCGGGACAACCTCCAGAACCTCTTCGGTGGCGAGGTGCTGTGGGAACGGGTCGCGTTGACCGCGCAGTCGACCCGGATGCGCAAGCTCGGTGAGGAACAACGCCTCGTCACGGCGGGTGAGGCGGACATCCGGCAGGCACTGACGGTCGACGCCGAGGCCGACGCGGTGGATTCGCCCACCCAACTCATCGGACGCGTCCGGGATCGGGACGCGGAACAGGCCGGCAGCGAGGCCGAGGAGCCGGCTGTGCCCCGCGCCGAGCAGCAGCCGCGGCGCCGGGAGCCGGGCGCGCCCCGCACGCGCTTCGTGCCGCGTCCGGCGCGCCCCGCGGAGGACGGCAGGGCCGCGCAGAAGCCTGGGGAGCCGCCCACTCGGCGGGTTCCGTCGCGGCCGGGGTCGGCGATGGCGAGAGCGAGCGAGGCCGCGAACCGCGCCCGGGCGGAGATGTCCCGTCCCCACCAGCGTCCCGTCGCGGGGCCCAACGGCGCGGCGGGACCCGCTTATTCGCCGCGTCGACCCACCGAGGGCGAGCCGCGTGGCGGAGCGGGGGAGCGGGGTCGGCCCGCAGCTGCGCCCGCGGACGGGCGCGTCGCGCGTTCGCTCGACTCGGAGGGCTCACCGTCCCCGCGGCAGCAACGACCGCCGGTGGACGACGCTCCCACCCGGACGCAGCGCGCCGTGGAGGCCAGGACGGCGGTGACGCCGCCGGTGCGGCCGGGAGCCGCCGAGAAGGCCGGCACGGGCTACCGCAACCCCGTCAGTCCCGTGAATCCCGTCGAGCCCCCGCGGCGTCCGGCCGAACCCGAGCCGGTGGAGGCGGGAGCGGAAGCCACCGTGGCCGAGCGGGTCGAGCTGCCCGCCCCGGTGCAGCCCGAGCCCAACCCGACCCTGCCTCCCGAGGTCAGGGAGACGCGGCCGTCCGGTGGCCGCAGGCGGCGTCCCGAGCCGGAACCGGAGGCCGCCCCGACGTCCGGCGGTGGGCGGCGTCGGCGCGACGACGACGAGAAGCCCGCGTGGTTGGATTCGGCGGCGTCGGGGTCGCGGCACTCGCATGCCGCGGAGAGCGAGGAGGAACCGGCGGGGTCCCACGCCGAGGGACGCTCGGTGAGCGAGCTGCTCGCGGCCTACGGCGCCTCCGGCACCAGGCCCCGTCGTCGGCGCCGCGCCGAGGACTGAGGAACTGTCCGGACGGTGTTCGGACGCGCTCGCTAAGGTTCCCGCGTGAAGGGAGTCACCACCGACAGCAAGCCGTCGCCGCCACCGACGTTGCGCAGGCACACGCCGCGCCGGGTCACCGTGTTGTTGCCCCTGGTGGGCATCGCCTGCCTCGCGTTGTCGGGCCTGCTCGTTCTGGGCCTCGCCACCGTCCGGGTCGGTGTGCTCGCCGTGTTGATCGGTGTGGTCGCGGCCGTCGTACCCGTCCTGGTCGTGGTCGCGGCGTTCCTGTGGATCGACCGGTGGGAGCCGGAACCGGCGAAACTGCTGCTGCTGACGTTCGCGTGGGGCGCGTGTGTCGCGACCCTGACCGCGCTGCTGGTCAACGACACCGCCCAGGCGCTGGGGGACCTCCTCCTAGGCTCCGGACAGGGCGGCAAGGTGAGCGCGTTGGTGTCGGCGCCGCTGGTGGAGGAGGCCGTCAAGGCCGTGCCCGTCATCGCGCTGATGTGGAGGCGTTCCCACGAGTTCGACGGTGTCGTCGACGGCATCGTGTACGCCGGGCTCAGCGCGGCGGGATTCGCCTTCACCGAGAACGTCTACTACTTCGGCCGGGCGTTCGTCGACTACGGCTTCGGGGACGGGCTGTCGGCGGGTGTCGTCGCGGCGTTCTTGCTGCGTGGCCTGCTCTCGCCGTTCGCGCACCCGCTGTTCACGGTGCTCATCGGCATCGGGGTGGGCCTGGTGGTGCACTCGCGCCGCCGTGGGCGGAAGTTCGGTGTGCCGTTCGCCGCCTACGTCGGGGCGGTGCTCCTGCACGCGTTGTGGAACGCCTCGGCGACGCTCGGCGGCAGCGACGTGTTCCTGAACGTCTACTTCCTCATCATGGTGCCGATCTTCACGGCCGTCGTGCTGATCATGATGTGGCAGCGGCGGCGTGAGCAGCGCATCATCGCGGCGACGTTGCCGGGCATGGCCGACGCGGGATGGATCGCCCGGTCGGAGATACCGCTGCTGGCAGATCTGCGCCAGCGCAAGAAGTGGCGTCGGCAGGCCCGCGCGGAGTCCGGGCGGGCGGCGGCCAAGGCCGTGGGCGCCTACCAGTCGGCGGTCACCGAGCTGGCGTTCGCGCGGCGCTGGGAAGGCTCACCCGCGTCGGAGCGGATGCGGACCGACTACCTGTCCATGCGCCAGGCTTCCCTGCTGGCCGTGTTGAAGGAGACCCGAGCCGAGGCCGTGCGGCTCGCCCGGGCGGGCACCGACGGGTGAAGCTGGTCACCTCGTGGGCGCGTGTGCAGAAATGTGGGGCTAGTCTCGCGCCGTCGTCTGGTACCCGCGATGCAGGGTGGGACTGGAACGAGCTTGGGAGTTTTTCGCGATGTGCGTCCAGCGGGACACACGGTGAACCGCCCCGCGCGGCTCGCCGTCGGTGTGGTGTCGGCAGGTCGGGTCGGGAGTGTGCTGGGCGCTGCGCTCGCCCGTGCCGGTCATTCGGTGGTCGCCGCCTCGGCGGTGTCCGACGCGTCCGTGCGTCGAGCGGAGCGACTGTTGCCCGGTGTGCCGTTGCGGCCACCGGACGAGGTGGCGAGCAGCGCCGACCTGGTGTTGCTCGCGCTTCCCGACGACGTGCTGGCACCCATGGTCGCGGGGTTGGCGAACGCGGGTGCGTTCCGGGCGGGACAGATCGTGGTGCACACCTGTGGGGCCCACGGCGTCGGCGTGCTGCGGCCCGCCGCGGAAGCAGGAGCACTGCCTCTGGCGTTGCACCCGGTGATGACCTTCACCGGAGCCCCTGAGGACCTGCAACGCCTCGACTCGTGCGCCGTCGGTGTCACCGCGGCGGACGACGACGATGCGGCCTGGAACGTGGGCGAGGCCCTCACCATGGAGATGGGCGCGGAGCCCGTGCGCCTTCCCGAGGCCGCGCGCCCCCTTTACCACGCGTCTCTCGCGCACGGTGCCAACCACCTCGCGACGCTGGTCGCCGACTGTGTGGAATTGTTACGGCGCAACGGCGTTCGCGAACCCGAGCGTCTCCTCGCCCCGTTGCTGTCCGCCGCGCTCGACAACGCTCTGAGGCACGGCGACCGCGCGCTCACCGGACCGGTCGCGCGCGGAGACGTGGGAACCGTGCGGACCCATCTGCGGGTGCTCGAGGAGCAGGCGCCCGAGGTGCGTCCCGCGTACACCGCGCTGGCCCGGCGGACCGCCGCGAGAGCGAGCGAGGCAGGGCTGCTCGGCTCCGACGCCGCACGCGAGATCACCGACCTGCTCGACAACGGACGTGAGGGCACGTGACCAAAGCCAAGATCACCCCGAAGTTCACTCGCGGCCAGGTGAACGTCTACCGCACGCCCAGCGAGGTGCGCCAGGTCACCGCGGCGCTGCGCTCGGTGGGCCGCAACGTGGCGCTCGTCCCCACGATGGGAGCGCTGCACGCGGGACACCGCGAACTGCTGCGGAGGGCGAAGCGGCTGCCCAACACCGTCGTGGCCGCGTCGATCTTCGTCAACCCGCTCCAGTTCGGCGAGAACGAGGACTTCGACGCCTACCCGCGCACCCTGGACGCCGACCTCGACGTGCTGGAGGAGGCGGGCGTGGAGATCGCGTTCACCCCGAGCGCCGAGGACCTCTACGCCCCCGACGCGGCGGTCACGGTGCACCCGGGTCCACTGGGTGACGAGCTCGAAGGCGCGTCGCGGCCCGGCCACTTCGCGGGGATGCTCACCGTGGTGGCGAAGTTGTTCAACATCGTGCGCCCGCACTACGCGCTGTTCGGTGAGAAGGACTACCAGCAGCTCGTCCTCATCAAGCGCATGGTGGCCGACCTCGACCTCGACGTCCGGGTGCTGGGTGTGCCGACCGTGCGCGAACCGGACGGCCTGGCGCTGTCCTCGCGCAACGCCTATCTGACACCGGAGCAGCGGGAGTCGGCTGTCGCGCTCTCCGCGGCGCTGGTCGCGGGAGCCCACGCGGGCGGTCAGGGGCCGCAGGCCGTGCTGGAGGCGGCTCGGAGCACGCTCGCGGCACGTCCCGAGGTGGTCGTCGACTACCTCGAACTGCGCGACACCGAGTTGGGGCCGCCGCCGGACGACGGCCAGGCCCGGCTGCTGGTGGCCGCGCGGGTCGGCGACACCCGGCTCATCGACAACGTAGGACTCCTGCTCGGCGCGGCGGCCGAGTACGGCGTCGAGCAGTGAGGACGCGAGGGGTAGGAGAGGGAATCCCGCCATGTATCGAACCATGCTCAAGTCCAAGATCCACCGGGCGACGGTGACGCAGGCGGACCTGCACTACGTCGGCTCGGTCACCGTCGACCGCACTCTGATGGAGGCGGCCGACCTGCTGCCGGGCGAGCAGGTCGCCATCGTCGACGTCACCAACGGCGCACGGCTGGAGACCTACGTCATCGAGGGCGAACGCGACAGCGGCGTGCTCGGGATCAACGGAGCCGCCGCGCACCTCATCCATCCCGGCGACATCGTCATCCTGATCGCGTACGGGCAGATGGACTCGGCCGAGGCGGCGTCGTTCAAGCCCCGGATCGTGTTCGTCGACGGGGAGAACCGCATCGTCGAGCAGGGTGCCGACCCGGCCTCGGTCCCCGACGGGTACGGCCTCGTCAGCGGGGCCGAGAACGCTCCCGGCGCGCCCGAGGGCGCGGGTGGCACTGGACTGCCGAGGGCCGAGACGGCGGACGCCGCTCGATTGGACGCGTTGCTGCACGCGGAGCACTGATTGCTGCTCACCGTCGACGTCGGCAACTCCAACATCGCGCTCGGCCTGCACGCCGGGCGAGGCGAGGACGCGCGGCTGGTGCGTGACTGGCGGATGCGCACCGACCCGCGGATGACGGCCGACGAGATGGCGTTGACGATGCGCGGGCTGCTCGGCCCGCACGTCGACGCGGTCACCGGCATCGCCGCGCTGTCCACCGTGCCGGCCGTCCTGCGCGAGCTGCGCGTGATGCTCGACCGCTACTACCCCGACGTCCCCACGATCATCGTCGAGCCGGGTGTGCGCACCGGTGTTCCGCTGCTCGTGGACAACCCGAAGGAGGTCGGGGGCGATCGGCTCGTGAACACGCTCGCCGCCCACCACCTCCACAACACGGCCTGCATCGTCGTGGATTTCGGCACCTCGACCAATGTGGATGCCATTTCGGCCAAGGGCGAGTTCCTCGGTGGCGCGTTCGCGCCGGGAATCGACATTTCGGTCGACGCACTGGCGTCCCGGGCCGCCGCGTTGCGTAAGGTCGAGCTCGTCAGGCCCCGCTCGGTGATCGGTAAGAACACCGTCGAGTGCCTCCAGTCCGGCATTTTGTACGGTTTCGCCGGACAGGTGGACGGGCTCGTCAGAAGGATCGCACGCGAGCTGGCGGGTACTTCCGGTGAGCCCGTGGAAGTGATCGCCACCGGTGGGCTCGCTCCGCTCGTGGTCGACGAGTCGGAAACCATCACCGAACACGTGCCGCACCTCACTCTCCTGGGGCTTCGACTCGTTTTCGAGAGGAACACCGCGGAGAGGAACGTTCCGCCGGGTCGCCGCGCACGGTCGTGAGCGGCTCCTTCTCGTTTCCTGCGACTTCGTCGGCCGAGATTGTGTTGTCCGCATAAGGACACGGCAACGCCCCAGACAATGGCCGAAGTTGATTTGCGTTATTCTGCACGTGCGGGTAACAATATGCTCGGTCAAGGCTTTTGGCTCGGGCGTGGGCACCACGTGATCTCAGCATGTCCCAAGCAGGAGGAATCAGATGGCGCAGAAGGTACTTGTCTCCCTCGTCGACGATCTGGACGGGTCGGAGGCGGAGGAGACCGTCGAGTTCGGTCTCGACGGCGTCAACTACGAGATCGATCTTTCCGCCGAAAATGCGGAAGAATTGCGTGACGCCCTTGCTCAGTACGTCGAGCACGCTCGCCGGGCGGGCGGCCGGAAGCGGACGTCGAGCAGGAGTGCCGTGAAAGCGCCCGCTCGCTCGGCCGCTGTGGATCGCGAGCAGAACCAGGCAATTCGCGCCTGGGCGCGGAAGAACGGTTTCGAGGTCTCAGATCGTGGACGCATCCCGTCCGAGGTCGTCGAAGCCTACCACCGCAGGAACTGAAAGACGTCCCGCAGTATGGCCTCTCGGGCGACGCCCGGGAGGCCATATTCGTTTCCTCCTACTTGGTTACTTTCTGTTGTCGCTCGTATGCTCCGGGCGGTGTACCGACGAGTGACGTGAAATCGCGGACGAAATGCGCCTGGTCGCTGTAGCCGAGTTCGGCGGCCAGCGCGGCCTGCGTCGGTGGGGAATCGGAGGCCAGGCGGGCCGCGGCATCGTTGAGTCGGTAGACCCGGATGGCCCACTTCGGCCCTGTTCCGATATGGCCGGTGAACAGCCGTTGTAGTGCGCGCACCGTCATTCCGGTACGCCCTGCGAGGTGGTCCACCCGGGTGATCGCCGGATCGGTGGCGAGCAATGAGACGGCGGTCCGGGCAAGTCGTTCCGAGCCGGTGAGCGGCCTGACCCGATCGGTGAGGAGCCGGTCCACGACCGTGGCGAGCTCCGCGTCGCCGGAAGCGCGCCGCACGGCGTCGTCCGTCGCCTGCCCCGCGGCGCCCAGAGCCTGCGGCAGCGAGATCGGGCCCGCGCGGAGGTCCGTGACGGGAACACCCAGCACCGCGCGGCAGCATCCGGGGGCGACCCGCACTCCGAGGGCGAGGCCGCGGTCGCGGAGCACCTGCGTGAACACCGACCTCGACGGGCCCCACACCCCCGTGGACCCGGTACCGAAGACGGCGTGGGTGGCGAGGTTGGGGAGCACTCGCTGTTCGTGCGGCGGCCGACCGTGCAGGTCCCAGCGCACGACCCAGTAGTACTCGACGTGTTCGCGCAGGCTCGGGTCCGGTCGGAGCCGGCCCACCGTGAAGCGTGACTCGGCGGCGCGCCGATGCAGGATCCCCTGGGGCATCCGTTCCACGGTGTCGACGATACGGCCGCCGATGACGTCCAGCGTCGCTTTTGTTCAAGACGCGGTCCGCCCTGGTCGTGAGCATGAGGACATGTCCGACCTGTTTCCACTGCGCCGTGCCGTCGACCCCGCCGCGAGGGCGTTCGTCGACGTGGTGAAGGCCGTCCCCGCCACGACGCTCGACGCTCCCACGCCGTGTGCCGACTTCGCTGTGCGCGACCTGGTGAACCACCTGCTGTACTGGCTTCCCCTGCTGCGCGCCGCCGTGCGCAGACAGCCACCCGCCACCGGTGGTGAACGCGATGCCGAGCTGGTGACCCCGGAGTGGCAGGCCGACCTGTGCGCCGAGGCGGAGAGCCTGGCGGAGGCCCTGAGGTCGCCGTCGGCGTGGGAGGGCACGGCCGTGTTCGGTGCGGAGCTGCCCGCTCACCAGCTGGGCGCGATGGTGGTGACCGAGTTCGTCCTGCACGGCTGGGACCTCGCGGTGGCCACGGGCGTGGACTTCCGCTGTGGCGACGCCGAGGCCCGCGCCGTGGAGCTCGCCCTGCGGGAGTTCGCCCCGCGGGGACGCAGCCACGGCATCTTCGGCCCCGAGGTATCGGTCAGTGACAACGGCGTTCCGCTGGAGCGAGCGCTCGGGTTGTCGGGTCGTGACCCCGCTTGGAGCAGGTGATACGCCCGGGCGCACCCATTCCGGCAGGAATGTGTCAAATTCCCGTCAACCTGTGATGAACGCGCTACTCTCCGGGCACGTTCGCTCCTTGCGAGTGTTCATGCGGAGGTGAGCATGACCGCGGCCCACGGGTGGTTGTCGGACGTGACGTTCTGGGTGGACGGCGTGCCGTCAGCGCCGCTACGTCGAGGACACCGACGAGGCGTTCTCGTGGGGCGAGGCGGGCGACGAACTCCGTGATCCCGAGACCGGGCATGTCGTCATGCCGCCCACCATCGGCGAATAGGCGGTGAGCGTCGTGCTCGAACACGCGGTCCGGGTGCCCCGCTCGGCTCTGCTGCACGCGTGGAGTCTCGAAGGGCTCGGCGGACCTCATCCGGTTCTCACGTCGTCCGGGCTGTTCGTGCCCGAGCACCGCGCGGCCGAACTCACCCGGCAGTGCCTGCGCGACCGTGACGCCGCTCCGGGTCCCTCGTGCCGACGTCGTCGCCGACGTCGAGGACTTCCACCGCCGGCTGACGTGGTCCCGGGAGGCAGCGCATCAGTTGTACGGTGCCGTCACCGTCGACGGTGTCCGCCGTCGGAGCCGCCCGCTCACGTTGGTCGACGTGTCGGAGCTGGGCCGGATGCTGCTCTTCGTCGACACCGACGAGCACGTCCACCGCAGGCCGGGCACACCCGCGGCGGTGTCGGACGCGCTCCTCGCCACGTTGCGAGGACTGTGACGACGTCGCGCCTCCCAGGTGTGTCGAGCATCACGCGCCGCCGCCTCGGCGGCTCCGCGTCGGTCGAACCCGGGTGATCGAGAAGGCGTCCGAGCGGTCGGGCAGGTGCTCCTGCCCGACCGCCGGTCGGCCGCGCCGGGCGGGCGACACCCCGTGAACGGCGTGTTCGCGGTGAGCGGACAACGGGTCCCACCGGAATTCCCTCGCGGGGCGCTTCGTTGTTCCGTACGTCAGCAGCCAGCAACGAGTCGACTGTGAGCGTGTCCTCCGCGAGTGCTCGCGGCGCATCAGGGCCTGCTCCATGAGGTTCGATCCGCACCAGTGGTAGCCACGCAACGTGTGCTCGGCTACTACAGTGGTCATACGGTGCCGAGCTCACCGGTGGAGCGAACCGGTCGGAGTGTCGGGCCGCCGGCGCAGCAGTCGAGGGAGTGGGAATGTTCGAAAGGTTCACCGACCGCGCGAGGCGGGTGGTTGTCCTGGCCCAGGAAGAGGCCCGGATGCTCAACCACAACTACANNCATCGGCACCGAGCACATCCTCTTGGGTTTGATCCACGAGGGTGAGGGTGTCGCCGCCAAGGCGCTCGAGTCGTTGGGTATCGCGCTGGAGGGTGTCCGCCAGCAGGTCGAGGAGATCATCGGCCAGGGCCAGCAGGCTCCCAGCGGACACATTCCCTTCACCCCGCGAGCCAAGAAGGTGCTGGAGCTGTCTCTGCGTGAGGCGCTGCAGCTCGGCCACAACTACATCGGTACCGAGCACATCCTGCTGGGCCTCATCCGCGAGGGTGAGGGCGTCGCAGCACAGGTGCTCGTGAAGCTGGGCGCCGACCTGAACAGGGTCAGGCAGCAGGTGCTCCAGCTGCTGTCCGGTTACCAGGGCAAGGAGCCGGCCGAGGCCGGCGCGGGCCGTGGCGAGGGCACCCCGTCGTCGTCGCTCGTGCTCGACCAGTTCGGGCGCAACCTCACCGCCGCCGCGCGGGAGAACAAGCTCGACCCGGTCATCGGGCGCAACAAGGAGATCGAGCGGGTCATGCAGGTGCTGTCCCGCCGTACCAAGAACAACCCGGTTCTCATCGGTGAGCCCGGCGTCGGCAAGACGGCCGTCGTCGAGGGCCTCGCCCAGAACATCGTCAAGGGCGAGGTGCCCGAGACGCTCAAGGACAAGCAGCTCTACACGCTCGACCTCGGGTCGCTGGTGGCCGGTTCGCGCTACCGCGGTGACTTCGAGGAGCGGTTGAAGAAGGTCCTGAAGGAGATCAAGACCCGCGGCGACATCATCCTGTTCATCGACGAGCTGCACACGCTCGTCGGCGCGGGTGCGGCCGAGGGCGCGATCGACGCGGCGAGCATCCTCAAGCCGATGCTGGCCCGTGGTGAGCTCCAGACCATCGGCGCGACCACGCTCGAGGAGTACCGCAAGTACATCGAGAAGGACGCCGCGCTGGAGCGCCGGTTCCAGCCGATCCAGGTCGGCGAGCCGTCGCTGGAGCACACCATCGAGATCCTCAAGGGCCTGCGCGACCGCTACGAGGCACACCACCGGGTCTCGATCACCGACTCGGCGTTGGTGGCCGCGGCGACGCTCGCCGACCGGTACATCAACGACCGCTACCTGCCGGACAAGGCGATCGACCTCATCGACGAGGCCGGTGCGCGGATGCGCATCCGCCGGATGACCGCGCCGCCGGACCTGCGCGAGTTCGACGAGAAGATCGCCGACGTGCGCCGGGAGAAGGAGTCGGCCATCGACGCGCAGGACTTCGAGCGGGCCGCTCGACTGCGCGACGAGGAGAAGACCCTGCTCGGCCAGAAGTCCGAGCGCGAGAAGCAGTGGAAGGACGGTGACCTGGACGTCGTCGCCGAGGTCGACGACGAGCAGATCGCCGAGGTCCTCGCCAACTGGACCGGTATCCCGGTGTTCAAGCTCACCGAGGAGGAGACCACGCGTCTGCTCCGCATGGAGGACGAGCTGCACAAGCGGATCATCGGCCAGGAGGACGCGGTCAAGGCCGTGTCGCAGGCCATCCGCCGTACGCGGGCCGGCCTGAAGGACCCGAAGCGCCCGTCCGGCTCGTTCATCTTCGCCGGCCCGTCCGGTGTCGGTAAGACCGAGCTGTCCAAGGCGCTGGCCAACTTCCTGTTCGGTGAGGACGACGCGCTCATCCAGATCGACATGGGTGAGTTCCACGACCGCTACACCGCCTCGCGGCTGTTCGGTGCCCCTCCGGGCTACGTCGGCTACGAGGAGGGCGGCCAGCTCACCGAGAAGGTGCGCCGCAAGCCGTTCTCCGTGGTCCTCTTCGACGAGATCGAGAAGGCCCACCAGGAGATCTACAACACGCTGCTGCAGGTGTTGGAGGACGGTCGCCTGACCGACGGCCAGGGCCGCACGGTGGACTTCAAGAACACGGTGCTGATCTTCACCTCGAACCTCGGCACGCAGGACATCTCCAAGTCCGTGAGCCTGGGCTTCTCTTCCGGTTCCGACGAGACCGGTCGGTACGAGAAGATGAAGCAGAAGGTCAACGAGGAGATGAAGAAGCACTTCCGGCCCGAGTTCCTCAACCGGATCGACGACATCATCGTCTTCCACCAGCTCACGCAGGAGCAGATCATCCAGATGGTGGATCTGATGGCGTCGCGGGTGGAGGAGCAGCTCAAGGCCAAGGACATGGCTCTGGAGCTGACCGACAGGGCGAAGGCTCTGCTCGCGAAGCGGGGCTTCGACCCGGTGCTCGGTGCGCGACCGCTGCGCAGGACCATCCAGCGGGAGATCGAGGACCAGCTGTCCGAGAAGATCCTGTTCGGCGAGGTCCAGGCCGGTCAGATCATCATCGTGGACGTCGAGGGTTGGGAGATCGGCGACGCCCAGGATGACAAGGCGAAGTTCACCTTCCGTGGCGAGCCGAAGCCGCTGGACGTGCCCGACGCTCCGCCGGTGAGCATCGCTGCCGCGGGCAGCGAGGAGGGCGAGCCGGAGCAGGAGTGACCGCCTGACCGACAACTGAACGACCGTCTCGAAGGGCCCTCGTGCGATGTGCGCGAGGGCCCTTCGGCGTGTCCGGGGTGGAAACCACTGCGAGCGAGGGAGGTGCGCAGGGGCCGAAGGGCGGGCTCTGCAAGGCTGGTGTGGTGGCGAGCACGGAAACTCGGGAAAGCGCCCCGGACGCGAGGCGGCGGGCGGGAACGCCGGCCTCGGCGCTGCTGGTGACCGCGTCGGTGGGAATCTCCCTTTTCGCGGTGCTCCGGTTGGTCGTCTCGGGCGTGTTCGGACACGACGGCAATCGCTACACCGCGGCCGCGCTGGCCCTGACGCCGTACGTCGTGCTCGTCGCGGTCGGGTCGGCCGTGATCGCGGCGGTGCTGCGACGTCGTGGGGTCCTGGTGCTGTCGGCGGTGCTGGTGGTGGCGCTCGCCGCGCCCCTCGTGCCGAGGGTGCTGGCCGATGCGCAGCCCGAAGCGGGCGGGCCGCTGTTGCGGGTGGCCGCTCTCAACCTGTACTTCGGTCAGGCCGATCCCGGGGCCGTCGTGGAGTTCGTGCGCGAACGTGAGATCGACGTCCTGACGTTGCTGGAGCTCGACGAGTCGGCGCACGCCGCTCTGGAGGCGGCCGGGCTGGGCGACGTGCTGCCTCACACCGTGGCGTATCCGGCCGGGGCGGGCGTGGGGTCGGCGATCGCCGCGCGGTACCCGTTGACGGAACTCGACCTCTCCGGCCCGTCGGTGTTCGCGCAGCCGAGTGCGCGGATGTCGCTGCCGGACGGCACGGCGGTGGAGGTCGTGGCCGTGCACGCCCTTCCGCCCGTGACCGACGCGACGCGGTGGCGCTCGGATCTCGCGGCGCTACCGGCAGCCGACCCGACCGGTGCTGTGCGCGTGCTGGCGGGCGACTTCAA
>JACYYJ010004339.1_pt1 | contig 23279 bp, 20 predicted proteins | sample 8236861 | NCBI WGS metagenome assembly JACYYJ01 (sample SAMN14103086, study PRJNA606662) | landfill metagenome | isolation source: landfill solid waste | place: India:New Delhi, Okhla landfill site | collected 2017-11-05
GACGACCTGCTCGGCGCGGGCGCGTCGGTCAACCTGTACATGTTCCACGGCGGCACCAACCTGGGCCTGACCAACGGGGCCAACGACAAGGGCACGTACCTGCCCATCACCACGTCGTACGACTACGACGCGCCGCTGTCCGAGCACGGTGCGCCCACCGCGAAGTTCCACGCCCTGCGTGCGGTGATCGCCCGGCACGCGCCGGTGCCCGACGAGGTGCCGGCCGAGCCGCGGCCGGCACCGGAGCTCGACGTCGACCTCGACCACCGGCTCTCGCTCGACGAGGCCCTGGGACGCCTCGCCGGCCCGGTCACCGCGTCCGAGCAGCCGCCGACGACGGACGACCTGCGGCAGTGGTCGGGCTTCGCTCTGTACCGCACGCAGGTCACCGCCGACGACGCCGTCCTCGTGGCCACCGAGGTGCGCGACCGCGCGATCGTCGCGCTCGACGGCGACCCGGTCGGCGTGCTCGACCGCACCACCCACACCTGGGCGGTGCCGCTGCCGCGGCGGTCCGGCACGCTCACCCTGCTGGTCGAGGACCGCGGCCGCGTGAACTACGGCGCGCGGATCGGTGAGCCCAAGGGGCTCGTCGGGCCGGTGCGCACGGCCGCGCGCGAGCTCACCGGCTGGGAGGCCCTGCCGCTGCGGCTCGAGGACGCACCGGAGCACCTGCCCGACGACGCGTGGCACCCGGCGGGCGGCGACACCTCGGCCCCCGTCGCGGGGCCCTCGCTGCACCGCGGCACGTTCGGCACGGTGGCAGGTACCGACCACTTCCTGCGCCTGGACGGGTGGACCCGCGGCCTCGTGTGGCTCAACGGCCGGCTGCTGGGCCGGTACTCGAGCGAAGGGCCCACGGGCACGGTGTACGTGCCGGGCCCGGTGGTCCGCGCGCAGGGCAACGAGCTGGTGGTGCTCGAGCTGCACGGCGCCGCGGCACCGCGCGCACGGTTCGTCGCCGTGCCCGACCTCGGCCCGACGGAGGTCTGAGGGCTCTCTTTCCGCAGGTCACACCCCTGAAAGGGGTTGACGTCGACCCGGCAGCGGTGCACGATCGTGTCATCCATGGTGACGTCAACATCCGGTGCTCCGCCACGATGTTCACGTCACCATCTCGCGATCCCGAGAGTGCCCACGACGACGCTTCGCCGTGCGACTTCGGGCGCCTGCCGCTGACCATGCTGCGCGATTCCACCTGGTGCCCCCCGGGCCCTTGGTCTGCACCGCCAGTGATGAATCTGAGAGGAACCCCTTGAGACGCACCACCAGCCCCTGTCGTCGCGCGCTCGCCGCCATGCTCGCGGCAGGCGCGCTCGTCGTCCCGCTCGCCGCCTGTTCCGGCGGTGACGCCGACTCGGCCGACACCGCCGTCGCGCCCGACGACGTCGAGAAGGCCCTCGCCGAGGGCGGCCAGCTCACCGTCTGGGCGTGGGAGCCCACGCTCGAGCAGGTCGTGGCGGACTTCGAGGAGGAGTACCCGAACGTCACGGTGAACCTGGAGAACGTCGGCACCGGGGACGACCAGTACACGGCGCTGCAGAACGCGATCTCGGCCGGCGACGGCGTGCCCGACGTCGCGCAGGTCGAGTACTACGCCGTGCCGCAGTTCGCGATCTCCGAGACGCTGGCCGACCTCGGGCCCCTCGGCGCGAGCGAGCTGGACGACACCTTCACCACGGGCCCGTGGGACTCGGTGCGCAGCGGTGACGGGGTCTACGGCCTGCCGATGGACTCCGGCCCGATGGCCCTCTTCTACAACAAGTCGGTCTTCGACGAGCTCGGGGTCGAGGTGCCGACCACCTGGGACGAGTACCTCGAGGCCGCCCGCGCCATCCACGAGGCCGACCCCGACGTCTACATCACGAACGACGTCGGCGACGCCGGACTGACCACCAGCATGATCTGGCAGGCGACGGGCCGGCCGTTCAAGGTGGACGGCACCGACGTCGAGATCGACCTCACCGACGACCCGGGCGTCGTGCAGTTCACGGAGGTCTGGCAGAAGCTCATCGACGAGGACCTGCTGGCTCCCGTCGGGTCGTGGAGCGACGAGTGGTACCAGGGCCTCGGCGACGGCACGATCGCCTCGCTGACGACCGGTGCGTGGATGCCCGCCAACCTCGCGTCCGGCGTGCCGCAGGGCGAGGGCAAGTGGCGCGTGGCGCCCATGCCGCGGTGGGACATCCCCGGGATCGGCTCGGCCGAGAACGGTGGCAGCTCCCTGACGGTGCCGGCCGCGAGCCAGGACGCCGCGCTCGCGTACGCCTTCGTCGAGTACGCCACGACCGGCGACGGGGTGAAGACCCGCATCGACGGCGGGGCGTTCCCGGCGACGGCCGCCGACCTCGAGTCGCCCGACTTCCAGAGCGCGGCGCCGAAGTACTTCGGTGGGCAGAAGATCAACGAGGTGCTGGCCGCGTCGGCCGACAACGTCGTCGACGCCTGGCAGTACCTGCCCTTCCAGGTCTACGCGAACTCGATCTTCAACGACACCGTCGGCCAGGCGTACGTGGGGGACACGACCCTGCGCGAAGGCCTCGCCGAGTGGCAGGAGAAGACCGCCCAGTACGGGGCAGAGCAGGGCTTCAGCATCGCCGAGTGACTCCCCGCCGGGCTGCTCGATGGCGAGGAACGTGTCGAGCGTCGCGTCGGCCCAGGCGCCGCCGAGGGCATGAGGTCCTCGGGCGTGCTGGGGTCCGGGTCCGGGTCGGGGACGGCGGTCGTCGGTGCTCCTCGTCGATCGGCACTTCTCGTGGCGTGGCCGGAGGTGCGCCGCGATCGTCCCCGGGCGCCGCTGCCGCCGGCCGGAGGTCGCGGCCCGCGCGTGGTGCGTGGCCCCTGGTGGCGGAATACCTTCCAGGGGGATAGCGTGGGCAATGGCTGATACCCCATGGGGGTATCGGGGTCGACGAAGGGACGCAGCAGCATGACAGGCGAGCACGGCCACGTCGCCGACGAGGTCCACGAGCACCACACGCACGACGAGCACGAGGGGCACCACGCGCACGACCAGCACGCGGGTCACGAGGGTCACGAGGGCCACGTCGCCCAGTTCCGCCGGCTGTTCTGGATCATGCTGGTGCTCGCGGTCCCCACCGTGGCGCTGTCCGGCATGTTCGCGACACTGCTGGGTTACGACCTCCCCGACGCGCCCTGGGTGCCCTGGGTGTCACCCGTGCTCGGCACGGTCGTCTTCGTCTGGGGCGGACGCCCGTTCCTCACCGGTGCGGTGGACGAGCTGAAGGCCCGGCAGCCCGGGATGATGCTCCTCATCGGGCTCGCGATCACCGTGGCGTTCGTCGCGTCGATGGGGGCGAGCCTCGGCCTGCTGGACCACCAGCTCGACTTCTGGTGGGAGCNNGGGAGCTGGCGCTGCTGGTCGTCATCATGCTGCTCGGCCACTGGGTCGAGATGCGTTCGCTCGCGCAGACCACCTCCGCGCTCGACTCCCTGGCCGCGCTGCTGCCGGACGAGGCGGAGCGCGTGGAGCACGGGCCCGACGGGGAGCAGGTGGTCACCGTCCCGCCGTCCGAGCTGCGCGTGGGTGACGTCGTCCTCGTGCGTCCCGGCGGGAGCGTGCCGGCCGACGGTCGGGTGGTCGAGGGGCGTGCCGAGGTGGACGAGTCGATGGTGACGGGCGAGTCGCGCACGGTGGCCCGCGCGACCGGCGACACCGTCACCGCCGGCACCGTCGCGACCGACTCCGGGCTGCGCGTCGAGGTCACCGCGACCGGCGACGACACGGCGCTCGCCGGAATCCAGCGGCTCGTCGCCGAGGCGCAGTCCTCGTCGTCCCGCGCCCAGCGGCTGGCCGACGTCGCCGCCGGCTGGCTGTTCTGGTTCGCGCTCGGGTCGGCGGCGATCGCGGCCGTGGTCTGGGCGCTGGTGGGAGACCCCGACGCGGCGGTGATCCGCACGATCACGGTGCTGGTGATCGCTTGTCCGCACGCCCTCGGGCTCGCGATCCCGCTGGTCGTCGCGATCGCCACCGAGCGCGCCGCCCGGGGCGGCGTGCTGATCAAGGACCGCCTGGCGCTGGAGTCGATGCGCACCGTCGACGCGGTGATCTTCGACAAGACCGGGACCCTGACCATCGGCGAGCCGACGGTCACCGGCGTCGACCCCGATGCCGGTCGCACGGAGGACGAGCTGCTGGCGTTGGCGGCTGCGGCCGAGGCGGACAGCGAGCATCCGCTGGCCCGGGCGATCGTGGGCGCGGCGCAGGATCGTGACCTGACGGTTCCCTGGGCGACGGGCTTCTCGTCGTCGCCAGCCGTCGGCGTGCGCGCAACCGTCGATGGCGGCACAGTCGAGGTCGGGGGTCCGTACCTGCTCGAGGAACGCGGCGTTGCGGAGCGATCGGTGGTGGAGCAGTGGCGCGACGAGGGCGCGATCATCCTGCACGTGCTGGTTGACGGCGAGGTAGTCGGCGCGCTGCGACTGGCCGACGCGATCCGTCCCGAGTCGCGCGCGACCGTCGATGCGTTGCACGCCGCCGGGGTCGGCGTCGTGATGATCACCGGTGACGCCCCGGCGGTCGCTCATGCGGTTGCCGGCGAGCTGGGGATCGACCGGGTGTTCGCCGGGGTGCGGCCCGAGGACAAGGCAGCCAAGGTGGCCGCACTGCAGCACGAGGGACGGAAGGTCGCGATGGTGGGCGACGGGGTCAACGACGCGCCAGCGCTCGCGCAGGCCGACGTCGGGATCGCGATCGGCGCGGGAACGGACGTGGCGATCGCCTCGGCCGGCGTGATCCTCGCCTCGTCCGATCCGCGGTCGGTGCTGTCGGTGATCGAGCTCTCGCGGGCGTCGTACCGCAAGATGAAACAGAACTTGTGGTGGGCGGCGAGCTACAACCTGATCTCGGTTCCGCTGGCCGCCGGGGTGCTCGCCCCGATCGGCTTCGTCCTGCCGATGAGCGTCGGGGCGATCCTGATGTCGGCGTCGACGATCGTCGTCGCGATGAACGCCCAGCTGCTGCGGCGTCTGGACGTGCGGCCGGAACACGCGACCCTCGACGCCCGGCGCGCTTGACCTGCGGCCTCAAACGTTGTTTGACCGCGGGGTCGGGTTTGGTGTGGCCTTCGCGCATCGTTGCGCGAGGGCGGGTCGCCCTCAGGCGGCTGGCGTGTTGATGGTGGTTGGCGCGATTGAGTCCGGCATCATCGGCCGCGACGCCGACGGGATCGTCGGCACGATTCTCCGACGAGTACCCGACCCGAGTTGCGGCGGTCGTGGCGGTCCGACTTCCTCCTACGACATGTAGGACATCGGGGGCGATGTCTGGTAGCCTGCGATCCGCCGAGTCCCCGGAAGTCGTTTCCGGGGAGCGGGGGACCCAAGAGGTTTGGGGCTTGTCCACGGTCTTCGTGGAGGCGCGACTCTTTCAGCGCCAGCCCGTCAGCTAACCCCGTAGGCCGACGAAAGAGTTGCCGCACATGCCTACACGGACGGCGCGCCGCGCCACACTGTTCAGCGTCTTGATCCTGCTGGCCGCCGGCGGTCCCGCCACGTCGGGAGCCTCGGCAAGCGCCGCTTCCGGCGGTGGCGGAGCTCCTGCGACGGCGCTGGTGTCGTCGGACTCCGCCGCTCCTGCGGTGTCCGAGACGCAAACCGTGAAGCTCACGCGCTCGCAGGTCAAGAGCGTGCAGCGCCGGGCCAACGTTCGAGCCGACGGCGCTCTCGGATCGAAGACGCGCACCGCGCTCAAGCGGTACCAGTCCAAGAAGCGCCTGGTTCGCACGGGCCGTCCGAACCTCCAGACGTTGAAGGCGATGAGGCTCGCGTTCGCTGAGAAGATCGAGCAAAAGCTCGTCGCCAAGCAGCGAACCGCGGTGTCCTCACCGAGCACGGTCGCCGGGTACGCGTTCCCGATTCAGGGAGCCTGGTCGCCCGGGGGCTCGGCGACCGGGTTCGGCGCTCGCTCGGGGGCGCACCAGGGCGTCGACCTTCTGTCCGCGTGCGGAACCCCGGTCGTGGCTGCATCGAGCGGGACCGTGAAGACGAACACCAGACAGTCGGCGGCGGGCAACTACGTCGTGGTCACCGATACCCCCTCGGGGGAGGACCAGGTCTACATGCACTTGGGGGTCCGGTCCGCACTTGAAGTCGGCGCTCGCGTCGACCCCGGAACGACTATCGGCCAGATCGGCAAGACCGGTAACGCCACCGCCTGCCTGCTGCACTTCGAGCTATGGGGCGCGCCGGGCTGGTATGAGGGCGGCAAACCTCGGGATCCGCGTGCTGAACTCGAAGCGTGGAGCGGCCGAGGCTCGGCGCTCTAGCGGCGCTCGCGGGTAGCGGGTCGGCGGCCCGCGTCAAGCCACCGATTCCTGCCCAGTGGCTGAGGGGGTGTCCTACCCCAGCCAGACTGAAAGTTCGTCCAGCGCGTCGGGCAGCACGTAGTAGTACGCCCACAGGCCGCGGCGCTCGGAGTCGACGATCCCGGCGTCGCGGAGCTTCTTGAGGTGGTGACTGAGCGTCGACTGCGAGACGTCGAACAGCGGGACGAGCTCGTAGACGCAGACCTTGCCGGCGTGCTTGCGCAGCACGTCGATGACCTGGAGGCGGATCGGGTCGCCGAGCGCCTTGGCGATCTCGGCCATCCGTGCGGCCTGATCGCGGTCGACGTCGGGGTAGACGACGGGCTCGCAGCACGGTGCCCCGGCGGCGCGCTTGGTCTTGGGCGTCAGTTCCATATCGACGGACATCGATCTACACGATAGCGTTAAATCGGTAGACGTCAATTCAGCCGAGGATCACGGATCCAAGTCCAGGCGGTACCCGATGCCCGTGCGCGTCTGGACGAAGTCTCGGTGCGGGTCCAGCGACGAGAGCTTCCCACGCAGATTGGAGACGTGGACGTCGACCCGGCGGTCCCGGAAGCCGACGATCGGATCGACGCCGATCCGTTCGAGCAGGCGCTCGCGCGTGACGACCCCGCCGTCGGCGTCCAGCAGCGCGAGCAGGATCTCGTACTCCCGCTTGGTCAGCGAGACCGACTGGCCGTCGCAGGCAACCGCTCGGGCGGTGTGATCGACCTGGAGCGGTCGTGCGGTGTTGCCCCACATCCGAATCCCCTTCCCCGGTCGGCCGGTGGCCTAGCCGAACTGGCCGGTGACGTAGGACTCGGTGCGCCTATCGCGCGGTGTCTGGTGGACCCGTACTCGACGAGGGTCCCGATGCGCGAGGAGTCGGGGCCCTCGTCGGTCACCGTGAAGAACGCTGTGCGGTCGGAGACCCGGGCAGCCTGCTGCATGTTGTGCGTGACGATNNAGGGCCGAGCACGGCTCGTCCATCAGCAGCACCTCGGGGTCGGTGGCCAGGGCGCGCGCGATGCAGAGTCGCTGTTGCTGTCCGCCGGAGAGGCCGTAGGCGTTCTCCTTGAGTCGGTCCTTGACCTCGTTCCACAGGGCGGCGCGGCGCAGCGCCTGCTCGACGCGCCCATCGAGGTCCTGCTTGAGGCCCAGCACGCGGGGGCCGAAGGCGACGTTGTCGTAGATCGACTTGGGAAACGGGTTGGGCTTTTGGAACACCATCCCGATCCGCTTGCGCACCTCGACGGCGTCGACCCGGGGGTCGTATAGGTCCTCGTCGTGAAACTCGATCCGCCCGGAGACCGCGGCGCCGCGAACGAGGTCGTTCATCCGGTTGAGGCAGCGCAGCAGGGTGCTCTTTCCGCATCCCGACGGGCCGATGAAGGCGGTGATCTCGCGCTGATGGATATCCATCGAGATGCCCTCCACGGCGGGCTTGCCGCCGTAGGCGACGCCTGCATCCTCCAGACGGAAGACGGTGGCGGTGTCCTGCACGTCCCGGTGGGTCGCGGTCAGGCGAACCGCCGGTGACGTGTGCGGTGTGGCCGGGGCTTGGTCGGCGCCTGCGCCGACGAGGCCGTTGCCGGTGTCGAATTCGGACATGGGCGTTACCACTTTCGCTGGTACTTGTTGCGCAGCAGGATCGCTGCCGCGTTCATCAGAAGCAGGAGGATCAGCAGCACCAAGATCGCTGCGGCGGCGAGGGTTCGGAACTCGTCTTGGGGCCGGGAGATCCAGTTGAAGATCTGGATCGGCAGGACGGTGAAGGCGCTGTCGAGCCCTTCGGGGTTGAAGGTGATGAACGTCAGGCCACCGAGCAGCACGAGCGGCGCGGCCTCGCCGATCGCTCGCGAGAGCGCGAGGATCGTTCCGGTGGCGATCCCCGGGATCGATGCGGGCAGCACCTGTCGCCAGATCGTCTGCCACTGCGAGGCGCCGAGCGCCAAGGAGCCCTGGCGGATGGTGTCGGGGACCGCGCGCATCGCCTCGCGGGAGGAGATGATCACGATCGGCAGGACCAGCAACGACAGCGTCAGGGCCGCCGCCAGGACGCTCTGGCCGAGCCCGATGAACCCGCGGACGAAGAACGCCAGGCCGAGGATCCCGTAGACGATCGACGGCACCGCGGCGAGGTTCTGGATGTTCAGCTCGATCGCGCGGTTCCACCACCGATCGCGGTCGGCGTACTCCTCCAGGTAGATCGCCGCGCAGACGCCCAGCGGGATCGTGATCAACGCGGTCAGCCCGATCACCCAGATCGTGCCGACGATCGCCGACTGCGCGCCGGCCACCTCGGGGTTGCTGGAGGGGAAGTTGCTGAGCAGGTCGAGGTTCAGGCGCGGTGCGCCGTCCACGATCGTGGAGACGATCAGCGTCACCAGCGCGGTCAGCGCCAGTCCGATCGAGAAGTAGAGCGCGGCGCGAAACAGCCCTCCGCGGAGTCGTTCACTCATTCGTAGACCTCACGGAAGCGGCGGACCAAGCGGATCGCGCCGAGGTTCATGAGCAGAGTGAAGACGAACAGCACCGCCCCGACGGCGAAGATCGTCTTGTAGCCGATGCTTCCGGTCGGCTGGTCGCCCAGGCCGGCGGCGGCGATGAACGCGGTCATCGTCTGCATACCTTCGAGCGGGTTGAGCGAGAGGTTCGGGGTCCCGCCGGCCGCGACGAGGACGATCATCGTCTCGCCGACCGCGCGGGAGATCGCCAGCACGCAGGCCGCCACGATGCCGGAGAACGCCGCCGGAACGACCACCCGCCAGGCCACGATGCGCTTCGACGACCCGAGCGCGTAGGCGCCTTGGCGCAGCGACTGCGGCACCGCGGCCATCGCGTCCTCGGACAACGACGCGACGGTCGGCAGGATCATGATCCCCATCACCAATCCGGCCGCCAGTGCGTTGAACACGCCCGGTGGATCGCCGAGGAACCAGATGTCCTGCAAGAGCGGGGTCAGGAACGTGAGCGCGAAGAAGCCGTAGACGACCGTCGGGATGCCGGCGAGCACTTCGAGGGTGGGCTTGAGCACCTTGCGGACCCGGTCGCTTGCGTACTCGCTCAGGTAGATCGCCGCCGCGATGCCGAACGGCACGCTGACCACGAGCGCCCAGAACGTGACGACGAACGTGGCCGAGAGCAACGGCAGCACGCCGAAGTCGGCGGGCTTGAACAACGGACGCCAGTCGGTGCCGGTGAGGAAGTCGCCGATCGGAACCTCGCCCAGGAACTCGATGGTCGGTTCAGCGAGCGCGACGACGATGCCGACGGTGGTCAGGACCGAGACGGCCGCCGCAAGGAAGAGCAGTGTCTTGATCGCGCGCTCGCCGTAGCGGGGGCGCGTGGCCCGCAGCAGCGAGGTGCGGCTGCGGGCCGGAGCGGTGGTGGATGGTGTGGCCATCGCGACGCGCCAGCGATCTCAGCTGGTCGCCGAGGCGGACTGCTTGAGGGCGTCGAGCTTCTGCTGCAGCTCGGCCTTCTGGTCGTCGGTGAGGCCGACGAACAGCGCCTGCTCGGTCAGCGCGTCGGTGTTCTCGGCGTAGTACTTCACGAACGCGTCGACCGCCTCGTTCTTCAGTGCCTTGCCGTTGACGTAGATGAAGAGCGGCCGGCCGAGCGGCTTGTAGCTGCCGTCCTTGACGGTCTCGCCCGTCGGCTCGACGCACTCGCCGGACTTGTCCTTGACCGCCACGCCGCGGACCTTGCCCTCGTTCTGCTCCAGGTACGAGAGGCCGAAGTACCCGAGACCGCCCTTGGAACCCTGGACACCCTGGACGGTGACGTTGTCGTCCTCGGTCGCTCCGTAGTCGGAGCGGCTGCGGCCTTCCTCGCCGTTGATCGCTTCGGTGAAGTAGTCGAAGGTGCCGGAGTCGGTGCCCGCGCCGAAGAGCTCGAGCTTCTCGTCGGGGAACGACGGGTCGACCTGGTTCCAGTTGTTGACCTTGGAGTCCTTGTCCCAGATCTTGTTGAGCTGGTCGACCGTCAGGCAGGTCGCCCAGTCGTTCTCGGGATTGACGACGACCGACAAGCCGTCGTTGGCGACCGTGAACTCGTCGTAGGTGATGCCCTTCTCGGCGCAGGCCGCCTTCTCGTCGTCCTCGATCGCGCGGGAGGCGTTGGAGATGTCGGTCTCACCGGCGCAGAACTTCTCGAAGCCGCCACCGGTGCCGGACGTTCCGACGGTGACGCGGACGCCCTTCTGCTGGGCCTGGAAGCCTTCGGCGGCGGCCTCGGAGAGTGGCGCGACGGTGCTGGAGCCGTCGATGCGGACCGTGCCCGAAAGTGCGGGCGCGTCAGAAGACGCGGCGGCGGTGCCGTTGTCGCCGTTGTCGTCGCTGCCGCAGGCGGTGAGGCCGATGGTCAGGATCAGGGCGCCGGTCAGGACGCTCATGCGCTTGGTCTTCACTGGGTCTCCTCGGTACTGGGTCGTTTGGGGTCGTACGGCGCGGCGAGCACTACGCGACGCCGTGGCGAACGGGCGGGTGGCCGAGAGGCCGCCGGCGCGGGCGTCGGCTCCGGGGCCAGGCGGTAGCCGATGCCGAAGTGCGTGTGGATGAAGGTCCACTCCGGGAAGAAGCGAGCGAGCTTGCTGCGGAGTCGGCGGACGTAGACGTCGACCGACCGAGAGCCTTCGGCCAGTGGCTGCTCCCACGCGTACTCGAAGAGCTGTTCGCGGGAGATCACCCGGTCGCGGTGCAATGCGAGATAGAGCAGGACGCGAACTTCGAGACGGGTGAACCGCTCGACCTGTCCCCGGACACGCACAACGTGCTCACCCGGAAAGACCTCGAGCGCCCCGGGAAGGACCGCCACGGACTCGGCTGTAATCGCCATGCCCGGAAGAGTGCAACGGCCCGGAACCGCTCCCGTTACGCCGTTGTTACCGCGTTGTAAAGAATGGCCATCGGTCGATCTAGTCGACAGCCTTCGATCTAACTACCGCCGGGATCCCCGACGCCACGAAGGACACTTAATCGACAGAGGCTGATTGAAGCGATGAACGTCGATTGATAGCCTGCGGCGCATGGCATCAGCCCCCCGCGCCGCCGACGCCCCCGTCCTCCAGCGCCTATCCACGCTCGACCGGTTCCTTCCCGTCTGGATCCTGGTCGCGATGGGGGTCGGCCTGGGGCTCGGTGCCGCGATCCCGTCGATCAACGAGGGCCTGGACAAGCTGCGGATCGGCACCGTCTCGTTGCCGATCGCGCTCGGGCTCCTGCTGATGATGTACCCCGTGCTGGCGAAGGTCCGCTACGGCGAGGTCGTCCGCGACCGCAGCCCCCAGACGGCCAAGATGCTCGGCGCGTCGCTGGTGCTCAACTGGGTCGTCGGGCCGGCGCTGATGTTCGCGTTGGCCTGGATCTTCCTCGCCGACCAGCCGGAGTTCCGTACCGGCCTGATCATCGTCGGACTCGCGCGCTGCATCGCGATGGTGCTGATCTGGTCGGACCTGTCGTGTGCGGACCGCGAGGCGACCGCCCTCATGGTCGCCGTCAACTCGGTCTTCCAGATCGTCGCCTACAGCCTGCTCGGCTGGTTCTACCTGACCGCGTTGCCGGACCTGCTCGGCCTCGACACCCAGGGCTTCTCGATCGGCATCTGGGAGGTCGCCCGCACGGTGCTGATCTTCCTCGGCATCCCGTTGGTCGCCGGTGCCCTGACCCGCGTGATCGGGGTCAGGAAGAAGGGGGAGGTCTGGTACGAGGAGACGTTCCTGCCGAAGATCGGGCCGTTCGCGCTCTACGGTCTGCTGTTCACGATCGTGATGCTGTTCGCGATCCAGGGTGACGCGATCACCTCGCAGCCGCTGGACGTCGTGCGGATCGCGCTGCCGCTGCTCGTCTACTTCGCGGTGATGTTCGCCGCGGGCTGGGCCGCCGGGCGGGCGATCGGGGCCAACTACGCCCGGACCGCCTCGCTCGCCTTCACCGCCGCAGGCAACAACTTCGAGCTGGCGATCGCCGTGGCGATCGGGGTCTTCGGCGCGACCTCCGGTCAGGCGCTGGCCGGCGTCGTCGGCCCGCTGATCGAGGTCCCGGTGCTCGTCGGCCTGGTCTACGTCGCGCTCTGGGCCCGCCGCCGCTTCTACCCGGTCGAAGAGGCCGCAGCGCGACACGACGATCAACAGACGTCACGCGCCGAACCCCGTCCCGCCTGATCCCCGGAGTCCGAAACTCATGCGTCACGTCCTCTTCGTCTGCAACCACAACGCGGGCCGCTCTCAGATGGCCCAGGCGTTCTTCGACCGCCTGGCTCCCGACGACATCGGGGCGGAGTCCGCCGGTACGCAGCCCGCCAAGGCGGTCTGGCCGGTCGTCGTCGAGGCGATGGCCGAGATCGGCCTGGACATCTCCCGACGCAAGCCGCAGAAGCTGACCGTCGAGATGCAACTGCATGCCGACTGGGCGATCACGATGGGCTGCGGCGATGCGTGCCCGTTCGTGCCGACGATGGTGCAGGAGTGGAACGTCGACGATCCATCGGGGCTTGCGATCGAGCGGGTGCGGGAGATCCGTGACCAGATCGAGCAGCACGTCAAGGATCTCCTCACACGGCACCTGCAGGAGATCCGCACCGACGGCACCGCCCACCAGCTCCGTCTCGCGTGGCTCCTTCCGGCGGTCCGGGAGGAGCTGGGCGAGACGTACTCCGATCAGCAGATCCGGACGTGCGCGGATCAAGTACTTGCCGGCTACGACGACGCAACGGTTCGCGGACACGTCATGACGCTGGCGCACCGCGAGGTCAAGCAGTGCCTGGAATCCGGCCGGTGCGCCGCATGAGGCCGGTCCGGGTCGGGATCAACGGCTTCGGGCGCATGGGTCGCCTGGCGCTGCGTGCCGGGTGGGGCCGAGAGGATCTGGAGTTCGTCCACATCAACGAGATCGCCGGTGACGCCGCGACGGCTGCGCACTTGCTGGAGTTCGACTCCGTGCACGGTCGCTGGGATCACGACATCGCCGCGGATGGCGACGCGGTCACGATCGACGGCACGATGCTCAGCTACAGCGCGTACGCGACACCCGGCGATGTCCCGTGGGACGAGCTGGGCGTCGATCTCGTGCTGGAGGGCACCGGCACGTTCAAGAACCAGGCGACGCTGGCCCCGTACTTCGAGCGCGGCGTGCGGAAGGTGATCGTCGCCGCGCCGGTCAAGGACGGTTCAGCGCTGAACGTCGTCGTCGGTGTCAATGACGACCGCTACGACCCGCAGGCCCACGACATCCTCACGGCAGCGTCGTGCACGACCAACTGCCTCGCGCCGGTCGTGAAAGTTATCCACGAGGGTCTGGGGATCCTGCGCGGGTCGATCACGACGCTGCACGACCTGACCAACACCCAGACGATGGTCGACGCGCCGCACAAGGACCTCCGGCGGGCGCGCGCCGCCGGCCTCTCTTTGATCCCCACCACGACGGGGTCGGCGACGGCGATCGGCCTGATCTTCCCGGACCTACAGGGCAAGCTCGACGGCCTCGCCGTCCGCGTCCCGCTGCTCAACGCCTCGCTGACCGATGCGGTCTTCGAGGTCGCGCGTGAGACCACCGTCGAGGAAGTCAACGAGCTGTTGCGTATGGCCGCCGAGGGACCGCTGAACGGCATCCTGGGCTTCGAGACGCGGCCGTTGGTGTCGGTGGACTTCAAGGACGATCCGCGCTCGGGGATCGTCGACGCTCCGTCGACGATGGTCACCGACCGGACCCAGGTCAAGATCCTCGCCTGGTACGACAACGAGTGGGGCTACGTGAACCGGTGGGTCGAGCTCGCCGGGATCGTGGCCGCGTCGCTGGAGCCCCGGCCGTGAGCACCCCGGCCGAGACCGTGGAGCGGCGTGGGGGTGATCTGCGCAACTACATGGTGGTCACCGGTGCCTACTGGGCGGACACGATCGCCGACGGCGCGATCCGCGTGCTGGTCCTCTTCTACTTCTACGAGCTCGGCTTCAGCCCCCTGCAGGTCGCCTCGCTGTTCCTCTTCTACGAGGTCTTCGGGATCATCACCAACCTCGTCGGTGGCTACATCGCCGCGCGGTGGGGCCTGAAGTCCACGCTCCTGGGTGGCCTGTCGTTCCAACTGCTGGCGTTGGCGATGCTCGCGCTGGCCCCGGAGTCGTGGCTCGTCGTCGGGTACGTGATGGTCGCCCAGGCGCTCTCGGGGATCGCGAAGGACCTGACGAAGATGTCGTCCAAGAGCGCGGTGAAGCTCGTCGTGCCGCAGGACGTCCCCGGCGCGCTCTACACGTGGGTCGCGATCCTCACCGGCTCCAAGAACGCCCTGAAGGGCGTCGGGTTCTTCCTCGGCGGCCTGCTGCTCACCCTCGTCGGCTTCCAGGCCGCGCTCGGGTGCGTCGCCGGCCTGGTCGCGGCGGGGCTCGTCGGCACGCTGCTGCTGATGCGGGGCGATCTCGGGACGCCCGATGCGTCGGCGAAGTTCCGGCAGATGTTCTCCAACAACCGCTCGGTGAACCTGCTGGCCGGTGCGAGGATCTTCCTCTTCGCCTCCCGCGACGTCTGGTTCGTCGTCGGCCTTCCCGTCTACCTGCGCACCGTGATGGGCTGGTCGTTCTGGCAGGTCGGGATCTTCATGGCCGTCTGGACGATCGGCTACGGCATCGTCCAAGCCGCCGCACCGCGGTTCGTCAAGGACCCCGACGGCAGGACCGCCGCGAAGCTCGCGTTCGTCCTGGCGGCCTTCCCCGCGGCGATCGCGGTCGCGATGAGCACCAGCATCGACCCCGACGTCGTGATCGTCGCCGGACTGATCGTCTTCGGCGTCGTGTTCGCCATGAACAGCGCGGTGCACTCGTACCTGATCCTCGCCTACGCCGAGGGCTCGAAGGTCGCGATGAACGTCGGCTTCTACTACATGGCCAACGCCTTCGGACGGCTCTCCGGCACCGTGCTGTCCGGCGCGCTCTACCAGTGGCAGGGCCTTCAGGCCTGCCTCTGGGGCTCGGCGATCATGGTCCTCGCCGCCGGGCTGCTCTCGCTCCTGCTGCCCGGGGATCCGGCCCGCTCACGCGCTGCCCGCGCGACATCCAGCGCCGCGGTGGAAGGCGTGGTCTGATGGCGCACGTGCTGTTCGTCTGCCTGCACAACGCGGGCCGCTCGCAGATGAGCCAGGCCCTGTTCACCCGCGCCGTCGAAGGCGCCCACGACGCGCGGTCGGCCGGGACCACACCCGCCGAGCGCGTCCATCCCGAGGTGATCGAGGTGATGGACGAGCTGGGGATCGACCTGCGCGGCCGCACGCCGCAGAAGCTCACGCGCGAGATGGCGGAGTGGGCCGATGTCGTGGTGACGATGGGCTGCGGCGACGAGTGCCCGTTCGTGCCCGGCGTGCGGTACATCGACTGGCAGCTCGAGGACCCCTCGGGCCAGGACGTCGACCGGGTTCGACAGACCCGCGACGAGATCGACCGGCGAGTCCAGGTTCTTGCGGCCGAGCTATCTGCCTGAGCGACGACGGGCGAGATCTCCACATCCGAGGTGAATCGTGCGCCGGCCCCGGCGCATGCCCCCGGTTGTAGGGGCCGTTCTAGTCGGAGTGTGACACTCGAACCATGGAGATCCAGGTGCTCTATTTCGCTGGGTGCCCGTCGTACGGCGAGCTGATGCCGCGGCTACGGGCGCTTGTTCTTGCCAGCGGCCTCGATCCCAACTCGATCCAGCTCCAGGCGGTTGAGACCGTTGAGGACGCCGAGCGCCAGCGCTTCCTCGGTTCGCCGTCGATTCGCATCAACGGACGCGATGTTGACCCTACCGCGGCGAAGCGAACAGACTACGGGTTGAAGTGTCGGATCTACCGATGGGAAGGTGCCGCGAGACCAACGCCTCCCAACGAGTGGATTCGGCGCGCTCTGCAACAGGCGAGCACCGACGCTGACACGGGAGCCGCGCCGGCAGGCCGCTAGCCCTGTTGGTGCCCAGGGTTTGAGCCGATCCACGGCCGTTCGTGGATAGGCGCATGCCGCTCGAGTCCGACCGTCATGGAGACCGCACCGACCGCGCACCCGATCAGCGCCACGATCAGCATGTCGACTCCGGCAAGCGACGCGAAGCCGGCCGCCGCAACGGGGCTGATCGCGCGGGCGCCGGTCGTCGCCGCCGCGGTGATGCTTGCCACTGCACCGTATGCGGCAGTGCCGAACCGATCCGCGAGGACGGTCGCACGGGAGAGCGTGGTCATGCCGTTGCCGATCCCCAGCACGATCGTGCCCGCAAGCACGACCGCCGCCGACGGCGCGACCAGGATCAGCAGCAGACCGAAGGCGACGAGCGAGAAGATCAGCGGCGTGACGTGGTGGTCGGCCAGCCAGCGTCCGGAGACGCTGAACAGCAGTCGTCCGGGGATCTGCGCCGCGCCGATCGTGCCGACGGCGAACGCGGCGAAGCCGGCCGAGTAGCCACGGTCGGTGAGGAACGGGATCGCCAGGACCAAGAGCGCGATCCCGGCGAACGACGCGAGGAAGTAGCCGGCCGTCAGGCGCTGGAAGTCCCGACGGCGCGCGATCCGACGCACGGCCCCCGGCTCGGCGGCCGGACCGCCCCGGGTTGTCGGGGGACGGCCTGGGGGCAACAGGAGGTGCAGCGGGACTGTCACCGTCAGGATCGCCGCGAGAATAAGCAGTGCGTCGCGCCAGCCGTGGGCGTCCAGAAGCGCCTGGGCGAGCGGGATGAAGATGAAGCTCGCCAGCGCGGCGACCAAGGTGACGACGGTCATCGCCCGCCGCCGGCTTGTCGCGTCGGGCAGCCACTTGGCCAGCACGACGAAGGCCGGCTCGTAGAGGACTGCGGCCATCGCGAGCCCGAGTCCGGCCCAGACCAGGTAGAGCGCCGGAACGCTCTGCACCTGGCTCCACGCGACGACCAGCAACACGCTGGCCACCGAGCCGACGGTCATCAACAGGCGCGGGCCGTGCCGGTCGAGGTACCAGCCGACAGGGATCCCAGCCACCGCGGAGATCACCAAGGCCAGCGATAGTGCGCCGCCGACGGTGGTGGTCGACGCGCCCAGGGCGGCGACCATCGGCGGCAGGAACACCGCGAAGGCGTAGTAGACGATCCCCCACGAGATCGTCTCGGTGACCGACAGCACCGCGACGGTGCGGGCATCCCGGCGACGGGTGGGCGTCGCCGGGATCACGGTTCGTGGTTGCCCGGTCGTGCCGGGCGCCTGGCTCACGACACCGAGGCGGGCTCGCGCTCAGCAGCCGAAACGGGCGCGGCCGAGCAGGAGGAAGCACCGACCTGTTCGACGCGCTGCGGGGCGCAGCAGGCCTTGCCGATCCCGTCGCCGTCAGGCAGCACCAGTTCGACCTTCCTCGCGGCAGTCCAGTCGCCAGCCAGCGCGGCGACGATCGAGCGGACCTGCTCGTAGCCGGTGCGCAACAGGAAGGTCGGGGCGCGGCCGTAGCTCTTCATGCCGACGACGAACACGCCATGCTCGGGGTGGCTGAGCTCGTCGACGCCGTGGGGCGGCACCGATCCGCAGGAGTGGAGGTTCGGGTCGATCAGCGGGGCCAGCTGGCGCGGGGCCTCGACGCGGTCGTCGAGGTCCAGCCGCAGCTCGCCGAGGATCGAGAGGTCCGGTCGGAATCCGGTGGTCGCGATCACTTCGTCGGCGGCCAGCTCGCGGTCACCGTCACGCAGGAAGATCTGCTCCTGCTCGCCGTCTACGGCGAGGGTGTGGAAGTCGGTGACGAGCTCGATCGCGCCCTCATTGATCAGTCGACCGACGTGGCCGCCGATCGCTCCGCGCTCGGGTAGCGGGTCGTTGGCGCCGGGCTCCAGCGTGGTGCCCAACTGCGGGCGGCGGATTGCCCACACGATCTCGGTGTCCGGCTCGGTCTTGCGCAGCTCAGCGAGGTCGACGATCACGTTGAACGCGGAGTGGCCGGTCCCCAGGACGATGATCCGGCGGTTGGCGTAGCGGTCGCGGTCGCGGGTCAGGACGTCGGGGATCCGGTAGGCGATGCGCTCGGCGTGCTCGCGCTCGCCGGCCGCGGGGACGCCGCCGGAACCCAGCGGGTTCGGGGTCTGCCAGGTGCCGGAGGCGTCGATCACCGCGCCGGCGAGGACGCGTTCGTGGCCGCGGGTGGTCTCGACGACGACCTCCAGCGGTGCTTCGTCGCGCCCTGCGTCCTTGAGCTTGTCGACGCCGCGACGGGTGACGGCGCGAACCCGTGCGCCGTACCGGATGCGGCCTCGCAGCGCGGGAAGCGCAGCCAGCGGCGAGACGTAGCGATCGGCGAGCTCCTGGCCGGTGGGGAACTCGTCCGGCGACGGGGCGGTCCAGCCGTTGGCGGTCAGCAGCTCGGAGGCGACGGGGTCGACCGAGAACTCCCACGGGGAGAACAGACGGACGTGCCCCCAGTCGCGGACGTTGGTTGCTGCCTGCTCGCCGGCTTCGAGGACGAGCGGCGTGATGCCCCGGCGGACGAGGTGGACGGCGGCGGTGAGGCCGACCGGGCCGGCACCGATGACGACGGTCGGCAGGGACGCGGTGGTGGTCACGAGCACTCCAGGTGGCATCGAAAATTCTTGATGCCTTTGACCGTAGCGCAAAGTTGCCGACGCATCAAAATATTTCGATACGATGGTGGGCATGCAGGAGCTGCCCGTGATCCGTTGCTGCCCGCCGCTGACCGGCGAGGCGATGACCGAGGATGACGCGGTCCGCCTGGAGCAGGTCTTCAAGGCCCTGGCGGACCGTCATCGCGTGCGGATCATCAATCGGCTGATCCTGGCCGGCGGCGATGCGGTCTGCGTCTGCGACTTCGAGGAGATGCTGGGCCTCAAGCAGTCCGGCGTCAGCTACCACCTCAAGCAACTGCTGACCGCTGGGATCGTCGAGCGTGAGAAGCGCGGATCGTTCGCGTACTACCGGCTGGCTCCGGGGGCACTGGAGACCTTTGCCGCCGAACTGAGCTCCCAGGTCTCGGCCGCGGCGTAGCTCCTCGATGGATGACAGGAGCCAGCGGAGGACGTCCGGACCGCCCCCGTGTCAGCGCACGCGCGCCTTCCAACGGATCACACGCTCGGCGGCGCGCGGGTGAGCGCCCGGGACGTCGCTGATCGCCTGGAGCGGCGCCAGGTTCCCGTCTACCTAGTCGCTCTGGCCGTCGGTGCTGTGGTCGGACTGCTTGCTCCGGGTGCTGACGGCGTGTTCGAGGCGATGATCTATCCGGTGCTCGGGGCGCTCTTGTACGTGACGTTCTTGCAGGTGCCGTTCACCGAACTGCGGTCGGCGTTTGCTGACCGTCGGTTCCTCGTCGTCGCGTTCGTTCTCAACTTCGCGATCGTGCCCGTGATCGCCTTCAGCCTCAGTCGCTTCGCGCCAGGGGGCCGAGCCGTGGAGCTTGGCGTGTTGATGGCGTTGCTGACGCCGTGCATCGACTACGTGATCGTGTTCACCCGCCTGGCGGGCGGCAGCCACCGCCGGCTGCTGGCCGCCGCACCGCTGCTGATGCTCGCGCAGATGGCGCTGCTGCCGGCGTACCTGTGGTTCTTCATGGGCTCCGAGTTGGCGGAGATCATCACGCCCGGACCGTTCATCGAGGCATTCCTCGTCCTGATCGCGCTGCCGCTCGCCCTGGCATGGGGCACCGAGGCCTGGGCGAAACGTTCTCCGACCGGCGCGCGGGTCAAGCACGTTGCTGATCTGACGCCGGTGGCGCTGATGGCGGCGACCTTGTTGGTGGTCGTCGCGTCGCAGGTTCCGCACGTCAAGGACGAGTTCGGGGACGTGCTCGGCGTCGTCCCGATCTACGTCGCGTTCCTGGTCCTCATGGCCGTCGTCGGGCGCATCCTCGCGGTGCGCATGCGGTTCGATCCTCCGACGGGGCGAGCGTTGATCTTCTCGGGTGCGACCCGCAACTCCTTGGTGGTCCTGCCGCTCGCCTTGGCGCTGGACAGCGCGTACGCGCTGGCGGCGGCGGTGATCGTCACGCAGACGCTGGTAGAGATCGTCGGCATGGTCGTCTACGTCCGACTGGTTCCGCGCCTGCTGCCGGACCGACCCAGTCCGGCGAGTGCCGCTACCCGCTAGGGAAAGCACCGACGCCGCGACGGCATCTGCGCGGCGTGCTCTTCTGCGTCGGACGATCCGGCATGACGGGCCCCGCGTCCGCGGGGCCCGTCGACGCCATCGGGTTAGCGGACGCGCAGCGTACGGCTGGTGGTCCGGTCGCGGCCCTCGCCTGTCGCCTTCACCACGACGCGCAGCGTGCCGCGGTTGGCGCGAGCCGGCAGTCGCACGGTGCCGCCGTTGGAGCGGACCGACTTGCGGACGATCCGGGTGTTGCCGCGTCGCAGCTCGACGGTTACGCGGGCCGCGCCGGTCGCGGCGACGGTCACCGTCACGCCGGGCCGGCGCAGCTGGTTGCGTGTGATCGAGCGCGGCACGTTGACCGAGATGCGCGGGGCGATCGGGCGGGCCGGCGCGGTCACGGTCTGCGTCGGGCCGGGGACGGTCACGGTCCGGGCCGGACCGGGCACGGTCACGGTCTCGCCGGGAACGGTGACCGTCTCGCCGGGTACCGTGATCGTCGGCAGTTCGCTCGGCTCGCGGCCAAGGATCGTCGGGAACAGGTCGGTCTGGTCGATCAGGCCCGTCACGTTGGCGGCCTGCGGGCCTTTGGCGGCCACCCGGACCTGCGTGCCGGTGTGCGAGGACCCGGACTCCTGGGTGCTGTAGGCCACGTACATCGGGTCGCCGTCGGCGGTCTTCAGCGTGGCGGTCTGCCGCCCCGCGTCGACGCCGGGCACGATCTGCGTCGAGTGCGCGTGGTCGCTGGTGACGATGATCAGCGTGTCCGGGTGCTCGGCCTGGTAGTCGAGGGCGACCTGCGTGGCCCTGTCGAGCTCGCCGACGTCACCGATCGCGCCGCAGATGTCCGACGCGTGCTCCTGCTTGTCGACCATCGCGCTCTCGACCTGGAGGAAGAAGCCCTTCGGGTTGTCGAGCAGCTCGATCGCCTTGCGGGTCATCGCCTCGAGCGAGGGCTGCTCGCCGCGGTCCGCCTCGGTGCACCGCTGGTCGGGGCCACCGGCGCCCGGGGGAGCGGTGGCGACGAGCGGCGCGTACCGCGGCGTCATGTTGCCGCTGGCGAACAGGCCGAGGATCGGGCCGTCGTCGAGCGAGCGGACGGCGTCGAGCTCGGTCCGGTTGGCGACCTCGACGTAGGTGTGCTCGTCCTTGGCGTACTGCAGGACGCTGCGGTCGTCGGCGTCGATCTTCTGGTTGAAGCTGCCGCGGGCGCCGCCGAGCAGGACGTCGATCTTGTTGTCGACCAGCTGCTCAGCGATCGACCCCTTGCCGCCGTTGGCTTTGCGGGCATCGGCGCAGCGGGCCATGTTGGCGGGGCCCTTGCACTCGCGCAAGTTGATGTGGGCGGCCGCCGCGGCCGGTGTGGCGTCGGTCAGCTCGGCGGTGCTCACGTTGCCCGTCCGCTTGCCCTGGTCGCGCAGGATCTCCATCGCGGTCCGGTAGTCGGCGCCGGGCGTGGTGNNCGACCAGCCGCTCGCCGTCGGTGCCGAGTCCGACACATAGGCGATCGGGTAGTCAGGTCCGGGGCCAACCTTCAGCCCGTGGGTGGTCATGTCGCCGGTGAACGGCAGCTCGTCGAGCGCACCGAAGCGGCCGTCCGCGCCCCTCTCGTAGTTGCGAGCGGCGGTGATGATCGAGTCGTCCGTGCCGTCGCCGATCAGCAGGATGACGTTGCGCGGCTTGCTGGAGTCGATCGCGGCGGCGAGATCGGCGCTGCGATCGGCCTCACCGATCGAGCTGACGGCGAACGCGGTGCCGCCACCGCCGACGGCGGCGATTGTCGCCGCAGCGACGACCAGGGGTCGACGACCCGGGACGCGGGGGAGAAAACGCATGGGACCTCTCGGATGGGGAACGTCGGCCGGATGCGATGGGGCACTCCGGCCTGGCGAACCCGAGCGTTTCAGCCGCGACGCCGTCGCAGGTGAACGAGATGTGATTCCTCCTACGGAATGTCGTTCGCATGCGGGTGGATACCGCCCGAAAGCACGGGGTCGCATTCTTGAGGGACGTACCTGGGACCAAAGCCGACCGCTGGGTCGGTGCGCAGGACCGCGGTGGTTTAGGCCACGGCACTTGGGCTCGTGGCCTTAAGGCACGCGAAACCCCGCAAAACCGCGCATACGGACCGGTCGGCGTCCCGCACGTTTTCCCTGCAAAACGCGCTATCCAGGCGGCATTTCGGCGTCGTTGACATGCGTGAGGTCACAAGTTCGAGTCTTGTATCGCGCACCTCCCGAAGACCCTGCAAATCGCGGGGTCTTCGTCTTTCTACGGTGCCGTAGGAAGAAAGCGTCTACGCGCCAGTAGCGGTCTCGTGGCCTTTTCGTGGCCCAATGGGCGGGGTTTGGGGCGGCTGGATGGTTGCCGGCGTCGGGATCAGCGGCGATTCGGAGGCTCAGCGGCAGGCCGGCGCGCTCGGCCGGACTGGGGTGCAGTTCGCCCGCTCAGGGCGGGCAAAGTACGACCGGGTTCGCGGCGAACCCGCGACCCAGTGCTACGTTCAGCGCATGGCCGGTCGTCCGTTGCACCTGCGTCTGCCGGAGTCCACGGTCGAGCGCCTGGGCGTCCGGGCGCAGCGGATGCAGCTGTCGCCGCGGGGGTTGGCGCAGCGGTACGTGGAAGAGGGCCTGCGGGCGGATGAGCATCCGCTGGTGCNNGAAGTCGTCGCCGCGGTGCGCGACAACGACGGCGACGTTGCCGGGACCGCCATATTTCTCGAGCTTCCGCTCGGCGTGGTTCAGGCGGCGGTCGCCTACTGCGATGCGTACCCCGACGAGATCGACGGCTGGATCAGCCGCAACGAGCAGGAGGCCACGGAGGCACACGCGGCGTGGCTGGCGGGCCAGGCCGCGGCTGGTTCGCGCGACGCTAGAGGGGTGCGGCGCGCCCGCGGTGACGGTCGCGCCGTGG
>JACYYJ010102964.1_pt1 | contig 23208 bp, 15 predicted proteins | sample 8236861 | NCBI WGS metagenome assembly JACYYJ01 (sample SAMN14103086, study PRJNA606662) | landfill metagenome | isolation source: landfill solid waste | place: India:New Delhi, Okhla landfill site | collected 2017-11-05
TCCTCCCCCATCAGCTCCTCGTAGTAGAGCTTGCCGGCCTCATCGCGGTGCTGCGTGTGCCGTTTCGGCGGGACCACGCCCACCCGACGGTAGTACGCCATGACCAACCTCCTTGTAAGCCACCACGCGAGCGTTACCACGGAACCCGTGGCGGTCACTCGTCCCCTGCATAGTAAACACATTTACTACTTTTGGGGAGTGTGACCCAGGTCTCGCGCGAGAATTCGGAAGTGTCGGTCAACCATCCCGACATTGCTTACACCTCGGACAACCGCCAAGGCGAGCACCACGAGAGCTTTGACCGTCGGACCCTTCCGTCGAGAGGACGACCACCTCTCGACCAGTGTCGGTCACGCTCCGGCCACGGAATCCATGAGCACCGTCACAGTACCGCCGGACCATTTTGGTACACAAATTAACTATTTGGTCGCCGCGCCTCGTCAATTGACACACCCCGCGTCCGGCGCGACGGATCAGTCCTTCAACGGATCGTGACCCCAGTTCATCAGCGAGTACCGCCACGGCGTGTGCGACACGTCGCCGTCCGGACGTTGCGCGAGATGCCGGTGCACGTACGAGACCACCTTCCGCATGTGGGCGGCGTCGTCCTCGTCGAGCTCGTTCTTCTTCGTGCGCAGCAACCGCACGATGCGCCGCCCGGACCGGTGCCCCGTCGACTCCTCGTCGTCACTCTTGTCACCGACACTGCGCGACTCGGGGGTCTCCAGCCAGTCCTCCAGCTCCTCGGCCGTCATGTTGACGGCGTCGTTCCAGTCCTGCCAGATCTCGTCCACCGCGCGAGTACTCACAGCTCGCTCCTCCCCGTCGACTCGCGCCACGGCGAGGCCCGTGGCGTCGTCCTCGGCACCTTCAGTCGGTGCTACCCCGACGGGGGCCCGCCCACGCGCGGCGACGGTCGCCGACGGCCGTTCAGCGCCGAAATTGCGCCCCGCCCCATCGACGCCTAACGTACAACCACATGGTTGTAGATGGTCTCGGGGACACGGAGGCGAACCGCCTCTTCCACGGGCTCGCCGACGCGACCCGGCGCGACATCGTCGCAACGGTGCTGCAGCGGGAACAGTCGATCTCCTCGCTCGCGCGTCGATACGACATGAGCTTCGCCGCGGTACAGAAACACGTGGCCGTGCTCGAACGCGCGGCGCTGGTGGTTAAGCAACGCCGCGGCAGGGAACAGCTCGTTCGCGGCAACCTCGACGCCCTGCGCAAGGCCGCGCGTCTGCTCGACACGTACGAGGAACTCTGGCGTCACCGTGTCCGAGCCATCGACGACCTCGTATCCGAAGACGACACCTAGGAGCCAGCAATGCCGGTCACCCACGTCCACAAGGACACCGAAGCCCTGACCCTCACGTTCGTCGCCGAGTTCCCGGCCGACGTCAACCGGATCTGGCGGATCTGGGAGGACCCGCGGCAACTCGAACGCTGGTGGGGCCCTCCGTCCTGGCCCGCGACGTTCGAGCAGCACGACTTCACCGTCGGCGGTCGTTCGCGTTACCACATGACGGGCCCCGACGGCGACAAGGCGCACGGCTGGTGGCGAATCACCGCCATCGAGGCACCCCACCGCCTGGAGTTCGACGACGGCTTCGCCGACGACAACGGCGAACCTTCCCCCGACATGCCCACCATCCACTGCGTGGTGACCCTGGAGCCCACCGACTCCGGCACCCGCATGACCACGGTGTCACGTTTCGACAGCGCCGACCAGCTCGAACAGCTGCTCACGATGGGCATGGAGGAAGGCATGCGCGAGGCCATGTCGCAGATCGACGACCTGGTCGTTCCCACCGCGGGGTAGCCGGTCCCGCACGGGCGAGTACGTCACACGGCCTTCACTCCAGCTCGAACACCACCGTGCCCGCCAACACGTCGCTGCCGTGTTCACCGACGCAGCGCCATCCTCCCTCGGCGAACACCCCTCGCCACTCCTCCGCCGTGGGCAAGTACTGGCCCATCAACGTGTGCCCGAGCTCGAAACCGAGGGTGAAGACCGGAATCTCCTCGTCGGGGATGCCGACCGTCCGCACCGTGTCCCCCAGAAGAAACCGTCGGACGTTCGGGAACAGCTCACGCAGTCTGCGCAGGGAGACGATCGCCTCGTCCCTCGGCCACAGGTCGTGGCCCATCATGAAGCAGGTGAGCAGTTCCGTCCCGGCGAACTCGGGACGAGGCGACAGCTCGCGCACGTCGGCGGTGAGGAATGTGACCCGGTCGGCCAACCCCCGCCTCTCGGCCTCCTCGTTCGCCATCGCGACGACCTCGTCGGCGATGTCGAGCCCGTACGCCCGAACGGCGGGATTCTCCTCCGCGATTTGGATCACGCGCTCGCCGCTCCCCGACCCGAGGTCGACGACCGTGGAGAAGCGGCCTTCGAGCGGCCTCATCGCCTGCCGGAACACCGGGTCGAAGAACGTGGCGTTGGCCTGTCGGCTCGCGTAGCTGACCGCCTTGGCGTCCCGGTGGTAGAAGGTACCGACGCGGTTGGCGTTACGGAGCAACGCGGGCATCCTGGCGAACAACTCGCCCGAGCCCTGCCACAGCCAGTAGAAGAGGGGCTTCGCCCGGTAGGCCGCGGCGAACGCCCGGCCGGGCCGGACCTTGCGGTTGTCCCGCTCGACGATCCCGACCGACGCCAGCGCGCGAAACATCTCCTCGACCGAAGGAAGATGGAGTTCTCCCTCGGTCGCGAACGAGTCGACGTCGAGGGCTCCCACGCGGTGGAGCTCGTCCAAAGCTCCCAGTTCCCACGCGGCACCGAGCGCGGCCGCCGCGACGGTGGAGTTGAACATATCAGCGACCGAGAGCTCCCGGCGGCCGTTGTCGGTGGTGGTCACGAGTTGCCTCCGGACGGGTTGGGGAACACAAAGGGGACGGCGACTCACACGGTCGCCAACGGCCAGGTGCGCCGCGCGCGTTCGATGCGTCGGGCGGCTTCCTCGATCAACGTCTCGGACTTGTTGAAAGCGATACGGACGTACGCGTTGCCGTCGGCGGGCTCGGCGAACAGCACGGTGCTCGGCACCACCAGAACCCCGGCGTGGTCGAGCAACGCCGTGGCGAAATCATGACAGTCACCGTTCGTCACGGGACGCACGTCGGCCATCACGTAGCAACCTCCCTGCGGCCGACAGCACTTCAACCCGATTCCGGAGAAGATCTCGATCACCCGGTCGCGGGCCTTCTGCAATTCGTCCGCCGGCCGCCACGCTCCCGGCTCCAGCACCCCCGAATTCACCACGGCTCGCTGCAGGGGCGCCGCCGTACCTCCGGTGACCGCGATGTGGACCTGCCGGAGCACACGGGTGTGCTCCGGAGCGGCTCGCAGAAATCCCATCCGCCACCCGCTCAAGGCATGACTTTTCGAAAGGCTGCCGACCACGATGCTGCGCTGCGCCAGCGCCGGCACGTCCGCGAGGGACACGTGCGTGTGGTCGTCGTAGGTGTAGGCCGAATACACCTCGTCACTGATCACCAAGGCGCCCCACTTCTCGCACAGCGCGGCGAGGTGGTCCAGTTCCTCCCGATCGAGGACCCTTCCGGTGGGGTTGTGTGGGGTGTTGAGGAGCACCGCCTTCGTGCGCGGGGTGAACGCGGCAGCGAGCTCGGCGGGGTCGAACCGCCATTCCGGTGCTCGCAGGGGAACGAATCGGGGGATCGCACCGGCCAGGGCCAGTGACCCGAGGAAGTTGTCGTAGTAAGGGTCGAAGATCACGACCTCGTCACCGGGGTCTATAATGGACAGTAGCGCCACGAACAGCGCCTCGGTCCCTCCCACGGTGACCGTTATCTCGGTGTCCGGATCGGCCGGCGTGGTGAAGGATCCGGCGATCCGGGACCGGAGTTCGGCATTCCCCGCCGGAGCCTCGTACTGATGGACTCCGGCTCGCAGCATGGAGCACGCGGCGTCGACCAGCTGGTCGGCCGGTTTCGGTGCGGCGGGAGTCCCGGTCGCGAGGTCCACCGCGGTGCGGGCTTGGTCGCTGCCGAGCAACGTGACGAGACCACCGCTCGGCACGTCACGCGCGCGCTTCGAGTACGGCTCACGGGCTGCACCGGCGCCGCTCCTGTCGTCTTCGGTCATCAACACGCCTCCGCATCGGTCCGTCTCGTTCGCTGTCCGGCTCCCGCCGCTCCGGCAATTTGCACCAGCCGATCGGCCACCTCGTTCGGCGGGGGAAGACGCAGCACGTCCTCGCGCAGGTCCTTGGCACGCGCGGCGAAAGCGGGATCGTCCAGCAACGCGGAAACCCCGTCCCGGACGGTGGCGCCGTCCGCGGCACCGGGTTGCACCATCAATCCCGCTCCGTGTTCGGCCAACCGGCGTGCCGCGTGTTCCCCGTCTCCCTGGTCGGGGATCACCAGCTGAGGAATCCCGAGCAGAGTGGTGGTCGCCACGGTGCCCGCACCCCCGTGGTGGATCACGGCGTCGCACGTGGAGAGCAACGCGTGCAGCGGCGTGAACGCCACCACCCGCACGTTGTCGGGGAGTTCCCCGAGACTCGCCTGCTCCGATTCGGCGATCGTGGCGACCACCTCGACGTCGACGTCGCCCAGTGCCCGCAGGATCTCCGGGACGGGAATCACGTAACCGTCGAACCTCTCGGTCGCGCTGAGCCCCAAGGTCAATGCGACCCGCCGACGTCCGGGTCGATCCCGGAGCCAGTCGGGCACCACGGCACGGCCTCCGTACGGCACGTAGCGAAGCGGAAGGTAGGTGAGCTCACCGCGCCTGCGCAGGGGCGGCGGCAACTGGTCCAGCGTCGCCTGTCCGGTCACCAGGTCCTCGGAGAACGACACGCCGTGACGATGTGCCCGTTCACCGATCCACCCGCCCAGCGCGTCGCAATCCAGCCGCGCCCGCAGGAAGCTCGAACGCACTGCACCGTAGTGGTCCGGCCCCCACAGGAAGCGGACATGCGTGGCCCCCACCGCCCGTGCCGCGATCGCCGCGCAGTACGTAGTCGGTTCCCAGATCACCAACTCGGGCCGCCACTGCCGGGCGAACGTCACCAGGTCGTCGACCATGGAGGAGTTGATCATTCGTGCCATCGCGGCCATGTCCTCGTCCGCCGCCCGCAAGTAGTCGGGAGTGATCCGACCGGGGTCCGAGGGAAGATCGAACGGCGGCGTCCGCCCCATCCGCATCGCCGCGTACCCCTCGGGGTCGAAGCGGGCGAACCTCTCGTTGAGAAGTCGTCGGACCGCCACCCAGAGGTTGTGATCGGTCCCGACCGGCACGGCGGGCAAGCCCGCGTCCGTGATCACGTCGACGAGTTCCGGCTGGCTGGCGACCCGGACGTCGTGTCCGGACGAGCGCAGGGCCCAGGCCAGCGGCACCATGCTCAGGAAGTGAGTCTTCTCGGCGTAGGTGGCGAACAGGACACGCACGGCTCGTCCTTCCCTCAGGTGTCGGAGGCGCCGGAAGCGATGGCGGACACGGTACGAACGAGAGCCTCGTCCCATCTGATCGTCGCTCTCCACCCACTCGCCTCTTGGAACGCCGTGGGATTCAGCGCGAAGTCGAGGAAGTCAGTGGGGCTGGCATGATCCGGAGGAGCCACCCGAAGCACCGGGACCCGCGGCCTCCCCGTCACCTCGGCGACGGTGTCCGCGATCCGGTCGAACAACTCCTTCACCGACACGGCGTGTCCCGTGCCCACCAGCCAATGCCGTCCCACGAGGGCGTCCGCGTTGTCCATCGCCGCGACGAACGCGCGGGCCACGTCGTCGCTGCAGACCAGGTCCCTGGTGACGCTCCCGTCGTGCCACATCGTCAGCGGCAGTCCGGCGAGCGCTCGCCGGATCATCGTCGAGACGAGCCCCTTGTCCAGAGTCGCGGAGTCGGTGCCCTGACCGAACAACGTCGCCAGGCGAAGGACGACACCCCTCACCACGTTGTCGGCCGTGGCGGCCTTGAGGGCGTTCTCGGCCTCCATCTTGTGACGGTCGTAGGTGGTCAGGGGGAAGTCCGGGATGGACTCGTCGATGCGGTCGATGCCGGCTTTCCCGCACTGCGACATCGAACCGGCGAAGAGGACGATCGGTGGTTCACCACCCGCGGGACGCGTCCGGAACGCCTCGATGAGATCGAGCACCAGACCGAGGTTGACCCGCTCGGCGATTTCGTCGTTCGAGGAGACCCGCCAGGTCGCGGAACCCGCGGTATGGGCCACGAGGTGCACGACCACGTCGGCACCGGCGACGGCCTCCGCCACCGCACCCGGCTCGGCGAGGTCGGCCCGACGGACCTCGATCTTCGCCCGACGACCGTCCGCCACCGTCATGGGTCTGCGCCCCACGAGCCGCAGTCGCACCGGACGACTCGACAGCTCCCTCACCACCGCCGTTCCCACGAGGCCGGACGCACCGAGTACGACGACCAACGGTTCCGTAAGCCCGCCTGTCACAGGTTTCTCCTTGTCCGAACGACTGCGCGGTGGCACTTTCAGCGGCCCGAACGGGCGTAGTCCCATCTCATCCTGCCCACGGCCTCGGGCAGTTCCGAGAGTTCGCGCAAGTCCTCCTCGCTGAGTTTCAGATCCGCGGCGGCCACGTTCTGTTCGAGCCAACGCAATCGTTTCGTCGCCGGAATCGGTACGACCAGATCGCTCTGCGCCAAAACCCAGGCGATGGACACCTGGGCGGGAGTGGCGTTCAACCGGGCGGCCACCCGAGCGATACCTTCCACGATGGCTTTGTTCGCCTCGTAGGCTTGTCGGGAAAATCGCGGGTCACGAGTGCGAGGATCACGACTGTCGAGTTTCGAAGGGTCCACCTGACCGGCGAGGAAACCGCGCCCCAGTGGGGAGAAAGCCAGGAACGGAGTCCTGGTTCGTTCGCACCACTGCAACACTTCCCGGCTGTGAGGGGCCCAGATGGACAGTTCGTACTGCACGGCGCTGATCGGGAACAACGCGTGGACCCGCTCCAGTTCCTCCACGCTGGCGTGCGAGATGCCGAGTCCCCTGACCTTCCCCTCGTGCACCAGCTCCGCCATCGCTCCCCACGTCTCCTCCAACGGCACGTCGGGATCGACGCGATGCAACTGGTAGAGATCGATGACGTCAGTCTGCAGCCGGCTGAGCGAGTTCTCACAAGCCGCGCGAATGTGCCGCGGATGACCGTTGCGGCTGAGTTTACCGTCGGGTTGCGCCACCAGACCCACCTTCGTGGCGATCACCGCCCGGGACCTTCGCCCCTTGAGTCCACGGCCGAGCATCCGTTCGTTGCTGTACGGGCCGTAGACGTCGGCGGTGTCGAAGACCGAGACACCGAGATCGAGGGCGCGGTGAATAACGCGGATCGACTCCTCTTGTTCGGCCGCCGTCGGACGGTATCCGTGCGAAATCGAGGTGCATCCAAGCCCCATCCGGCTCAGTCGCAGAGCACCGGAGGTCAGTTCTTCAGGCATGTCATATCCATCCTGATTTCGACTCAGGTGGGCATGTGCGGTGTCAGGAAAGTACTACAGAAAAGCCATTCCTCCGATACCTTCGGTTGAATCACGGCGAGCGACCGACCAGGATCGCCCGTGGCGCCACCATGGGAAAAGCCGAAGCGCCGTAGACCTTCCGCGAGCGTCTCGCCGGCGGGACGCCAACGTCGTGAACGCATCCGTCGAGAGTGGAGCACAATGCGCATCCTTTTCGCGACCTACTCGGAGAAGACCCATTTCCACGCGATGGTTCCGTTGGCATGGGCGTTGCTCGGCGCCGGCCACGAGGTGCGTGTCGCCAGTCAACCCGCACTCGTCGACGTGATCACCAACAGCGGACTGACCGCCGTCCCGGTGGGCCGGGACCACAATCTGTGGAAGATCGCCGACCGCTTCCTCAACTCCCGTCTCGCCCGGACGCGTCCGGAGCTGTACCGGCAGGTCCGGGCGGTGGACCTGCCCCCGTTCGACACGGCGGATCTCCCGACGGAGGAAGTGTCCTGGGACCACCTCGTCACGGGCTACCGAACGGTGGTCGATCGCTGGTATCGCGTGGTCAACGAGCCCATGACGGCCGAACTCGTGGAGTTCGCCCGGTACTGGCGCCCCGACCTGATCGTCTGGGAGCAGGCCACCTACGCCGGTCCCATCGCGGCGAAGGCCATCGGGGTACCGCACGTGCGCATCCCCTGGTGCCTCGACATCTTCGGCAAGACCAGGGAGCACTACCGCACGCTGGCCCGGCAACGCCCGGAAGCCGGGCGAACCGATCCCCTCGGGGAATGGCTCGCCGCGTCGGTGGAGGCCTACGGTGCCGAGTTCTCGGAGGACATGGTCACCGGTCACCTCACGATCGACCAGTACCCGACGCCCTTGCAACTGCGGGCCGACATCGACTATCTGCCGATGCGATACGTGCCCTACAACGGCGTGTCGGTGGTTCCCGAATGGCTGCGGGAGCCGCCCGAGAGGCAACGGGTGTGCTTCACCCTCGGTGTCTCGGCCACCCAGCGTTTCGGCGGCTATCCCGTGAAGGTGGACGAGATCCTCGAAGCGCTGTCCGATATAGACGCCGAGGTGGTGGCGACCGTGGCGGAGAAGGTACAGCAGGAGATCGGGTCGGTGCCCGAGAACGTCCGCATGGTCCCGTTCGTTCCGCTCAACGCCTTGATGCCGACCTGCGCGGCGGCCGTCAACCACGGCGCCTTCGGCACGATCAACACGACCGCCCTCGCCGGAGTTCCCCAGCTCACCATCCCGGAACAGCACGACAACCCGCCCGTGTGCAATCGTCTCGCCGCCTACGGCGCGGGACTGACGGTGTACTACACCGACGTCAGCGGCGACGTGGTGCGGGACCACGTGCTCCGGCTGCTCACCGAGCCGGCTTTCCGGAAGGCGGCGGAGACACTGCGTGAGGAGATGCTCGCCATGCCCACCCCGACCGAGGTGGTCCCCCGACTGGAGTCCCTCGCACGGGAAGGGGGGAGCTGATCGTGCGCGTCCTCCTCACCACGTACGCCGATCGCAGCGTGTTGCTGTCGATGGTGCCCTTGGCCTGGGCACTGCGTGCGGCCGGGCACGACGTCCGGGTCGCCAGCACCCCGGCGTTCACTCGTGTGATCACCGATGCCGGGTTGCTCGCCGTCCCGGTGGGCCGGGACGACGGTTTCTCCCGGCTCCTCCGCCCCGAGCAGGCCTCCGCGGTGACCGGGCTGTTGCCTCCCTACGACGCGGCCGTCCTCTCCGACGACGCCCTCGACATGGAGTCGATGCGCAGCGGGTACGAGACGGCGGTGCGTTGGTGGCACAAGATGGCCAACTTCCCCCTCATCTCGGGGCTGGTCGACTTCGCCCGGTACTGGCGTCCGGATCTGGTGCTGTGGGAGCCCACGACCTACGCCGGCTCCGTCGCGGCGGCCGCGAGTGGGGCCGTCCACGGCCGGGTCCTGTGGAGCATCGACGTCTTCGGGGTCACGCGGGCCCGCTTCTCCGCCCTGTGTCCCACGGGTGGAGCGGACCCGCTCGGCGAGTGGTTGGCCGCCTACGCCACCCGGTACGGCATCGAATTCGATGAGACTCTCGTCACCGGGATGTTCACCGTCGACACGCTCCCGGAGTCGATGCGAATGACGGCACCGGGGCTGCGTTACCTGCCGATGCAGTACGTCCCCTACGGGGGACGCGCCGTGGTGCCCGACTGGCTGCGAACTCCTCCGAAGCGACCACGGGTCGCCGTCACCCTGGGCATCACGGCGGTCTCCCGGTTCGGAAGTTACAACCTGAAGGTCCAGGAGATCCTCGACTCGCTCGCCGATCTCGACATCGACGTGGTCGCCGCTATCGCCGAGTCGGAGCAACGTGCGCTCACCCGCGTACCGTCGAACACCACGGTGGTGTCGTACGTCCCCTTGCAGGCCCTGGCGCCCACGTGCTCGGTCGTCGTCCATCACGGCGGCCCCGGCACGCTGCTCACCACGGCGAGACACGCCGTGCCCCAGCTCGTCCTGCCCTGGGAATTCGACGCTCCCGAGTTGGCCCGTCGCTTCGCTCGCCGAGGGGCGGGGATCGCACTCGACACGAGCACGATGACCACGAGTGACGTACGCGCGAACGTACTCCGTCTGTTGGAGGAACCGTCGTTCACGCACGGAGCAGCCCGGCTACGGGACGAGATGCTCCGTGCGCCGACGCCGCTGGAGCTGGTCGGCACCCTGGAAGCCGTGGCCGCTCACGGCCCCCGCCCGGTGGTCCGAAGTTGAGCGGTTCCGGCGACCGCCGACTCACCGTTGAGCGACCCACACCCCTCTGGTGAACGCCGGCAACGGCAGGAACTCGGCCGCGCATCCGGCGTCCCGGAACGCCTCCTCGTACTGCGCGTCGGTGAACAGCGTCATGTCAACTGTTCGGGTGACGTTCCGAATTCCTCTATCGGTTTCCGCGACGGCGTAGTGTATGGTCATCTTCACCTCTTGCGGCCCGACCAGAACCGAATGCGACAGCCGGTGTACGACCCGATCTCCGTCCTTCACGACATCACTGGCGATGTATCCCGGAAGGAACTGTTCCGGGGTGAACCACGGCTCGACGACGACGACACCGCCGGGTTCGAGATGGTCGACCAGCGACCTCACGGTTTTTTTCAGTTCTTTTTCGGAACTCAGATGCGGGATCGCGAAAAGGCACGTCACGGCCGAGAATTTCGCACCACGGTCCAAAGTTCTCATGTCACCCTGACTGAACGTGGCCCGTGGAATGCGCTTCCGCGCCAGTGCAAGCATGTCGGGCGACAGATCGACCCCCTCGACCGAGTCGAACGCGTCGGCCAGATAGCGAAGATGAAGGCCGGTTCCACACGCCACGTCCAGCAGTGAACGAGCAGAGCCATTACGCTCCCTAATCACCTCGACGACGCTGGCCGCCTCTTTTTCGTAATCTTTCGGACGGTTCCGCATGACAAGGTCGTACACATCGACATAAGTGCTTTCGTACACGAACGTTCTCACATCCTTTGGTCACGTTCTGATATCGTGAAACCAATCGTCGAACCACAGCCTGGAGGGACCTGCATGGCGAACGACTCGGGACAGAGCAACAAGAAAGCGGTTGATTTAATCCAAACCGTGGTTGTCCTGGCGGCGATACCCCTCGGCGTGATCCCCCTCGTTCAGTACCTCACCAGCGATGACCACGGCGGCCTGTTCACGACACTCTTCGGCGAGCAGACCGGGTCTTTGGCCGTACTCCTTCCCGCGCTGATCATCGTGGGCGCCCTGGTCATCGTCGGGGCTCTCGAAGCCGTGAAACGACGCGGCAAGAAGGACTCCTGAACGCGTCAGTGGCGCTNNCGGGTCGCGCCACTGACGCTCATCGACCGTGACACCATTCGAGGGCGGCCATGGCGCTGTAGAGCTTGTTCCGAGCTTGTTCGAACGCGATACTCGACGGCCCGTCCAACACCTCGGCGGTGATCTCCTCCCCGCGGTGGGCGGGAAGGTCGTGCATGACGACGGCCTTCGGGTAATTCCCCACCACGTCGGCATCGACCCGGAACGGTTCGAAGGCTTGCCGCCAGTTCGGGTCCGACTTGCTCGTTCCGGTGGTCTGCCACCTCGTGGTATAGACCACATCCATCGCTCGCGGTAGCGAGTCCATGTGGTGCCGTTCTTCCACCGTGCTCCCGTACGTGTCCGCCAACGTGCGGGCTTCGGCCAGCACTTCCGGAGCCAGTCCGTAACCCTTCGGCGTGCGCAGCTCCAAGGACACGCCCTCGAAACGGGGCAGAGCGAGCGCGAGCGCGGCCGCGGTGTTGTTCCCCTCGCCGACGTACAGCACTCGCAGTCCGGCGATCTCGCCGAAGCGCTGACGTAGCGTGGTCAGGTCGGCGAGTGCCTGGGTGGGATGTTCGTCCTCGCTCATCGCGTTGACCACCGAGCCGCAGTGTTCGGCCAGGGTGCGCATCTCGGCCACCGGCCCCGCGGTACGGACCACCAGTCCGTCGAGCATGTCACCGAGCACCCGTGCGGTGTCCTCCAGTGACTCGCCCGTGTTGAGTTGGAGGTCCCCCGGCCCGTAGGTGATCACTCGCGCGCCGAGCCGTAACGCTCCCGTGGTGAAAGCGGTACGGGTGCGGGTCGAGGTCTTGCTGAAGTAGATCCCGATCACCTTGTCCCGCAGGGGTTCTCCCCACGTCCGGCGATTCGTGGCGATCTCCGCACCGCGTCGGACGATCCATTCGATGTCCTCGTCGGACAAGTCGCGGAGTGAGATGATGTCGCGTGCCATGTCGTTCAACCCTCCACGGTGTCGGAGCCGTCGATGATGGCGGCCACGGTGTCGGCCAATGTGGAAACGTGGGGCGGCAGCAACGCCGTGCGGTGATTCCCCGGAATGCTTCGCACTCGGACTCCTCCCCCGGCGAGTCCGCGCCAGTGATCCAGGTAAGAGTCGAACGACTGGCCGACGATGTCCTCGTACCCGCCCCGAAGCAGCTCCTCGCACACGAGGATGTGTACCGAGCCCGCGTACTCGGGGAAACGGTATCGCAATCGGAGTTCGGCCATCTCCCGCCACGACCGCAGGCGATCGGCCCAGCCGTGGACCAGGTCGAGATCCAGCTCGTCGGGGTCGAACACCGTGGTGCCGTCGTCGGTGATCACGGACAGCAGTTGGATCAGTTCGGCCCTCACGGAGTCCCGCCGGGCGCCCTCCGGCTCCTCCTCGCGCACGACGTCGAGCAACGACTCGGCGCGGCGGAGCAACGCCACGTTCTCCGCCAACGGGTTCACGCGGGTGGAGGGGTACTCGATCGGATCGATGAGGATCAGCTGGGGTTCCCGCCCCTCGGCATGCAGCCGACGTGCCATCTCCCACGCGATGCCGCTGGAACCGCACCAGCCCAGAATGGGGCACGGTCCCGCCGGTCGGACTTCCTTCAGCTCCGCCACGTACCTCGCCGCCACGTCGGCGAGGCTGCTCGGGGCCGCCTCCTCCCCGTTGGTCCCGGACCATTCGAACGCGGCCAACGGACGTCGGGCGGTGTACACCTCGGCCAGCTCCCGGTACCAGTGGGCGCTCCCGCCACCGGGATGCACGCAGAACAAGGGTGTGGCAGTGCCGGTGTTCCCGAGCCAGAGCAACGACGACCGCGGGTCCGGAACGGCGACGGCTTCGGCCAGACCGCGAACGGTCCGGTGTCGCAGGAAGTCCCGGAAGCCCAACGTGATCCCGTACTGCCGGGACAGGCGAGCGATGATCCGCATGGTGAGCAGGGAATGTCCGCCCAGCGCGTAGAAGTCGTCGTCCCGGCCCACTCGTTCGAGCCCCAGTACCTCGGCCCAGACCTCGGCGATGCGCTCCTCCAGTTCCCCCTCGGGAGGCCGGTACGGACTGACCGCGTCCGGACGACCGCCGTCGGGAACCGGGAGTGCGTCGCGATTCACCTTGCCGTTGGCGAGCCGGGGGAACGCGTCCAACGACAGGAAATAGGTCGGCACCATGTATCCGGGCAGGGTCCGGGTGAGGAAGGCGGCGAGCTCGGCGGGCGGGACCGGGTCCCCGTTGGGAATCAGGTACGCGGCGAGTCGTTTGACACCTTCCGAATCGGTCACGGGGTGGACCACCGCGGCACGCACCCCGGGGTGGGCCACGAGGGCGGCCTCGACCTCACCGAGCTCGACCCGGAAACCACGGATCTTCACCTGATGGTCGCGGCGTCCGAGGACCTCGATTCGACCGTCGGGGAGTCGACGTCCGATGTCACCCGTGGCGTACATCCGCCCGCCGGGCACGCCGGTCAGGTGGTCGGGCAGGAACGCGGCGGCGGTGGCCGCCGGGCGGCCCAGGTAGCCTCGTGCCAAGCCGGTACCTCCGACGAAGATCTGGCCGGGCACCCCGACGGGTACCGGTTCGAGGTCGTCGTCGAGCACGTAGGCCACCGTGTTGGTGGCCGGCACCCACTGCGCTCCGGAACTCGCGGTGTACCGCGAGCCGAAGCAGAACATGGTCACCTCGGCGGGCCCGTACATGTCCCAGACCCCGGTCTCGGTGTTCCCGAAACGGTCGACGAGCTCCGCCCCCAACGCCTCTCCGCCGGACACGCGGTGGAAGCCCGGTGGCGCGACCCATCCCGATTCGTCGAGCATGCGCCACGTGGTGGGCGAGGCCTGCATGAGCGTGGCCCCGCTCGACCGCAGCAGCGCGGCCAGCGACACCGGGTCCCTGGCGTAGTCGATACCGGCGAGGACGAGCCTGCTTCCCGCGGCCAGGGCCACGAACATGTCCATCTGCCAGACGTCGGTCACCGTGGGCACCACGGACACCACCACATCGTCCGGCCCCAGATCCATGTCCCGCGTCATCGACCGCACCCGCTCCGCCAGCGCCAGATGCCTCACCATGACGCCCTTGGGACGGCCGCTGGAGCCCGAGGTGTGCACCACGTAGACGAGGTCCTCCGGGTGCGGGGAGCATGCCGGGGGAAGCTCCGTCTCACCGGCTTCTCCCCCGCTCTCGGGCACCGAGGACGGCCGTATCGTCACCAGCGGGTCGGGGAAGTCGCGGTCGGCCACCACCACCCGCACTCCGGCGTCGCGCAGGATCGACGTGACGCGTTCGTCGGGGTGGTCCGGATCGACCGGAACGTACGCCGCCCCGAGGTTCACCACACCGAGCGCCGCCGCGACCAGGTCGGTCCGCTGTGGCAGGCAGAGCCCCACGAGCTGCCCCCGGCGCACCCCGGCCGCATGAAGCCGCTCACCGAACGCGTTCGCACGTCGCCACAGTTGCCGATAGGTCAACCGCTCGGCGCCGGACTCGACGGCGACCGCGTCGGGACTGTGCGCGGCGTGCCGGACGATGTGCTCGGGCACCGTGAGGTCCGGGGGGTCCTCCCAGTTGTCATTGCCCTCCGTCAGCAGCCGGGACCGTTCGTCCTCCGGCAGGAGCGACACCGCGGTGCTGCCGTCGGGGTTCGTGGCCATCAGTTCCAGTACCCGCTCGAACATCCGTGCGAGCAGGGCCGTGTACTTCTCGCCGATCCACTCCGACTTGGCGATGAGGACCAGGTCCCCGTCCTCGGTCAACACGCACAGGGGGAATTCGTTGAGAGCGATGTCGATGCTGGCCGAGGTGTCGACCGCGGTCCGGTCGAGCACGTGGAAGTCGAGGTAGTTGAAGGCGACCTCGATCAGCCGATCGCCCTTGCCGAACTCCACCTGAAGTTGCGGCATGGGATACCGACGATGGGGCCACAGGGCGACCTCCTGGGCGAACACCGCCTGCACCAGCTCCCGCCAGGTCCGGGCGCCGGACGGCGCCACGAAGGGCACCGGGTTGAGGAACATGCCCCGAACCTGATCGCCACCCTCCGCCTCAGTACGTCCGTTGCACAGGAGACCGGAGTGGAACCCGTCGCCCTCCGCGAACGTGCGGCACACGGCCAGATGCGCCGCGAGCAGCACACTCTTCAACGAAGCACCGGCCGCCAGGGCCAGGTCCTGGAGTCGATCCCGTAGATGCCCGTACGGCACTCTCAGGTGGTAGTCACCGGGGCCGTCGGGATCGGCCCAGGACGGCGGGATCACGAGCTTGGTGGAGTCCTTCAGTTGCTCGGCCCAGAATTGCCGGTCCGCGGTGCCGGCGAGGCTCTTCAACTCCTGGTCGATGAAGTCGGCGAAGCGAACGGCGGTGGCCGGTGCCGCGGGCGGCTCGCCGCCGTCACGGAGCGCCCGGTAACCGGCCACGAGTTCGGAGATGACGGAATTGTGACTCCAGCCGTCGAGCACGGCGTGGTGCTCGGTCAACGTCAGGAAGAAGCGATCGTCGGCGACCCGGTGAGCGTGCACCCTGATCAACGGTGCTTTCGAGAGATCGAACAACCTGGCTCGCTCCCGCCCGCGGAACTCGTCCATCCGAGCCCGCTGCTCCGCCTCGCTCAGGGAACGGAGGTCCTCGTGGCCGAATTCCGGTTCGGCGGCGGCATGCACCCATTGCAACGACGTGGCGAGGTCGAACGAGGTCCGCAACACCTCGTGGTTCGCGACCACCTGCCTCACCGCGCCGTGCAACGCCTCGGGGTCGAACTCGCCGTCGTCGCGGATGAGGTAACTCGTGACGTTGTGGTAGTTGCTCCGGTCGGAATCCGCCAACATCTCGTAGACCATGCCGGCCTGGACGCGAGACATCGGATACGCGTCCACGACCGTGTCCGGCAGCTCCGCACGCTGTTCCTCGCTGATGAGCGCGAACGGCGCGATACCGCCCTCGTCGGCTCCGGACCCGGCGCCGGAACCCACGAGCTCGGCAATGCTTTGGTGGCGGAACAGGTCCTGCACGGCGTAGTCGAACCCTCGGCTCCGCATCCTGCCGACCAGTCGGACGGCGTGAATGGAGTCTCCACCGAAGGCGAAGAAGTTGTCGTGGATACCGACTCGCCGCACGCCCAGCACCTCGGCCCAGATCTCGGCGAGGGCACGTTCGGTCTCGTTGCGCGGCGCGACGAACGCCTCGTTCGGGTCCTGTGCCGACCGGTCGGGGCGCGGCAACGCGGCCATGTCGAGCTTGCCGTTGGCCGTCAGCGGGAACTTCGGCACCGTCATCACGATGCCGGGCACCATGTAGGCGGGTAGCCGCTCGGCCAACGCGGCACGTATCTCGGGCGCGCTGACCGTGACCCCGTCCTTCGGTACCACGTACGCCACCAACTCGTTCGTGCCCGCGTCGGACCGATGCACGGTGACCACGGCGGCCTTGAGATCGGGGTGATCGGCAAGACAGGCTTCGACCTCGCCCAGCTCGACGCGAAAACCGCGGATTTTCACCTGGTTGTCGAAACGCCCCAGGAACGCGATGTCGCCGTTCGCGAGCACCTTGGCCTTGTCCCCGGACCGATACAGCCGGGAACCGGGCGGACCGTAGGGGTCGGGCACGAACCGCTGCGCCGTCAACGCGGGACGATTCAGATAACCTCGGGTGACACCGGGGCCACCGACGTAGATCTCGCCGGGGACGCCGACCGGCACGGGACGCAGTCGATCGTCGAGCACGTACAACGTCAGGTCGCGGATCGGACGGCCGATGGGGCTGCGCTCCCCTTCCAGATCCTCGATCCCGAGCGCTCGGTACGTCGCGTGCACGGTGATCTCGGTGATGCCGTACTTGTTGACCAGCAACGGCTTTCGGTCCCCGAAACGGTCCCACCACGGCTTCAACTGGCCCACGTCGAGCTTCTCCCCCGCGAAGATGACCAGCCGCAGCGACAGCCGATCGAGCACGGGGTCGTCACGACGCACCAGCTCGATCAGGTTGCCGAACGCGGAGGGAGTCTGGTTCAGCACCGTCACGCCTTCGTCGGCCAGGAGCCGGGCGAAGTCCCACGGCGAGCGAGTGACGTCATGGGGGACGACCACCAGCCGGCCACCGTACAGGAACGCACCCCAGATCTCCCAGACGGAGACGTCGAAGGCGTAGGAGTGGAACAGCGGCCACACGTCCAGGGGACCGAACCGGTACTCCTCCTCGTTCGCGGTCAGCAACCGGACGACGTTCGCGTGGCTGACCTGCACGCCCTTCGGGCGACCGGTCGACCCCGAGGTGTAGATGACATAGGCCAAATCGTCGGGATGTGAGGCGACCGTCGGGGCTCGCTCGGAGAAAAGCGCCGTCCTGCCCCGCTCCTCCGGGTCGTCGAGCACGATCACCGGCGCCTCGGACGCGGACACCAGTTCCCGCAGGTCCCGCTGGGTCAGCAGGACCTTGACCGCGGCGTCGCTGATCATGAAGCCGATCCGTTCGACGGGATGCGCCGGGTCCATGGGCAGGTACGCCGCGCCCGCCTTGAGCACCGCGAGGATGGCAATAATCATGTCCGTTCCGCGGTGGAGGCAGATTCCCACCAGATCCTCACGCCCGACCCCGAGCGATCGGAGCCGGTGGGCCAACCGATTCGCGCGTGTGTCCAATTCGGAGTATGAAAGCCGCTCGCCCCGGAACACCAGCGCCGTCGCGTCCGGGCGCAGTCGGGCCTGTTCCGCGAAGCGGTCGTGCAGGCAGGGCGAGCTCTCCGCCACCATCAACGCGGGGCGAAGCAAATGGCGTGTCTCGGCCTCGTCGAGCAGGGGAAGGTCGCCGATCCGGGTGTCGGGCCGCGAGACCGCGGCCCGGAGCAGGTGAACGTAGTGGGTTCCCATCCGCTCGGCGGTGTCGCGGTCGAACAGCGCGTGGGCATAGGTGACGTGGCCGAGCACCGATCCGTCCGGTTGTTCCTCGAGGGTCCAGGTGAGGTCGAACTGAGCCTGCCGCTGTTCGACCGGAACGAGTTCCCCGGTGACGGCTCCCGCCTCGAAGCGGAACGGCTCGTTGTTCTGGAGGATGAAGTTCACCCCGACCAACGGGTGCGTGGACAGGTCACGGGCGACCCCCATGGCGTCCACCACGCGTTCGAACGGCACGTCCTGGTGTTCGTACGCGTCGAGCGCTGTCGTTCTCGCCCGCTGGAGAAGGTCCCGGAACGAGAGGTCGCCGGTCACATCCGCGCGCAGTACCAGGGTGTTGAGGAAGAACCCGATCACGTCATGGGTCTCGGCCCGCGTCCTTCCCGCCACCGGGCTGCCGACCGCGAAGTCGGTCTGCCCGGTGTAGCGGTGCAGCAAAGCCCAGAACGCCGCCAGGTATGTCATAAAGACCGTCGCTCGGTGTTCACCCGCCAGCCGAGCGGACGCGGCGGCGAGGTCGGTGGGGATGTGGAACGTCACCGTGGCACCGGCGGGGTCCCACACGGCGGGCCGAGGCCGATCGGTGGGCAGCTCCAGCTCGGGCAGGTCCCGGAGCTGCCGCACCCAGTAGTCCATTCCCCGTTCCCACCACTCGCCGGACGCGTGGGCCCGCTGCCAGATCGCGAAATCGGCGTATTGCAGTGTCGGTTCGGGCAGGTCCTCGCCCGCGCACAACGCGGCGAGTTCCCCGGCCAGCAGGCTTCCCGACCATCCGTCGGCGGCGATGTGATGGAGCACCAGCGACAGGACGTGTTCCCGCTCCCCCAGCCGAATGAGGCGGGCTCGCAGGACCGGTCCCGTGGCGAGATCGATGGGACGGCTGAGATCCGTGTGCAGCAGGGCGTCCAGCTCGTCGTCGCTCGCGCCGGTCAGGTCGGTGTGGGTGAGCTCGACCTCGTAGGGAGGGTCGATCGTCTGCACGGGGTTCCCGGCGTCGTCGACGGTGTACCGAGTACGGAGGATCTCGCGGCGACGGATCAGCTCGGTCAACGCGCCCCGCAGGTCCAGTCCGGAGATGTCGCCACGAAGCCGGAACGCCATGGGCATCAGGTACTCGGTGCTCCCCGGACGCAGCTGGTCGAGCACCCACAACCGGCGTTGCCCGAACGACAACGGCACCGTCCCGGTACGCGCCGCCACCGGAACGATCGGGTCGCTCGACGTCGACTCCCCGGACCGCTGCCGCAGCCGGTCCCGCAGGAGCTTCGCGCCACGGCCGGTCTCACGCTTCGGCAATTCAGAGCTCATCGTCGTCTTCCCTAGGTCGCTGTGGCTGCGTGATCGTCCTCGGCTTCGGCGAGCCGTTCGAGCGCGGCCGCCTGCGCGCTGACGGTGGTGGCCTCGAAGAGCAGACGGAGTGGGACCTCGATGCCGAACATGTCCCGTAACCGCGCGGCCAACCGGGTGGCGAGCAGCGAATGGCCTCCCAGGTCGAAGAACTCCTGCTCGACACCGATCCGGGTGACCCCCAGGACCTCGGACCATGCCTCGGCGATGGCCTCCTCGACCTCGTCTCGGGGGGCGACGAAGTCCTCCTCCGAGGAGACCTCCGGCTTCGGGAGCGCCTTGCGGTTCACTTTCTGGCTCGCGAAGCGCGGCAGTTCCGGCAGTGTGACGAAGAAAGTCGGCACCATGTACTCGGGGAGCCGGGCCCGTGAGTAGGAACGCAGCTCCGAAGCGGCAGGGGCCGGGGTGTCGGGTTCCGGGACCACGTAGCCGACCAATCGACGTCCGCCGTCCGGCATCGTGTGCACCGCCGCGGCCGCCATCCGTACGGCGGGATGGCGCGTCAGCACCGCCTCGATCTCGCCGAGTTCCACCCGGAAACCCCGGATCTTGACCTGGGAGTCGACGCGGCCGAGGAACTCCAGTGTCCCGTCCGCCCGGTATCGGCCCCGATCGCCGGTTCGGTAGAGCCGTTCACCGGGCTCGTCGCCGTGCGGATCCGGGACGAACCGATCGGCCGTCTGCCGAGGTTGCCGCCAGAACCCACGGGCGAGCCGGATGCCACCCAGGTAGATCTCCCCCGGCACTCCGACCGGTACCGGTTCCAGGTGCTCGTCGAGGACGTGGATTCGGGTTCCCGGCACCGGCCGGCCGATGGGGAGCGCCGTCTCCGACGCCTCCGTGAGCAGGTCCCGCTCTCCCGCCGAATACGTCGTCGCGGCGATCGTGGTCTCGGTCTGTCCGTAAAGGACGGTTAGCCCGGCGGCAAGACCGAGGTCCGCCCACCGCCGCGCGTCGTCATGGGTGACCACGTCCCCGGCGACCACCATGGTCCGTACCGTGGCCATGCGTGGGTCCCCCGGACGCAGACTCCTCACCACCTCGCGGAAGTACGCGGGGGCGATGGCCACCTGGGTCACGGCCGCCTCGGCGATGCGGTCGGGAAGTTCGTCGGGGGCGACCAGCCCCGGTTCGCCGACCACCACGGTCGCACCCAGCAGCAGCGGTGCGAGCACCTGCTCCAACGCGGGGTCGAAGTGCAGCGGCGCATTCAACAGGACCCGTTCGTCGGAGCGGTACCCGAGCGCCGCGGCTATCACCCTGGCATGGTGGGTGAAGGCCTTGTTCGTGATCATGACAGCTTTCGGCCGTCCGGTCGAACCGGACGTGTAGACCATGTAGGCCAGCCGGTCCGGGTCACCGTCGGGAAGTCGCGCGGGTCTCGGGTCCAGCGGCTCGTCGAGGAACAGCAGGGGCGCGCCCAGCACGGAAGCGGGCACAGCGCAACGCCGGTCCGTGATCACCACCTTCGCGCCGAGGTCGTCCCTCAGTTCGGTCAGGCGCGACTCGGGCAGCTCCGGGTCGAGCGGGACATACACACCGCCCGCCCGCAGCACCCCCAGAAGCACCGCCACCACCCTCGGGGACCGTTCGAGCACCACCGCCACCGGTGCCTCGGGCCCGACCCCCAGCTCTGCCAGCCGCAGCGCGAGCGCTTCCGCCTGCGCGGCGAGGGCAGCGTAGGTGAACGTGACGTCCCCGAACACCACGGCGGTCGCGTCCGGGGTGCGCGCGGCCTGCTCGGCGAACGCCTCGTAGGCGCTCTCCTCGACGACGGGACACCGAGGGGGATTCCATTCCCGAAGCTGCCGCCACCGCTGTTGCGAGTCCATGAGCGACAACCGACTGATCGGCAGGTCGGGCCTGGCGACCATCGCCTCGGTGAGCGTGGTGAAGTGGGAAGCCAGCCGCCGGACGGTCTCCTCGGTGAACAGCTCGGTGGCGTACTCGATCTCCATCCGGTATCCACCGTCGCCGTCGGCCACCAGGATCATGGTCAGATCGAACTTCGCCGTCGTCTGGTCCACCTCGACCCGGCGCACGTCCACACTGGGCAACCGCAACCGCTCGGCGGGCTGCTCCCGCACCCCGAACGTCACGTCGACCAGTGGGGACCGGTCCGGGTCCCGCTCCGGGGCAAGCTCTTCCACGACACGGTCGAAGGGCAGTTCGCCGTGTCCGAAGCCGTCGAGGGAGCGGTCCCTGACCCTGGCCAGCAACGCGTGGGTGTCCGGGTCGTCGCTCACGTCGACCCGCAGCACGACGGTGTTGGCGAAGAATCCGAGGGTCGATTCCAATGCCGGGTGTCCTCGCCCGGACATCACAGTGCCGACCGCGAGATCCTTGATGCCGGTGTACCGGGCAAGCAGCGCGTAGAACACGCCGAGGAAGGTCATGAACGGCGTGGCGCCGTGCTGCCGCCCCAACGTGAGCAAGGGCCGCGCCGTCTCGGCGGGCACGAGGTGCCGGACCACGGCACCCCGGCGGTCCCGAACGGCTTGCCGAGGCCGGTCCGTCGGAAGCTCCAACGGTTCGAGCCCGGACAACTGCCGCCGCCAGAAGTCGAGTTCGTGGGCGACGATCTCGTCGGACAGGTGCTCCCGCTGCCACACCGCGTAGTCCACGTAGTGTGCCGCCGGGCGGTCGAGGTTCGGCAGCCGCCCTTCGACGTGCGCCGAGTACAGTTCGGACAATTCCCGCACCATGATCGCCTCCGACCACTCGTCGGTGACGATGTGCGGCATCACCAGAAGCAGCACGTGATCACGTGAGTCCACCCGGAGGAGGTACGCCCGCAGAGGCAGGTCCTCGGCGAGGTCGAACGGCCGGCTCGTCAGGTCCTCGATGACCGCGTCCACGTCCTCGTCGACCTCGACGAGTCGGAGCTCCCCCGTCGACTCCACCACCGTCTGCACGGGCACCCCGTCGGGCCGGCACCCGTACCGGGTTCGGAGGATCTCGTGCCGGGCCACCAATCCCCGCACCGCCACGGTCAGCGCGTCGACGTCCACCGGACCGACCAGCCGCGCCGCCCACCTCACCTGGTACATCGTGCTTCCGGGGTTGAGCTGGTCGAGCAGCCACAACCGTTGCTGCGCGAACGACAGCGGGAGGGGGCGAGCCCGTTCCTCGGGATCGAGCACGCGGATCTCCCGTGGCCCCTCGGCGCTCGCCCCCTTCAGCCGGGCGGCGAGCCCACCTACCGTGCGTTCCTCGAACACGACGCGTACCGGCACGACGACCCCCAGCGCGGACCTGAGTCTCGTCGCCACCCGGATCGCAAGCAGCGAATGACCTCCCAGGAGGAAGAAGTCGTCGTCGAGTCCGACGGCGTCGACCTCGAGCACCTCGGCGAACACGCTCGCGACCGTCCGCTCCAGCGAGGTCCGGGGTTCGGGGCCGACCGGGGCCCGCGTCGGGGCGGGGTCGGGCAACGCGGCCCGGTCGATCTTCCCGCTGAGCGTCACCGGGAACGCGGGCATCGTGACGAACACCGAGGGCACGTAGGCCTCGGGGAGCTGCCGCAGCAGATGCTTCCGGAGCTCCTCGTGGCTCGGGGCCTCCGAGCGCGGGACCACGTACCCCACCAGCCGAGCCGTACCTCCGGGTCCCGGTCGCGGCACCACGGCGGCCGACGCCACTCCGGGGTGTTGCGCCAACACCGCCTCCACCTCGGCGGGTTCGACCCGG
>JACYYJ010036091.1_pt1 | contig 23166 bp, 41 predicted proteins | sample 8236861 | NCBI WGS metagenome assembly JACYYJ01 (sample SAMN14103086, study PRJNA606662) | landfill metagenome | isolation source: landfill solid waste | place: India:New Delhi, Okhla landfill site | collected 2017-11-05
GACCGCTGTTTTTGTTTCCGGCCATCGTGTGAAATTTCCGGGTGAAAGAAAAAATCTGTTGCTGCGGGCGCCGCGGGTCCGGAGAGAGACGGCTTTCGGGACTTTTGACCACCCCCCCCCCACGGTCAGTGGAGGTGCGCGCCAGCCTGAGGATTGGCTGCCCGTGCAGCGCTGTGCCGAACCAGGTCGAGCTCGCGTTCTGCTTTGCGGAGGTCACGCTGCGATTGGTCTCGCTCATCCCACGCGCGCTTGATCATGTCCTTGAACCACATCGGGCGCTGCTGGCTGAAATGCAGGCCGTGCCAGAAAGCACAGAAGCCCCACTGCCAACCGTGATTGTTGCGATAGGCGTGGAACGACAACAGCGTCCCGATACCTGCCCCAAAGCCCATGTTGTTGCGATGCACATGCACCGTGGGCCAGCACACAGGATGACGGCGCAGGCTCATGATCCAACGCCATGTCAGGCTATGCGACGAATGCCACGAGGCAAGGTTGATCGTCTTGCTGTCACTGGTGCGGGACAGCAGGGAAAGAGGACCGATACGCATGCGCTGCGCTCCTATGGGATAGCGAACCAGACGAGAGCCACGGGCCAGAACAAAGCCAGCAGCAGCACGGTAAGCCACGCGCGGCCGTCGAGCGGCTCCATCGTGCGAACCATGGCGACAAAGCCCAGCAGGGCGACGGCGAAGTATGCTGCGGCAACCCACCAGATCATGCCCGCTTCTCCTGCGCTTGCGCCTCGCTGTCGTGCCATTCCTTGGATACGGCTTCGAGGTTGTTGATGTCCCAGAACAGTTGCTCGTCGCCCTTGTGTGGGCGCTTGTGGTGAACCACCGGGCTGTTGGGCGCCGGCGCCTTGCCGCTCAGCAGAACGCCAGTGTGCTGACAGGTGTAGAGATCGCGGACCAGAACCGCTTGCCTCAGCGCCTGCCATCTTGCTGACTTGTACCAGGAGCGGACTGTTGCATCAGGTGAGTAGCGTGTGTCCCTTACCGTGCGGGCAGAGGCGAGACGCTGGCCCATTGGCTTAAGCCTGGGCTTGAGTACCTTCACCACTTGCAGACTCCGAGTGGCAGGGCGAAGCTATCGCAGGGCGAAGCATTGGGGCTCGTGAATGGCTGACTACTGGCCGCAGGTAATCACCGGGGCAGCGGGCTTGCTCGGCACCGTAGTCGGCGGCTTCATCACATGGGGCATTCAGCACAGAACGGCAGAGCGAGAGCGCGCGGCAAGGAAGCGCGCTCTCGAAGTCGCTCTTGCTGCAGAGATCGACTCGTTTCTGGACCTTATGGAGCACAGAAACCACGTTGCTGCAGTTCGAGCCATCATCGCAGCGAACCGTGCGGGCACACACACGCTGCCTGGGCGCTGGTTGACCGACGACGAGCGGAAGACCTCGCCGTTCCCGTTCTTCGATGCCAACATCGCGTCGCTGGGTCTGCTGGACGTAGACACCTTGAGAGACTTGGCCACCTTTCATCGTAGGATTGCCGGCGTCCGGGCTACTCTCATCAGTGCGATAGACGGGGCCTTCGCCAACACTCCTGCGAACGTCGTTGCCGATATCATGGAGCGCGAACTCGCGCTCTGGAGCAACGCTGTTTCGCTGGGACGAGCTGTCGCCCGCGCATTACGCGAGGCAGCATCATGACAGCCTGCTGACGAAACTTCGCTCCAATCGCGAATTTCGCTTGACGCCGAGTCCGCGATGCTGTTGTCTCCGCTCCAACGACTTCGCGTCGCCAGGCAATTGTGCCGCCCATCCTGGAGTTACGGACCATGTCGGTTTCGACATCTCGCGCTATCGCGCATTCCCCATCCGAACAGCCACCACCACGCTACGCAAGCCGCAGGGCTGTGCCGGCCGCTGTGTTGCAGCAGCTCGTGACCATCCCGGCGATCTTCCTCGTTGGCGTCATGGTCGGGCACATGATCGGCCCACCATCCCCCGAGCACTGCAACGGTGCTCGGGATGCCATCGCTTGCTTGATCCAGTCTGTCGACTGAACCGTGGTATCGTTCGATGACCAGATGCAAGAATGCGCGGGCGCCACCATGGGCAGCCAGCGATAGGAGACGGCACCTTGCCGGACAAGCCACTGAAGCACCGCAGGATGACGAGCGACGAGTTCAACGCCGCTCTCGAGACCCACCACCTTACTCAGGGGCAGTTCGTCCGACTGACTGGTGCCAGCCGTAAGAAGGTCATGGAGTGGGCAGACGGGGTTGAGGATATACCGGCATGGGTGCCGATGTTCCTTGCCGCCTGTGCCGTTCCTGGCGGGCTTGAGGCTGCCCGTAGAGAAGCAGAAAGCCGGCTGCTCGACTGAGCACCGGCTTTTCTTCCACCCTACCTGTGTTGAGGCTGTTTATCGCCTCATTTGACCCACTCTGTCGAACGATGTTCCTTACACCGTTCAGCGTGGGCAACTCAGTCTACCACGGCTTCACGCCCATCCGGTTCAGGTGCACCGCGATCACGTCCGCAGCGAAGTCCCTATAACGCTGAAAGGTGCTGTGGGGCATCCCAAGCCCCTTGGCGACCTCTCTGCCGCTGTAGCGCCTCGCCTGGCCCTTTGCGGCGGCAATCAACACCGCTTGATGCTCCGGGTATGCTGCCACCAGACGCAGCCATGGCCGATGGTGTCCATTGCCGAACAGTACCATATCCGATCGGCTGATGTCCCACGATGACGGCTTGATCTTCGCCACCAGCCGCCGACGCAGCGTCGTGTAACCCTGCCGCTGCATCTCGACCTCCATCAGGCGCTGCTCCTGAAGGTCCGCCTCGTCATACTCATAGTCCGGCATCGCTGCCTTAAGCCGCCGGTGCCCTACCGGGCCGGTGGTCGCGTCCAGCACCCGGAAGGCATCGGCCAGAGCATCGCGCACCGACTTGGCCGTCCATTCCGTCGTCGTCGCCTTGTGCAGCATTCAGCCCTCCAATACCGCCGCGTAGAGTTCGTCTTGGGCAACCTGTGTCAGGATGCGCCGGCAGAGTTCCGGCATCTCCATATCCCGGCGCCGCGCTTCTGCGGCGAGCAGCGTCCTGTGCCTCGCCGCCATCGGCACCGGGATCTTCGAATAGCTCGGCATCGGAGCGTGGGCGGTGAAGCCCCAATAGTTCAGCATGCGGGCGATAACGCCCTCGGCATCCGGTTCTTCGATCTCAATGGCGATCGCAGGCGCCGAAAGCCCCTGCCCGGCCAGGTATGCGATCTTCGCGGCCTTCATGTTGGTCCAATGCTCTCGAAACGGCGGCGCTCCCAGCCGGGGCAGAGGTTCGCCGAAGAGGTTGGTGTCGTCTTCGGTCACAGGGGCAACTCCTTTTGCCCCGCCTGCGCGGCTCTGGTCGCCGCAGCGTTCGCCTGCCGAGACTTAGCATCGTGCCGGTTGTGGCAGCGTTGGCACCAGAAGCGCAGGTTGTCGTCACTGTGGTCGTCGAGCTTGCCGTCGACGTGGGCCACTGTGCAGACGATCCTAACAATCCGCAGCATGTGCGGCTGCTCGCCGCCACACCACCAATCCTCGCCTGCCTTGGGCCACTCTATGCCGCTCGGCGTTCGGTAGGTGGTGCCCTTGGGCTGTGCCGGCAGGAATGTGCCGTCGCTCAGTCGGCCGCCGAGGGCATGGTTCTGGATGCCACACCCCTCGCAGCAGTTCCCGGCGCGGCGCTGAATGCGATCGCGGATCGCCAGCCACTCGGGAGAGCGGATGGAGCCGCCGGGATAGAGCTTCATCTTGTCGGGTGAGATCGGCATCAGAAGGGCACATCCTGACTGGCGAACTCTCGCAGGGCTGGGCTTGGTGGCTGCTCTGGCTCGGCTGGCCGTGGCTTCGGAATCGGCCTGTCCGTCTTGCCCGTCCACCACACGATGCCCTTGGTGTTGTCCCGGTCGATGTAGCCGTTGTTCTGCAGCTTCCGGCCGGCGTCGGTGACGATGCGCTGCAGTTCGATCTCGCGCTGCTCTGGCTCCGTCTCTGGCGCCTTGTAGAGCCACTTGCGGCGGAGCTCGGCCATGACCGACTTCCACGCCACGACATTGCGCCGGATGTCCTCTGGCATACCTGGTGGTGGTGGGTGGCCTTCCCGGGCGATGACGTCGCGAATGGTCTGCAGGATGATGGATTGGTTCAGCGGCAGGCGGCCGGAACGCTCAAGCTCCTCCTCGCTGCCGTGCGGCGCCTCGACCACACAGGTGGTGATGGGCTTGCCGTCTTCCTTGAAGCCGACGACGACCTGGCGCAGCACGAACTCGATCACCCCACCGTTCTCGCCGTCCTTGTTCTTGTCGAGGCGCATGCGTCGGATCGGGCGACCGTTGCGGTCTACCTTCTTCTCGTCCTTCTCGACGCGGATCATGTTGGACACGTCGTCGGTCTTCGATCCGTGGCCGCGCACCGTGCCTCCCTTGCTCAGATGGTCGACCACCGTCACGTTGCAGTGGCACTCCCGCTGGATCCGCTCGAGCCGTTCGTTGATCTTGCCGATGTCCTGCCCACTGATCTCGTTCGCGCCGCGGGTGGCCTTGTTGTAGGTGTCGATCACGATCATCCGCAGCGGAATGCCGTAATACTCCTCCCACGCTTTGGCCTCGGCGATGAGGTTGGTGGCGTCATCGTCGGACTGGAACAGGTTGATCTTGCGGGGCAGGAAGACGAGCGGAACGCTCGCCGGGTCTTCGATGCCGCGGTCCTTGAGGTAGCCCTCGACGCGCTTGCCGAGCCCTTCCTCGCCCTCGCCTATCTGGTAGATGACCAGACCCTGCTTCACGTCTCTGCCCCAGAACTTGCGGCCCAGGGCGACAGCGAAGGCGAGCTCGATCATCTGGAACGACTTGCCCGACTGGCTGTAGCCGGAAAAGGCGGCAGTGCCGTGCAGTTCGATCAGGTCTTGCACCAGCCATTCGTGCTTGGCTGCAGACTTGCTGGCCTCGGCAACTGATACGGCGCCGAACCTCGACACCGGTGGCAGTGGTCGCGCCCTGCCCTCGATGATGTCGAGCAACTGTTCCTTGGTGCCGCCGGCCTGCACCCAATCCGTGACATCGGACTTCTCTGGAGCGCCTGCCCAGTACCGTGACAGGTCGATCACCTTCACCGACGCAGCGATGCCGGAAAGCTGCTCGGAAATGACCTTGCCGCGCTCCCGGCCGGCGTCGTCGTTGTCGATCAGGATCACGACGCGGACGCCCTTGAAGCTCTGGTTGAACTCCGGCCGCCAGTTCTGTGCCCCGCCGCTGTTCGTGGTAGCAGCGATGCCGAAGGCTTCGAGCGTGTGAACGTCCTTTTCGCCTTCTACGATCGCCACGAGGTCGCCGCGCTCGGCTGCCTGCTCGATTTCCGGCCAGCGATAGAGGCACGGCTCGCGGCCATTGAGGCCCCAGGTGATGGTGCCGGATGCGTCCCGGCTTTTCTGCTTAAAGGTCTTCTTCGGCGTTCCGGTCTTCGGGTTGATCACCCACGCGCCGGATTCGTCCTGAAACTGGTAGCGGATGACGCGGTACTGAAACGCGCCATCCCGGTCAGTGTAGTCGTAGTGCTCGACCTCTACCTCTCGCTCAGACTTACTCGCTGGCGGGGATTCCGTCCGTGGCGGCTCTTGGGTAGCCGGAACGGGCTTTCGCCCGTCCTTCGCTATCTCTGGCGAGTTCTCGCGCTTTGGAATGAAGCCGTTGCTCTCCATCCATGCGACGGCACCCGCCTTGTCCAGCTTTTCCACGAACTGGACGAGTTCAATGACGTTGCCGCCTTCGTGCGCCTCATGGTCAAACCAGGCACCCTTGGTCAGGTCGACGGACTTGCTGCCGCCACTGCCCCAGCGGAAGCCGGTCGCGGTCCTCTGCGACGGCTCGCCCCACAGATGGCGAGCGACAGGCTCCATCAGCGAGTGGAAGTCGGTACCGCTCACGCCGCCCTCGCCTGTTCTGCCGGCGCCGGTGGCTCGAGCTCGTTCTGCACCAGCACCATGATGGCGGCGAACTCCTTCGGCTTCTCAGCCCGCAGCTTCACCAGCAGCCCGTAGCTCTCGGGATCTTCGGCAATGGCCATGATGGTGGCGGCGGCGAGCTTTAGGCTGCCGATGTCGCGCTGCCGCACAGCGACAAGTTCACGCCGGAGCGGCTTCACCATCGGGTCGGACAGTTCGGAGAGTGGGAAGTCGAGCTCGATCTCGCGGGCCGCGTTCTCGCAGGCCGTGGCAGCGTCGACGAGCTTTGCCTGGCGCGGGGTCATAGCGGCGCCCTCGCTGGATAGACGCGGCGGTGATGGTGTTCGCAGTAGACCGAGCCCTGCCGGGTGTGCTTGCCGCAGAAGCCGAAGCCTTCCTTCAGCGGATCGCCGTGGGGGTAGCGGCAGGTGTGGTTCGTCAGGTCCATGATGCCGATCAGGGCAGAGACATCGACGCCGACGTCGGTCTCATAGTCGGATGGGTCGCGTGGTGGCAGGCGCACGCCGACCGGCTTTGGGGGTGGTGGCGCGGCCTTTATCGCCGCAACGCGGTGAACGATGGCCTGCACCTTCGGCTGGCCCTTACGCCCTCCCTTCGTCGCCTTGATCGCCTGTGCACTGGCAGTCCCAGCTGCGCGCTGCTTGCGTGTCACTACCCTTGCCCGCTTCTCCAGCTTGAGCCGGTGCACCTTCCCGATGACCGCCGAGCGGCTGACGCCGCAGGCCAGCTCATTGGCGATCTGGCTGGCGCTCTTGCCTTCGCCCCACAGGCGCTTGAGGGTGTTGATGCGGTCTTCGGTCCACACGGCCTCAGCCATTGGTGGCCTCCATGCTTCGATCCGCCGCCTGAGCGGCAGCAATTCCGTATTCGTTGAGCAGGCCGCGATTGCGCAGCACGCGAATGGCGACGATGGCGAGAAGTCGGGCAGTGCCGGCACCGAACACGGCGGGCCATGCCTCGCTGCCCTGCATGGCGGTGGCGCATTCATCGTAGAGGTCCGGGGCGCGGCTCATGCTGGCTTCCCCAGCCGCTTGGCGACTTCGCCGTAGTGCTCGAGCATATGGCGCTTGCCGTTGAACTTCGGGTCTGAGGCGGGCTCGGCCTTAGCCTTCGGATTGCGGATGCTCGAGAGCAGCACCGAGACGCTGTTCGGGTTGGCGCCGAGCTCGTTTGCGATCATCCGCGCCGTCCATGTTGGATGCTGCTGGTGCATCATGCGGACGCGCTCGGTCAGAGTGCGCGTGTCGGGCACCTGTGCTGCGAACTGGTTGCGCTGTTCCTCTCGCTTCCGGGCCTCGGCGAGCAGCCGCTCCTCTTGCTCCCTTTCGGCGACGGCACGCTCCTCTGCTCGAGCATCGAAAAGGTAAGCGCTGATGGACCCCTTGGACGGGTGGCCCAGGTGCTCGGCGATCTGGGCAGCAGTCCAGTCGGGATGCTCGGCATGAACCGCGAGCACCTTTTGCTTGAGGGCCCCGCGACGCCCAGTCGTGCTCACTGGCGGCTGTTTTGGCTGCGGCTGGGCCTGTGGCGGCTCCGCGGGCCTATCGGCCTCTGCGGGCTCTGCTGCGGCCTTAAGCGCCTCGGTGGTCTGCTTCCGCAGCGCGCGGCGATACTCAGCCTCGGTCGGGATGCTGATGCCGGCGAACTTGGCGAGGCCGTGTATTTGGTCCTTCCGGACCCCGGTGGCTTCAGCGATCTTGGATGGCGGCCAGTCCGGGTGCTCGTTGTGGCACTGGCGCACGAGCTCATACTTGGGGACCGGTGCGGCAGCCGCCGAAGCGGCCACCGGCTTACCCGTCTCGGATGGGGGTGCGGGGATTTCGGCGGCATCGCTCTCCGCTGGCGATGAAGCAACCGGCTCGCGAGCCGTGACCGCCTCAACCGCTACAGTTGCGGCTGTCTCTGCTGGCCCCTGCTCGTGAGCGGCAAGGCCGGAAAGGTCGACGGATGGGTCGGCAGTTCGGGAGGAGGACCGTGCCTCCCCATCCGTCGGTGCGTCCGCCAAGGGCTCAACGGACGCAGGCGCAGCCGGTGCATGGGATCGGGAGGTCTCCCCCGGCTGCGATGGGGTGGTGCTCTCTACGGCAGTTTCGCCCCGGAGACGACCGGAATTGTTGGTGAGAAGGGTGGTGCTCTGGAGCGGCGCGGCGACCACGATGTCGAGCACGTCGGACAGGTCGCAGTCGTAGTCCGCTGCGATGCCGTAGAGAGCGGCCATGCTCTTGTTGCGGATGGCGCGTTGGGTGTGAGCAGAGAACGTGGTCATGCGGCGCTCCGAATGCGCAGGAGCCCGGTGGGCACATTGGTGCCGGCCTCGGAGAAGCTGCCGACCGGAAGGTCGCGCCAGTCTCCCTCAAGCTCTTTGTGGTCGTAGTGGGCAGTCGCCGGCAGGATCGACACGAGAGTGCCGCCGGGCTTCAGGAACTTCAGGGCGTGGCGGACGTGCTTGACGTAGTGCCGGCCATAGAATGGTGGGTTCATCACCACGGCATCGAACTCGGCGCGTGGTGGGCATTCCAGGAAGTTTGCGACCACAACGCTGTGCCCCTTGGCCTTCGCCTGGGCGGCGCGGCCGGCGTGGTATTCGATGCCGAGAGACTGCTGGCCGCGGTCCCTCAGTTCGTCCAGGATTCGGCCGTCACCGCACGATGGCTCCAGCACGCGATGCACTGGCGGGGTGCCGCTGTAGGTCCGGCGCGAATGGATGCCGGCGAACTCGAGAGCGGCGTCTATGACCTTCGGCGGAGACCAATAGAACTGGAGGTCTTTGGCTACGGCGGTGCTCGGCGCTCGCTCGGGCTGCTCCGGATCCACGTCGGGCAGCACGTCGCCATAGAACTCGGCCAGGCCACGATTGATGTCGAGCAGCGCGGTCGGGCCGAAATAGAGATGGCCGTTGCCGTTGCTGTACCGCTTCAGCCAGACATCGCGGCCGATGACCTTCACGAACTTGGGGTCGCGCTCGGCTTCCCACTTCGACTGGGTGCGGTCGGGGATTTCCTGGTCGACGCGCAAGGCATCGCCATCGTCCAGAATGGCGGCCAGTTCGGTATGGGTGAGCAGCGGCTTGCCCTGATAGGCGGCAAGGGCATTGATGATGTCTCGTAGCCGGTCGCGGCCATAGCTCCCGTGAGCCGAGCCATAGCCACCGACGTTGTGCAGGATCACGCGCTTGGGCAGGCCCTTCACACCGATCTTGACCTTGGCGTGGGACTTGTAAGCGGGGTCCAGGTCCACGAACGCTTCGGCCAGGCCGCGCAGGATGTGCTTGCGCGGGTCGGCGTAGTAGTGCGCGAAGGTCGAGCGGACGATCTCGGGGGTGAGTGGCGGCGGATCGGCCAAGGTCCGCTCAAACAGCCGCTTGTCGTTGGCGCTGGCGATCTGGTCGATGTTCAGGCGGCTGTAGATGGCCTTCCACCCGGACTGCAGCAGGTTCTTGCGCATGTCCTGCGGGTAGACGGTGGGATGGCCCTTGATGATGGGGCTCACGAATGTGCCCATGACGCTGCCGGCCATTTCGATCGCCGAGCAGGCAGCCTTGAACTGGTCGACGGCGGCGTCGACGTTGGCGAGCTTCTCCTCGTACTCGTCGATCAGATCCAGGACGGTGCGCGGCGTGGCGAGTTCAGTGCTCACGGCTACACTCCTGCCGGCGCGGGCCGGCGCTTGGGGTTGAAGGCGAGGTCGGGGAGTTGCTGGGCGGCGACGTGGCACCACAGGCAGAGAGCATCGGCCTTGTCGGGATCGAGGCTCACGTGATCGAGCCAGCCCCGGCGCACTGCTTCCTGCTGGACAGCGGGCTTTGCCTCGCCCTTGGCGAACTGGCCGCGGCCGCAGAACGTCTTGCGGGCAGTCGACGGGGCCACAAGAACGGCCGCGCCGGGAAGCCGCGCCTTGACCACTGTGCGGAGAACCGCCTGCAGGCCGAGCAGCAGGGCTTGGGAGTACGGATTGGTGAACCCGCCCTGCCCCGGCGCCGACGACATGATGGCGGCCTCGATCGCCACGATGTCGGGCTTGAAGAACGCCATGCGCTCGTTCAGCCAGACCATGCCGTTGCGCCAGACTTCATCGTCGGTGGCGGTGTTGCCGCCGAACGTGGTGACGCCGGAGAGCGGCTTGTCACCGGGCAGGCCATAGGCCCACCCGCAGGCTGTCTTGCTGACATCGAGGGCGAGGATGGAGCGCATGGTCAGTGCACCGCCTCGCCGCTGGCGAGTTCGTCGAGCGCTTCGGCGCCGGCTGCCTGTTCTTCGTCGGTGATCTTCTGGATGGCCTCGATGCGCTCGCGGGCTGCGCGTTCGGCCGGCGTCTCGGGATCGGCACCCTCTGCCGGCGGCAGCCACGAGAACTGATTGAGGCTGTCCAGGAACAGTTCAACCTTGCTGTCGGGGATCTTCGCTGCCCGCTTGGCCTTGGCCGCTTCGTACTTCCGGTCTTCGGCGCGGTCGGCCAGCATGGCCTTGAAGACCTCCTTGTCCATGCCGAGTTCACGGCACAGCATCTCGACCTTGCGCTTCTGCCGATCCTTGATGGTGGCAATGCGGGCCTTGCTGGCTTCCTTCTCCTCGTCGATCTCGGCGGTTATCGCCTCGACTTCCTCGAGGGCCTGCAGCCAGTCCTCGTCGGAGGCGCTGTTGCGGAGCTGCTCTGGTGGGCGCTGCTCGGTCATTCCGCGCTCTCCTTCACGATGGATTCGATGGCCGCATGACGGGCATTGACCACGTTGGAGAGGTCGCCCTTTTCGATGGTCAGGCTGTCGAGAGCCGACTGCGTGTCTTCGTGGATGCGGGCCTCGGCGCGTTCGAGGGCGGCCTTGGCCAGACGAACGGCATCCTGGTATTCGGCGCGGGCTTGGCGCTGCCGAACCTCGTGCCCTTCCTGCACCGCGATCAGTTCGGCCTCGATGGCGGCGAGGCGGCTTTCGTCGCGGTCGTTCTCCGCCTTCAGGGAGGCGAGATAGCGCTCGCTGCGGCTCTGTGGTGCCGGGGCGTCGTTTCGCCCGTCAGCAGCTACGGCTGCGGCTTCTAGGCCAGCAATGGAGACGGTGACGAAGCCGTCGTCTTCGACTTCCTCGGCGCGTGGGAGAGTGGCGATCTTGTGCCGGGTCATGGCAGCACCGCCTGGATCAGGGCGATGGCGATGGCAGCGGCGGCCAGCATGAAGATGGCCGCGATCAGGGCGACGATGCGGTCACCGCCGCGTCCTTCGTCGTCCGTCTCGTATGGGTCTGGCAGGGTTGGGTCGATGCGTGTCATGGCTTGCCCTCCTCAGGCAGCGGGGGTGGTGGGGATGGAGTGGAGGCGCTGTTCAGTCAGGGCGTCGGCTGCCCTGAAGGCGAAGACGCGGCATGCGGCTGAAACAGGTGCGTTGCAGGCGGCGTAAACCTGATCAACAAGCCAGCCCTCCGCCGTTCTGCGGAGGCCGATGGTCGCGCGTTCCTTGCCCTCAACTTTGAGGACAGCGTAGCGATTGTCTGCCGCATCACTGGCGTACGAACCGACGCAGTGGTGCTGCGTGTCGCCCTCGGCAACAATGTCCAGCGGCGACACCAGAAGGTCGGCGGTAAAGCCGTCGTCAGAGAAGGACCATGCCTCGGTAAACGGCGCGGGGCTGTACCGCTTGCGGCGCTGTTCCAGCATCGCCGCGTCATGCTCGCGCTTGATCCGGGGCAGACCCCATGCGGGATTGATTTCGCCAAGCATCCGGCGCGCGTCACGCACGATGTGCAGCGTCTCTAGGAGGCTCATGGGAGTGCAGCGCGGGGCGAGCCGGGAAGCCTCCACAATGTCGTCAATCGGGATGTGGCGCATGGCCCCGCCGAGGTGCCCTGAGCGCACCGACAGCAGCTTGACGAACGTCTGTTTCCAGTGCTCGTCGGAAGGCGCAAACGTCGCTTCCGTGGCCTGCATGATCCGCATGTTGCGGGTGCGGCTGTTGGCGGCGATGCGCTTCCACGCACCCTTGCCGATCTCGCGACGTATGGCAGACGGAGAGGCCCCGAAGACCACGATGGCGGGGATCAGGTGCAGAAGGCCGTCAGCCTCCGCTTCCTTGATGTACGGGAGAACCTGGTTTGCCCGCCACACCAGATCAGGGGAGTATCGACGCCAGCCAGTATGGCCGCTCAAACGGAGCATGTTCCCCGTCGCAGGAGACATGCGATTGCCGATCCACAGGTGGTACATGGCGGCGCGGAAGCGGCGGTTGAACTTCGGTCCAAGCTCCCGGCAGTAGAAGGCGTTAACCTCCTTCACCGAGTTGGTGGATGGTCGCTCGACGATCTGCTCCTTGATGCCGGTGTCCCACTCAGGGATGGGATGCAGGAGCGGACGGTCAAACACCTTCGACCCGACCGTGATAGTCATGGTCGACGGGTCAACGACCATCTCGTGAACAGCGACAGGACGCATCACGCAGCCCTCACTTCGGAGCTACGTGGGGACCAGCCTCCTGCGATGCGCCGGTTGTCATTGGCCGCGATGCTGCGATCCTTGGACCGCGCCCAGTCCATGTGGCGGGAATCGACGGTGCCGAGATCGTCGTGACGGGCGTTGCGCCAGCGAACGATGGTCCCGACCGATACGGGCTTGCCGCTCTCAGCGCTGATCTTGCGGGCCAGCCAGTAGGCTTGCTGCTCGGCAGAGAGGTGGGGCACCGATGCGGTGACGATGTTGCGGAGCCGGTCGCGCATTTCGAGGCGGGGCGGGGTCATGAGCGGCCCTCCGCCTTGGCGATAGCAGCGGCGGCGCGCTCGAATACAGCGTTCTCGGCAAAGCCCCGTAGTGGCTCCAACGCCCGAACCATGTCGGGGCGGGCCATGAACATGTCGCTGATCTCTTTCAGCGACTGCAGCAGGTCGGGAGCGGCGGCGATGAGGTTTGCGTCAGCGTCAGACACCGAGGTGTCGACCCCGCTGTCGTAATCATAGACCGGCTCAAGAACCGCTGGGCCATAGATGTAGCCGTCAGTTCCCGCCTGATGCAGCGACCCGCTCTTGCCGCGCCAGAGCCACGGCCCCGGCGTGTGCTTGCAAATCTGCTCCGATTTTTCGCACATGTGCTTCGTACCTTTCGGCAATGTTCGACCGTTCGCCGCGAAGGCGATGGAGATGGGCTGCGATGGAATTGGTTGGGCGGGAGGCTAGCTTGCTTCAGCGAGTGCCGGTTCAGGCTCGTCCTCGGGCACAACATGGTCGACCAGGAAGTCAGCCAGAGTGATCGGCTGACCATTCGCGGCCGCTAGTTCGATCAGGTTCATCCACTGCTCCTGGGGAATGCGGTTCCGGTCACGCCAGCCCTGCACCGTCGTCACCGGCACGCGCTCCCCGAGCTTCGCTGTCAGGTCCACCGCAGTCTTGGTCAGGCCGCCCGTGCGGCTGATGACGAACTGTGCGCCGGTGATGGTCTTGGGCATTGCTCCGCCTCGTTCCGTTCACTTCAAACGTATGGATACGCCACGATCGTACGTTTTGTCAACGTGGAAAACGTATACGCAAGCGGCGTTCACTGAAAAAATGCAGAGCACAGCCGATTCCATCGCAAAGACAGTGGCCGCGTTGCGCGAGCGCGCCGGCCTTTCCATGGCCGACATAGCCAAGGCCATGGGCTACAAGGGCGCCTCGAGCTACCAGCGGTACGAGGATGCGGAGAAGCTGAAGGACGGCTTCCTGAAGCGCGACTGGGTCAACACCTTCGCCCGCGCCGTCGTCGGAAAGGGTAACCCGCCCATTACCGAGCGCGAGGTGTGGGAGCTTGCTGGTCCCGAGTTCGCGCCGCGCAAGCTGTCGCTGGTCTCGACCTTCGATCCCGACGCCCCCGATTTCGTGGCGGACGAGAGCATGACCGTTGGAGAGTTCACCGGCGCGCGCGGGATCCCCGATGGCTCAACACCGCAGATCGACGTGACGGCCGGCATGGGAGGCGGCGGGCTCACCATCATCAGCGAGGGCGTTCCCGGCAAGCACGGCATGACCTTCGCGGCCGAGAACATCAGCGACTGGTGGCGCGTCCCGCCGGCTGTGCTCATGGCCATGGGGAACGTGAAGCCGACCGACATCACCTTTGTGCCGGTGCAGGGCGATTCCATGGCTCCGACGCTCATCGAGGGCGATGTGGTGGTGGTGGATACCAGGCACCGCTGGCCTTCGCCTGACGGCATCTATGCACTGAACGACGCCTTCGGTGGGGTGATCGTGAAGCGGCTCGAGGTCACCTCCAAGCCGGGGGACGAGGAGCCGCGCGTCGACGTCATCTCCGACAACCCGAGGCACCCGACGAAGAACTGGTCCTTGGATGAGCTGCGGATCGTCGGCCGAGTGCTCCGGAAGTTCGGGAACGTCTCATGACCCCTGCCCCACCAACCAAGCTCATCGTGTACCTGGCCTTTGTCCGCGATGAAGAAGGCGAACTGCAGCCGGCATTCGAGGCTCGCGAGGCCCAGTCCGAATCCGCCGCGAAGCAGCAGGCGCAACTGCTGTGGGCGTCCGGCAAGTACGCTGGCGCAATCGCTTGGTGGCGCTCCGCCGATCTCGTGAACGGCGAGTTCGGCGAGCCGGTGATCCTGTTCCAGCAAGGCGAAGTACCGGAGATGGAGTGATGCCGCCAACCGAGGTCATCTGGACTGCCGCCCTGGCGCTTGCTTCTGCTGCGGTGCTCATGGCTTACCGGCACCCTCGACAGTACCGCTTCTTCGTCATGGTGCACCTCGGCGGAGCAATCGCGCTGCTCTCCGTTGCTGTCCTCGGGTACATCATCGGCTTCGTCAGAGGCCGAGATGAACTGGTGGCCGCATGGGTTCGGGATGAACGGGTTATGGCCGACCATCAGGTGGTTCAGCCTGACGGCCTCCAGTTGCTTTTCCCGGTCTTTCTGGTGTGGCTGTTTCTGATGGCGTTAGTGCTCTTGCCGCGCATCGGCTTCGTCTCAAAAGACGGCAGCGAATAGGTGGCCAGCGAGGCTACAGCCATACAGCCACAGCAGGAATCTCAGGGCCAGGAGCATGTGGTCTTCGCGCCTCGCGCGCGTATTGCTCTGAACTGATCTCTCAACGAACTCAGACACCTTTGTTCATCACCTTGAACTCAGTGGAAGCGCGCCGCTTAGGCGCGGCGCTTCCTCGGTGTCGGGGTGGGGAAGGAGCCGGCGTGTCGGCGTGTCACCAGTCACCGCCGCAACCACGACATCTTACTCCATAACCGTGTGTGTACGCGCGAGTCGAATCTCTGTCAACGCCTGAAACGTATATTTCTCTACGCGAAGTACGTTTTGTGCTTGCACCATACGTTTGCAACGTATAGAACTACTCCATCGAAGCCGCACCCGATGGAGCGCGACATGACCCCGACCACCATCACCGAAGCCATCGCCCGCATCCGCTCCATTCAGGAGCGCGTCGGCCATGACACCCAGGACGACATCTCTGCCGCATGGATGGCCGAGGCATGGGTCGAGGGCAAGCCGGCCTTCGCGTGGCTTTGCTCGTACCACAACCAGAGGCTCGGCACCTTCGTGGCCGAGGTCGCCTGTCAGGGCTCCATCGTGGCGGCTCAGGACGAGCTCGAGGACTTCTGGAAGCTGAACAAGCGCAACCCTCGAGACCTCGACTTCCTCGACACGCTGATGCCGCTGAACGACGCCGGCGTTAGCGACCTCATGGCCGCATATGAGCGGTCTGGCACCTTCCGAGACTATGCCGAGCTTGCCTCCCGCGTGGAGCGGTACGAGCCGGCTCTGGCCGTGGCGGCTGAGTGATGGCCATGAACCAGAAGCAAGCCCCGCGCATGTCTCCCGGCACCAAGGAAACGATCGACCGCCTCTACGAACTGAGCGGCAGCAAGGTGAGCAAGCCCAGCTTCTTGGCGAAACTGTTCGCGCCCATTCCGATGGAAGCTGAGTTGTGCGCCGCAGGGCTCGCGCCTGATGAGGCTCGATTTATTGCCGGCCAGTTGGCCGCCAATGGCTACTCGCTGGTCAAGATTGCGGAGGGCAAGTGATGGCCTTCGACCTGATCAGCATCCTCACTGCCTCACGCTCCCTGCGCCGTGCCTGTGAGACACGGGCAGCAGACCGCGACAACGCCGAAGCCGAGGCAGAGGCCCGTACCGCCCTGCTCAAGCTCTCCTACGGCATGGGCATGACGCTGCACCCCGAGCGCCCCGCTCGCTGGACCGGCACCGATGCCATGGCCCGCGACGTAGAAGCCGCCGCCAACTCGCTTGCGGAACTCGCTGACGGCGATTGGCAGAACGCCGGGGCTATCGCCCTGCTGGCCGTTCATTTCGGCGCCATAGCGTCCCGTATGGGCTGCACCGTGGAAGGCGGGCTGATCGACGACGCTGCCCTTGCTGCTGTCGAAGGCGGCGAGCCGGTGCGGGAGGCCGCGGAATGAGCCCGCTGGTGGTCGACATCGACGATGCCGCCGAAGCGCGCCGCAAGAAGGACCGGCAGTCCTTCCTGTCCCTCGCCCTGCAGATGCGCCGCAACGGCCACGAATACCGCCGCTGGGCCGCTCAGCACACCGCCAGCGGCCACCACGAAACCGCGGCCATCTTCGCCGCCCGAGCCGATCGCTATGCGTCAGATGCCATTTGGTACTGGCGCCGCGGGCGGAACACCTGATCAACCCCGGAGGAAGCCAATGGCCCTGCGTATCACCAAAGCCTCAGACCCGATCACCGTCGAGCGTCTGAAGGTCGTCATCTACGGCCAGCCTGGCGCGGCCAAGTCGTCGATCGCCTTCACCGCCGAGGCCCCGCTGCTGCTCGACTTCGACGGCGGTAGCTATCGTGCAGCGAACCGCAAGGACATTGTGCAGGTCGAGCAGTGGTCCGACGCGGCCTCCATCACCGCTGAAGACCTTGCCCCGTACAAGACCATCATCATCGACACCGCCGGCCGTGCGCTCGATCTCCTGACCATGGACATCATCCGCGCCAACCCGAAGGCCGGCAACGGTGGCGCCCTGTCTATTCAGGGCTATGGCACCCTCAAGGCTCGCTTCGGCGCCTACCTGAACCTGCTGAACAGCTTCGGCAAGGACGTGGTGCTGGTCGCTCACATGGAGGAGAAGTCCCGCGGCGACGACGTGATCGAGCGTCTGGACGTACAGGGCGGATCGAAGGGCGAGATCTACAAGTCCGCCGACGCAATGGGCCGCCTGACCATCGAGAACGGGCAGCGCTGGCTGAAGTTCTCCCCCACGGATGCCGCCTTCGGCAAAAATCCCGGGCAGCTGGAGCCGTTGCTCGTGCCGCCGGCAGACTCGCCCGAGTTCGAGGGCTTCCTTGCCCGGGTCATTCAGCGGACCAAGGACAAGATCAACACGCTCAACGAGGAGCAGAAGGCCGCCAAGATGGCCCAGGATGCGCTGCGCGACGCGCTGGCGGGCGTTTCTGATGCAGCTGGGATCAACGGCCTGATCCCCGATGCGAAGGCCACAGGCAAGGCCGGCGTGATGATGCTCCATGTCCGCGCCACCGAGCTCGGTCTGGTGGGGGACAAGGAGAGCGGCACCTATGTGCCGAAGAAGGCCGCGCCGCCGGCAGAAGGTGCTGACGACCAGAGCGAGGCAGCCTGAGCCATGCTCGCTCGCGTCAGCAACATCGAGGTCTACCGCAGCTGGATGAACTGGGCACCCTTGTTCGACGGCGATGTGGAACCGACGGTCGAGGAAATCGTCGACCGCATCGTCAAGGACGAACCCAGTGAGGCCATGAAGGCGGGCACCGCCTTCCACCTGGCCATGGAGCGGGCAGAGGAAGGCAGCCACGGCGAATTCGCGGCGGACGGCTACATCTTCCGCCTGCCCGACGCCGACCTGTCACTGCCCGGCGTTCGAGAGCTGCGGGCGTACCACAGCTACGGCGACCTGACCGTCACCGGAAAGGTCGACGGCCTCGATGGCAAGGTGGTGATCGACCACAAGACCACATCCAAGGTCGACCTCGAGAGATACCTCGACGGGTGCCAGTGGCGGTTCTACCTCGACATCTTCGAGGCCGATGTCTTCCGCTGGTACGTGTGGCCCATCCGCGAGATCGCCACCCGCGTCTATGCCGTCTCTGAGCCTCAGACGCTTGAGGCTCGCCGCTACCCCGAACTCCACCAGGACTGTGCCGCGCTGGCCGAGGAATACCTCGCCTTCGCGCGCCAGATGAACCTGCCCGACGCAAGGATCGATTGAACATGAGCAGCGTGAACAAGGCCATCATCGTCGGCAACCTGGGTCAGGACCCAGAGGTCCGCGCCCTTCCGAACGGCGGCAAGGTGGTCAACCTGTCGGTCGCCACGTCGGAACGGTGGAAGGACAAGAACACCGGCGAGCAGAAGGAAAAGACCGAGTGGCACCGCGTCGTCATCTTCGGCGAAGGCATCACCGGTGTGGCCGAGCAGTACCTGCGCAAGGGCAGCAAGGTCTATCTCGAGGGTTCGATCCAGACCCGCAAGTGGCAGGACCAGAGCGGCCAAGACAAGTACTCGACCGAGATCGTGCTGAACGGGTTCGGAGCCAAGCTGGTGCTGCTCGACGGGCAGCAGGGCGGCGGCAACCGGCCACCACCGGCGAACAGCCCGGACGAGTACGGCCGGCAGAGCAGCGGCGGAAGCGCATCCCAGTCCGGTGGCTACCAGCCGGGCGCTGACGACGACATCCCGTTCTGAGGCTGAGCCATGGCCCGCCAGATCATCACCCTCGCCAACGAACGCCTCGTCGACCGCGCCATACAACTGGTGCGGGAGGCGTTTGCTCGGCAGCCCGGAAGCAGGGTCGAGATCAAGGGACGGAAGCGCAGCACGGACCAAAATGCAGCTTTTTGGGCGATGCTCGGCGACCTGTCCGACCAGCTTCGGTGGGGCGGCCAGAAGCTCTCCGCCGAGGACTTCAAGCTGGTGATGCTCGATGCACTGCGCCGGGAGCGGCGAGACGAGATGCGGATCGTGCCGAGCTTCGATCGCACCGGCTTCGTGAACATCAGCCCGACGTCATCCTCGGACCTGACCCACGAGGAGATGCGCGACCTACTGACCATCATCCGGGCCTTCGGTGACCAGCACGGGATCGTCTGGAGCGAGCCGAAGCCGAAGGGCGACATGCGTCCAGTCCCACCACCAGAAGCCTACGAGGAGCAGATCCGATGATCACCGTTCCAGCCATTGTGCGCCGTGCCTTGAGGGCATGGCAGCGCCACATAGAAGCCCGCCAGCGGGCGAAGCGCTTGCAGATGATGCTGCGGGTCAGTCCTGACTTAAGAGCCGCCCACGACCGCCTGGAGCGAGATCGTCGCCGCCATGCTGCCACGAAGGCAGACCGCGCCGCGCTGCGCGCCGCCACCACCGACATGCTGCGCAGGAGTGTGGGAGCATGATGATCCGCAGCCGCAAGATCATCAACACCGCCAAAGGCGCGCCGTGTGCCCTTCGGCTGCCGGGCATCTGCAACAACGACCCGGAGACAACCGTCTGGGCTCACCTCAACGGCTTCGGCAAGGGCATGGGCATGAAGACCCATGACATTCTGGGCTTCCCGGCTTGTTCAAGCTGCCACGCCGCATTCGACACCGGCAAGAACCGCTCCGCCTATGTCGGGGATGCCCTTAGGGCGCTCTGCGAGACGCTTGTGGGGCTGGTTCTGTCTGGCGTGGTGGTTGTCCCGCTCGACGCCGAACGGCTGTCCAGCGAGCGCCCTGTGAAGCCTCGCAAGCCGCCAGAGCAGCGCACACCCATTCCCCAGCCTGCCAAGCCCCGATGGCCGCATGGCCGAAAGATCAACTCCGCGAACAACCTTCGCCGCAAGGAGCCCTCCAATGCCTGACCTTGAACACGACAGCGCTCCCTTGGGGGAGTTGACGAAGTACACGCCGGGACCGTTCATTGCCGAACAAGCAGAACAAGGCCATTTCGAAGTTCTGGCGCCGAACGCCCCGAAGACTATGCGGAGGGTGGCGCGTCTTGGCGGGCCGAACCGCGAGGCCAACGCCATGTTGTTCGCTGCCGCGCCCGACATGCTGGCGGCCCTGCGGCGCGCCGAGAGGTTCATCACCAACGGCATTGAGCTTGGCTATATCCGCATTCCCTCGATGCCTGACCCTGCCGTCGAGACACCCGGCATCATCCGAGCCGCCATCGCCAAGGCAGAAGGAGGTGCAGCATGACCCCCGTATCGAATGAGCCGGTGAGCGCAGACGAGATTGAGCGCATCATCCTCGATACCGAGCCTGAAAGCATGTCGGCCAAGGGTGATAAGGTGTGGGCCCGCCGCATGGCCGAAGCGCTTGCCGCAAAGCTCCCCCTCCGCAGCCAGTCGCCGGAACCCTCATCCTCTGAGCCGGTGGATTGGCAGTGCGAGTTCTGCCGGTGTAAGACGTTCGCCCGCGTGGACGAGCGCAAGAGTGACGGCACATTCGGCCCCGGCCCGCAGGTTCGCTGCGTCGAGTGCAAAGGCGTCTCAGCCCTCTCCCCCACCGTGTCCCAGCCAGTAACCGGCGAGGATGTGGAGGTGCCTTACGGGCTGGTGAAGGAGGCGGTGAAGCAGTATGTGCGCCCGCTGCGGCGCCGCATGGCGAACCAGCGGAAGGCGCTTGCGAGGCTGGAGAAGCAGAACGCTGCATTGAAGGCAGAGCGGGATGCGCTCGGGGTCGAACTCTCAGCAGCGGTATACAACTACGAGGCCTCCGAAGAACGCGCCGAAGCCGCCGAAGCCCGTCTCTCCGCAGTAGAGGGGGCGCTGAAACCGTTCGCTGATGCTGCGGTCAACTATGACCAGTTTTGGGCCGAAGAAACCGGCGGACAGGATCATCCCGAAGGCGAGGACGCTGAGATGGTCACCTTCTTCGCCCTCGGGTCCGACTTTGACATGGTTCCGCTCGCTGCCTTCCGCCGCGCCCGCGAAGCCCTCACCACCATTACCGGAGGCGAGAATGAGCGTTGATGCAAAAGGGCTGGAAGCGGCACGAGCGGCATATCGGGACAAGACCCTGCCGGTGCATCCTATCGTTCCGGCAAACCACGATGATGCGCTTGCAGCCGCTGTCGAAGCCTACCTCGCCGCCACGTCACCCGCTGGTGATCTTGTGCCACTAGACGGGAAGTCGATGGATTGGGCAGCTTCAATGTCTGTGGTCCGCAACAGCCGACTACCCATCGCTGTAATCAATGACCTTGAGGCAATGCACGCCCAAGCCCTCCGGTATCAATCCACGGGGGTGACGGTAACCCTGCCAGCCAACGAGGCGAAGAAGCACGCCATCGAGTTAGAGCAGTGTGCAATCTTCGCGGCTGATGCCGGTCCGAGCATAGCTAAAGCCATGACGGATGCAGCCTCTTGGCTTCGCGCCGCCCTGACTGCTCAGGAGCGCCCGGAGGAATTGGATGCGACTGACCTGCAGACGCTACTCCGGCTCCAGCGTGACAACGTATGGGACGGCGCCCGGCCGGTGCTGGAACGCCCTCGCAGCGACCCGGAAGTGGAGCGGGCATTCGCGCTCAGCGATCGCGGGTTGATCGCACTGGAGCAGGTAGCCCAAGGCATCCGCCTGCACATCACACGCAAGGGTGTCGCCGCTGTCGATGCTGCTCTCGCGTCTGCTCAGGAGCGGGGATGATGGGAAGCCACCTGAACCGGGCCAACGACAACCTGCCCAAGGATATCGCCTTCTCTATCGACTATCTGTCGACGGGTGGTCTGGGCGAAGTGGTGATGATCACCGATGCGGCGTATCGGGCCAAGCAGCCGCGCGTGCAGTCCACTCCCGACATGATCCTGGCGCTCTGCATCCTCGCTCAAGAGGCCATCGATGCTCGCCGCGCAGCCAAGGAGGCGGATGGCGATCAGCCATCCTGACGGGACGCGATGAGCAGACGCCCCGCCAACATCACCCAGGCTGATGTTGCTCGAGCTCTCAGGGCCGTCGAGCAGATCGGCATGAAAGCCGTCGTCGAGATCACCCGCGACGGCACCATCCGAATCGTGCCGGCGGGGATTGCGGGGAAAACGCAGGAAGCGGACATTGACGAGGTTGAACCTGTCGACCTGTGATCCCGCCATGCGCACCAGGCTGCCGCCGAACGTCACCCGAGAGAAGAACCGCCACAAGAAGGTGGTCTACTACTATCGGGTCGGCAAAGGCCCGCGGGTGCGTCTGCCCGACTATGGCTCAGAGGAGTTCACCGAGGCCTATCAGGCAGCCCTGAAGGGGCAGCCGGTGTCGCGTGTCCACGGCAGTCGATCGGCCGTCGTGGGGACGCTCCGCTGGCTGGTGACGGAATACAAGCAGTCGACCCACTTCCGAAACGAGATCGGTGCCATCACCCAGCGGCGCCGCGACGCCATCTTCGCGGAGATGGTGGAGAAGTCGGGCGACCGGAAGATCACCGACATATCCGAGCGCGACATCATCAACGCTCGAGAGAAGCGGGCGCAGACTGGCGCGGGTCATGCCGCCAACGCCTTCCTCAAAGCCGTGAAGCCCATGTTCGCCTATGCGAAGATGCGAGGCTGGATCAATACGGACCCGACACGCGACGTGGACTTCGTGAAGGCGAAGATCATCGGACACCGGCCCTGGGAGATCGAGGATGTCGTCGCCTATGAGGAGCGGCACCCTGTCGGCACGATGGCGAACCTGGCCATGCGCATCCTGCTGTTCACCGGCCTGCGGCGCTCCGACGCGATCCAGTTGGGCAAGCAGCACATCCGCAACGGCAGGGTGCATTTCCGCCCCAGCAAGACCAAAGACAGTTCAGGGGTGGCCGTGACGTTCACCGCCCTGCCCCCGCTTGTCGAGGCCATAGAGGCCATGAAGACGGGTGACCTGACATTCCTGGTCACCGAGGCGGGGAAGCCGTTCAAGAGCGGCGCCAGCTTCGGCAACTGGTTCAGGGACAGGTGCGAGGAAGCCGGGGTGCCGTCACGAGCGCACGGACTGCGCAAGACGGGCCCGGTGCTGGCGGCCCAGGCAGGCGCGACAGCGAACGAACTGATGGCGATGTGGGGATGGGCGACGCTGGCTCAGGCGGAGCACTACACGCGCTCGGCCGACAAGGAAATCTTGGGCGGATCAGCGGCGTCGAAGCTGATGGCCGGCTACACCGAGATGGTGCAAAGCGGGAACGCAATTCCCCGCACCTCCGAACCCGGTGCGGGAACAGAGCGAAAAGCGAAGTAAAATCAACGGCGCTTCGCGCGCCTTACGATCCTGTCGGGATCGCCAGAGG
>JACYYJ010014854.1_pt1 | contig 23077 bp, 41 predicted proteins | sample 8236861 | NCBI WGS metagenome assembly JACYYJ01 (sample SAMN14103086, study PRJNA606662) | landfill metagenome | isolation source: landfill solid waste | place: India:New Delhi, Okhla landfill site | collected 2017-11-05
GATGACGATGACGAGGATTAGGACGATGACGAAGACGACGATGATGACGACGACTTCGACTGGGAAGACTAATCCTCAGCGTTAACTAGCCTCACCTGTAGGACCCCTGGAGTGGCCGTGGTACGTGCCGCCACTCCAGGCTTCAACATCACGTGCATCCATAGAGGAGCTCTATGTCTCGCGAGGATATCCAGCTGATCGACGGTGTAGTCAACTCGATCGTCGAAGCTGCCGTCTCCCAAACCCCTCCCGTCCATATGGCATACATCGACTTACGTCGTGGTTCCGTCGTGGTCCAGGCGCTTGCTGGCCTGACCCGCATCGCGTACCGTCGGGTGCCATCGTTCATCAAAGATACGCTCAGTAGTCCGCAGTTCACTGCCCGATATGGCACATGGGTACTGGCTGAAGTCGACGCAAGTGAGTATCTCCTCATCCGCGTTCCGGATGAAGGGACGGTGTTCTGTACGTCGACCAAGCATAGTGGACCTGCCAGTCAGGTAGTCCCAGCTCTTGCTCGGTTCAGGGAACACTCTAACTCCAATCTCTTGTGGGCCTGACCATGCAGACGGAACCTGACTATCTCGCACTCTACAGTCGCAACTGTCTCCGATGTTCCTACCTCGTCGAGGGGATGGAGAAGCGATTCAAGTGCCACTACACAAAGGGTAATGAATTCTGCCCGGCCAGAGAAGTTCGCATCACTATCACTGGCAAGATCCAGCAGTTTCTAGAGCGTCTGTCTAAGGCCCGTGCCGTTAAGGACGCCAAGGCTGAAGCGCTGGTCTGGGAAGAGGTCAGCCGTGAATCGCGCGCCTTCCAGGTTCGCATGTACGACCTCGTCAATGAAAAACTATAGCCTGGAGAACTCTTCGTGTCGGAACCACTGAAGCTCGTATCTTTTAAGTCCTGGTTCATCCCAGCTGACTCTCGCACTTACAAGGCCCTCGCCAAGATCGGATTCCCAGCAACGCGAATTCACCGTGACAGTCTTTCTGTACTGAAGCTCGTGCTCAAGAAGCATGGACATCAGGCATACGTAGAACCCTTCTCCGTGTACCGCAATGCCTTCCTCGACAAGGCTGCAGAGTGGTGCAAGCGTAACGGAAACAAATGCAAAGTAGGTCCCAAGAGCCAGACCTACCGATTCCCTTTGACAGAAGAAGGGAAGAACCATGCTCGCAAGATCGAGAGGAACACCCGCGACTTCTGGACTCGCTGGGGTCTGACTGGCGACATCACCATGTCGGAGAGCGCTTCCTACGTCCGGGTCAACTGTGAACTCGCCGCTCAAACCCGTAACCCTGTGATCCAGGTAAAGCGCATGGCTGAGCGTGAGCGACGGAGCGTCCTGAATCTGGGCACCCATCGGCTCTGCACTTCCACTGACTCCAGGTTCCTGCTTTGGGAATTGGATGTCAAGACTGGCCCTGAATGGCGACCGCTGCGGAGCGGCAAAGTGCTGCTAACCGAAGTGAGTGACCCATCAGGCGTAATCGGCGATCTCATGATTGCATTCAACGAGGAGTGATGCCATGAAGTACGGAGGCTACACCGCACCGCAACTGCGCTCTATCGTCAAACAGAGTCGCCAATCCGAAGAGGGGCTGGACAGCATCTTTGGCGATGGAGCAGTTGCTCCGACGATCATCCGCGATCTACTGAACCATCTACGGGACCTCAAGGGTAAGTCGGCCGATGCCGCGCTGAAGTCCACTGCCAAACCTGCTTCGAAGCAGAAGGCCACTAAGCAGAAGCGTACTAAGAAGGTGGTCGCACGGTTCCCATCGTTCACTTAATCGAACTCGGCGGTAGCCCGCCCTTTTCGTGAGAAGCAAATGAAGAAACAAAAACAGAAGGTCGAGAGCCAAGAAGGCTTCGAGATCCTAGAAGGTCTGGACGGAATCCGCCAAAACCCGACCATGTACCTCGGGGAGCTCGGCGACCACATGGCTCAGCGGTGTCTGAAGGAAATCGTGGACAACGCCTACGACGAAGCCATCGCGGGTCGCAACAAGTTGATCGAAGTCGCCATCGACTATGACAAGCTCCTGTATGTCGTGGCCGACGGGGCTGGCGGCATTCCCACCGACTTCAAGAAGCTCGGTGACGGAACGAAGATTTCGATCATGACTGCCGCCTATTCCCGTACTCACGCGGGCGGCAAGTTCAACAACAAGGCATATAAGACCAGTGCCGGTGTCCACGGCGTCGGCGCATCCGCGGTCACGGCCGTCTCCGAGGAAGTGCGTCTTTGGTCGTCCTACAAAGGCAAGCTCGTACATCAGAAGTTCGGTCGGGGTAGAGTGCTGTCGGGTCCTGATCCCAAGCCAGTGAAGTCCATCGACGCTGACGTACGAGCGTTGCTGCAGGACAAGAAGTACGGGACAGTGTCGGCGTTTGTGCTGGACCAGTCGGTCATCAGCGAAGACGCCCGTCGCGGTAAGGCGTTGCCCAAGAAGTTCCGCGTTGCGCGGGCAAACCCGAATTCAGTTGCTACGTGGTTGAAGAACGTAGCGATGTTGAATCCAGGCTTGACCATCAAGCTGCGCGTAATCCTCAAGGGTAAGAAGAAGGACCAAGTCTTCCTCAACAAGAAAGACTTGGCATGGGTTCCCATGCAGATGTGTGCGGACCGTGAGTTTGGCACAATGGGCAAGCCGTTCGTTCATAAGTCGGATAACATCAGCTGTTGCGTCATCTGGTCGGACCATCCGGATACGGACAACTTCCTGTCGTTCGTGAACACCAGTCCAACGGTCGATGGTGGCTGGCACGTCACGGGATTCGTGGCCGCGCTCATGAACGGAGTGAAGTCTTACATCCCCGTCCGTAAGGGTAAAGGAGGTGCAGGGTTTACCGGCCAGGACCTGCTGATCGGTCTGGTGGGAATGTTCGACTGGCGCATGCACGGAGCTCAGTACACTAGCCAAGTGAAGGATCGGCTGGCGTCCAAGGTGGACCGCGAGGTCTACGAGGAACTGGCTCCGCTGTTCGAGCAATACTTCAAGAAGCATCCGGCGGTTGCTCGTGCGATTATCAAACGGGCACAAGCTGTAAATAAGGGACGTGAGGACTTGCGTCGCGTGGTTCGCAGTCTGGCAGACGTCAAGAAAAAGAACCGCAGTAATCTTCCTGCCGCGTTGTCGGTGGCGGATAAGGCCAAACCGCATGAGCGTGAACTGTTCATCGTGGAAGGGGATTCAGCTGGCGGTCCTGCACAGGATTCCCGCGACGCCAACTTCCAAGAAGTTCTGTGTGCTGGAGGTAAGCCCCTGAACGCCTTGAAGGCTCCGCTCGCAAAGGTGCTAGCTCACGAGGAAATCCAGAACATGCTAGTGTCTATGGGTGTGGATCTGAAGTCGTTGGATCCCAAGTCTGACAAGCCGCGTCTCTCTACAGAGAATCTACGAATTGGTCACATCATCTTCCTGGTTGACCCTGACCCTGACGGTTCTCATATCGCGGTGCTATTCCTTGCGGTGCTGTTACGGCTAATGCCCGACATCTTCAAGGAAGGGCGGGTATGGTGCGTCAAGGCTCCGCTGTTCGCCGCGGTGAAAGACGGCAAAGTGTATGGTGGGATGACTTTCAAGGAATGTCGTAAGGCTGCACCTTCGTCCATCAAGGACAAGGAGATCACCCGCATCAAGGGTTGGGGTGAAGTGGACGAGACGGTGCTTGAACCGATCGCGTTCAACCCCAAGACTCGTAACCTGATACGCATCAATCCGTTTGCTGACTCGGAAGGTGAGCAGTTCTTCCGTGGGGTTGTGGCAGAGGATGCCGTGTATCGTCGTCGCCTACTTGGACTGGAATCATGAAGTATGACATGCAAGGCGCTTCCGTCGAAGACGTCCGCCTGGATAAGTTTGCCGAGGAAGCTCTGTTCGTCTACGGTTCGTACGTAGTTGAGGAACGTGCCGTCCCTGATATTCGCGACGGCCTGAAGCCAAGCCACCGGGCCATTCTGTGGTCGTTGGCTGGTCTTGGTCTCCGAGCTAACTCTGGGTACAAGAAGGCGGCACGTACTGTCGGGGATGCGATCGGTAAGTACCATCCGCACGGCGACCAAGGTGTCTACGGTGCTATGGTCACGGTCGCTAACACGGTGCCGCCGATGGTCGATGGTCAGGGTAATTGGGGATCGCCCACTAATCCTGCAGCGGCCTATCGGTACACCGAAGCCAAGATGAGCCGGTACACAAATATGTTCCTGCTCGATCCGCAGTATCTGGAAGTCGTCCCGATGATGCCGAACTTCAGTGACGACGACAAGATCCCACTCTATCTTCCGGCACTGTTACCGAACCTGTTGTTCACCGGCACAAGCCCTGCTCCGGCATATGGGGTACGGGCGGGGAACCCAAACTTCACGTTCCGCAGCGTCGCTGAAGTAACTAAGCGTCTGCTCCGTGGTGAGGAACTGAATTCCGCCAAGCTCAGTAAGCTGCTGAAGCTCGAACACTCGTTCGGCTGCGACGTGGCAACTACGCCGAAGGAACTCAGGGCCATCCTGAAGACCGGCGCAGGTTCGGTTCAGTACGTGCCGAAGTATGAAGTGGATCGACGGAAGCGTCTGATCCTCATCAAGTCGTTTGTCCCCGGCGGCTTCAGTAGCGTAAAGGGTATCGACTCGACGTTGGCGAAGATCACTTCTTTGCCTGGAGTACGGAACGCCTTTAACCGGCAGGGCAAGAAGAGTGTGGGCAGCGGTCCGTACGGATGCCTGTTCGTGGTCGAATGCCAGAAGAGCTTGAAGGATGCAGAGTTCGATGCACTGACCGAGAAGGTGGTGAAGTTGGTGTCTGGGTCGGTAAGTTACCGCCTTGGTGTCACGATCCGCCGACCCTCGAAGAACCTGTTCCGCTACATGAACTTTGTCCAGATGCTCGACAATTGGGTAGTGTATCGGGTGAAGCTCGAACTGGCGCTGATCGAACACTTGCTTGCCAAAAGACAGGCGGAACTTCATGTAAATGAAGTGTATCTGTTTGCGGTACAGAATATCGACAAGTTGCTCAAGGCACTGCCGAAGGTTCTGGTGGCGAAGGACCCCGACGCTACACTTGCCAAGATCCTGAAGATCCCGCAAGACGACGCGTCGATCATCCTAGACCGCAAGGTGCGTCAGTTGGCACGACTGGAGGAATCCGATCTGCGGACGAAGATCAAGTCCCTCCGGGATGAGATCAAGCAGCTCGAAGCAGACCGCAAGAATCCAGGCGAGCGAGCAGCCAAGGACCTGGAGCAGCGAGTCAAGTCCTACCTGAAAGCTCCGGACAAGAATCGCAACGGGTTGCCGATTTAACAGTCCGCAATTTTACAGAGCACCGCGCAGCCGTGTCCAATTTTCGGCATCTGTTGCGCGGTTACAACACGAAGTCTTTCCTTGCATTTTGTTAGAAGTTCTGTTATACTAACAGTAATGCAGCACTAACGGAACCCACGGCCCCCGGCCTAAGTTCTAAAACCAAAACCCCCGGTCCGGGGGACCGTATCACAAACCCTTACCAAGAGGAATCTCTATCATGGCAAACCAAATCAAACAAACCCTGACCGCACTGAACAAGCAGATCGCTGGCCTGACCCGCGAAAACAACCAGAAGGAACGAGCCTTGAACCAAGCGACCAAGAAGCTCGAGCGCCTGGAGGCCCGTATCGCTACCCTGACCGGCAAGGCAGAAAAGCCCGCGAAGGCTACCAAGACCGCCAAGAAGGCAGCCGCCCCGGCCAAGGCTGGCAAGAAGGCAGCAGCGCCGAAGGCCGAGAAGGCACCGAAGGCAGCCAAGGCCGCAAAGCCCGCCAAGGCAGCGAAGGCNNGCCAAGGCACCGAAGGCTGAGAAGGTTGCGAAGTCCACCAGCAAGAAGGGTTCGAAGGGCGGCTACGTCTTGGTCTAAGCGCCAGCCAGTCTTCTAACCGACGGGGAGTGTAGAATTACACTCCCCTATTTTCGTTTCCTGGAGCACAAAACCATGTCACTCTCAACGCAGGAAGCCATGGCTCAAGTGGCTGAACGTGAAGCTCAGGCGGTCAAGGCACGACTCGAAGCTCGGGTCCGTAATCTCAGGAAGGTCATCGGGTTCCTTGAAAAGCTCAAGCCGCAACTTGCCACGTTGGAGATCGTCGCTGACTCCCAACGGACTACCATTCTCAACAAGGCGATTGCCGGAATCGACCGCATGACTGCGCAGAAGGCATGCCCTGTTGGCACCAAGACTCCGCTGCGTCGTGTTCGCAACGAACTCGCCAGCATGCGTGAAGCGACTGCACTCGGGTCGGCCACCATCAAGGCTTCGTACCTGAGATCCGTCCACCTCGATCCATCCATCGAGGAAGTGCGCAAGTTGTTCGCGACCGCTGAGTTGCGACTTCAGGCCACCGACGAGTTCCACACACAGAACGCCTATGACACGGCAATGGAAGAGGCTGAGCGTATCATCAAGAAGAACGCCGAATCAGCCAAGCAACTTACCTCTATTCGAAATCGCCCGTTCACTGTAGTACGTATGCCTATCGTCGTGGTGAGCGACCCCCAGATGAACGTGGACCTGCTCAAGAAGCATGGCATCAACGCCGTCGACCTCGCTGGCTACCCGATGCTCCAGAACCAGATGGTACTCGGCATTAGCTCGAAGGCCATGACCAAGGAAGGCCGGAAGGCAAAGAAGGTCGAGGACGTGGCCGAGGAGCTCTTGGAGCTGATCCGCAAGCAGACTAAGCGCAAGTTGCGTATCGTCGACAACACGCCGGCTCGGGCTCAGGGAGCAGTATGGTTCTGGCTGGCTGACGAACGCGAGCTGAACGCGATGTTCCGTTCCGCCAGGAACCGCCTGAACATCAAGCGGTGGGGATTCGGCGCCAACTAACCGGAGGTTACTATGATTGGATACGAACTCTTCGTGGTTCCGAGTCCGGAGACTTTGGCGTTCTTCCAGCAGAGCTTCTCAGGGTGTCCGTTCGAAGTTCGGCCGGAGAACTTCCGGGTTACTATCGCCACTACGATAGAGCCACCTGAGCCCAAAGATACGGTCTACTACTGCCGCGCTGGTTCCATGAAGCTCTATGCCAACGCGACGAACCAAGGTGGCTCGTTGTTGCTCTTACCGTTGGTGAGTGCCGACGATCCCAAACATTCTATGCTCGAACATAACAGGGCCATCGTCCAGGAGTGTGGGTCGGCCTACGACCTGATGTACAGTCCGCATCTGGTTGTAGTGGAGCACTTGCCTCCCTTGCGCAACTATGTGCGCGGCTGGATCAACTCCCTGTCCGGCGTCTTCCATAATTCGCAGCATGTCTTCACGTTCTCGAACGAGACAGTCGAATGCAAAGAGCTGGATCCGATACCGAACAGCTTCTACTACCTACAGGAAGTAGCAAGCATCGTGGAAATGATGCAACGGCAGATGCGATGAAGAGCATCAAACTCGACCATTGTTGGGTCTGTGAAACCCGGTTCACAGACGCCAATCCTCCCGGCACCGCAAACCGAGAGGAGCATCACATTGTGCCGCGACAGGCAGGAGGTTCCAACGGGCCGACCGTCAGTCTGTGTGACAAGCATCACACGATACTGCATAAGATTGCGGCGACGCTCAATAGCAAGAAGCCGAAGCCGTATGGGCACTTGATTGCAGACCTGGACCCGGGACGCCAGAAGAAGGTCCTGTACTTGGCGGGCGTCGCGGCCAATGCCTTTGCCCAAACCAAGGACGACCCGAACAAGCGGCGAGTCGTAGTCCTCACCATGGATCGGGAAACTGAAGACTTGCTCAACCGCCTCAAAGCATGTTATCCTAAGGTTCGCAGCCGCGAGGCGCTAGTCAAGCTGGCACTACAAAGTTTAGTAAACCGTCACTATCAATAGAGGTTCAAATGCAGAAGAAAGACACGCTTCGGAAAAGCGTCGCAGCCACAATGGAAGAAGCCTTCAAGTGTGGAGAATGCATCCACTACTCGGCCCATCCGCTCAAGGGGAACCGTGAACCGTGCAAGCGTCTAGGCATCCGGCACTTTGCCAGTGCTCCCAAGTGCTTCACGCCTGATGTCAGCAAGCTCTCTACAAGCAGTGACCAACTTCTGCAGGTCATTGCGTTGTTCAACAATTTCTCGCATTCGCAGCGTCGCATCCTGATCGGTCTGCTTCGTGGTCGCAAGCGCCGACTGTCGCTTGGTCAGCGAGTGTTTTTCAAGGCGGTCGGCGGTGACTACCTGTCCAACTACCTGTCCGGCTACGTACTTGGTTATACGAAGGCTGGTGAAGTGATCATCGGGGGTGACCCTGACAAGACTCGGCGTGGCAGCAGCTACACTGCCATTCTCAGTGAAACCGATGCCCTGTTCACGGAGGAAACATGGGCCAAACAACGTAAGCTCCTGGTCAGCAAGAATCGCGTGGAAGATCCCAAGCAGCCTCTGCGGAAGTTCCCCAAGCGTGTGGACCTCGAGACCTACGAACCTGTCACAATCGATACCGCTCCCGCAAGTTGGTATTCGAGGGAAGAGGAAGCACCTGCGAAAAAGAAGCGCAAGGAGGTTTGATCTATGCGCGACTCTGAGTTGCAAGATGCAATATTCCGGGAATCCGTTCGCCAGCTCGAACGTAACCCAACTACCCAAGGAAGGGGTAAGAAAAATCCACACATCCTCATTGAACGCCGCGCCGTCGGTGCTACTCACTGGCAACCGTACAGCGCGTACTACTCGATAGGGAAGGCAGAGAAAGCTCTCCCTAAGAACACCGACAACTACGAGTACAGAATCCGCAATGGAAATCACCAGACTTAAAGATCTGGGCTTTGACCGACGCAGCCTAGAAGTTATATTCGACTATCTCTTTCGGAAGATTTCTATCAGGGAGTTCAAAGACTACTTTCCAGACAGCTTGCAAGTGAAACGCCATGTCGACTCTTGCGGCTACATCCTTCTCAATTGCAAGCTCTATGCTTACGCCCATCACGTTGCCGTACGTGATGGTACCAAGTTGCCTAACCCGCGGAACTACGATATCCATCCGCACGACACTCGGTTCCTCCGGTCGTTGGATCTGTCCCACATCCCAAAGGAGTACATTAGCCATTCACTGAAGGGGTTCCAAGACTCGCTATCTATGTTCGTGACTAGCAGCCACCTCGACACCTTGCTCAATAAGATCATCAGCAAGAAGATGCGGTTCATGATCAAGTCGTACGGCGACACTCGCCACGACCTGGACATGTCCATGCGGGTAGCCGCGATCTACAACATCTATCGCGTGTATCCGTACTTCAAGTCGTACCTGCATATGTGCAACGTAGGCAAGGGTGCAGCTCGCCGCCATGGTCATACATTGATTAAGCAGCGCACTACGCTGAAGAGTCAGCGCCTCATGAAGAACACCGATGGCACTCACCAAGCGCGACTGATTCCTCTGGCGGCTGTTCATCACTCACTTCGCCAGGAGGAGCAGAAAGACATCAGTATGGAAATCCTTGAAGCGGTGATCAACAAATGCAGTCCCCGCGTTCGCAGGTTCTTTTACCTCATGTCCGGTAACTTCGACGAAGGCTTCTCGGAGTTTCTAGGCCAGAACAACAAAGAAGCCGCTCTCGAGATGCGATTCGACACTTACCGAGCTCAGGTACAGAAGTATCTGGAAGTGACTCCCGCTCAGGTAACAAATCTGTTCCAGAGATTGCAGCAGCGTTACCTTGTCGGCAACTGCATCAACGTCAACGTCAACAATCGGGTTAGCAATGAGCAAGCATGAAGTTCGAGTGTTCCTCGGTCCCCTCCACCTCCAGGAGATGGAAGCAGAGATCCACGCCAGTCTGTTCAATCACCCTTCGGTCAGCGGTCGCCGGTTTCGAGACTGCGCTCTTGTTGTGCCCGGTCACCGTTACGACTACTGGACTCAGGTCAAAGCGGAGTATCCGTTCAGCGGGGACGTGACCGTGGTCACAGTCAGCAGCTTTGACCACAACCGACACACTTTGCACCGTATCCAGAACACGCTATTCCTCTTTGCGGGCTTGGCTCACGTAGAAGCCCGTGCTACAATTGAAGGTATATTGAGGGACCGCGTGATTCCAAGTCGTAGCGTGTCAATCATCAACTGCAACAAGTAAGTTTTGGAGATCTACATGCGGAAGTGTAGCGGCTGTATAGTTACTCGAAAGAAGAAAGGCAAAACCCAAGTCCTGATGGTCCGGTCTTCCAGCGGACAGGGGTGGGTCCACCCAAAGGGTGGCATTGAGCCGGGTCTATCAGCTCGCGCTTCCGCCCTAAAGGAACTCTACGAGGAAGCTGGGATCCTCGCAGTTCAGTCCAAGCGCCTCGGCACCGTTATGTCACACGGAAAGTATGGCATCTGCAGTATTGAGTTCTTCCACGTGCGGAACTCGATCCAGCTCGACAAGTATCCCGAACGTAAGACCCGTAAGCGTCGTTGGATGTCGGTGCGGGAAGCCATGCTCAATACGAAGAAGGATGTTCGTCCAGTTCTCAAGCTGGCCGTTACTTTGTAGGACTTGCCATGGACAATTACTTCCTCCAAGTGGTGCTCCCTGACGAGCAGGAACTACACGAACGCTATCCGCTGTTCGGCGACATGCTCAAGGTCGTGCTAGAAAAGTTGGACCTGCCGATATCTAGCTCGCTTGAACACGCCGCCGCTACGGTCTGGCGTGTGCTTGGTGCGCGGTACGGAGGTGAGATCAGGGACCATACGCCGATCACTGTTCTCACCGAGCATATGGAACGTATGATAACTGGTCGGCTCTGGTGGCTGGTTAACCCGGCCTACATTCACTGTTGCCTGTTTGCGACGGCAGCTCAACTTGATAAAGCTCATGGATCAAAGTAAACTATGGTCGGACGTATTGGTCCGAGTGTACGGCCCTGGACATTCGAATCACAATGCCGATAAGTCCACTGTGCTCCGAACTCTTGCCCACGACATCCACATTCATGTAGGCCCGGAGTGCCTCGCCAAGATGGCTACCAGCCTAGGATTCAAGATCGAGCTTCGTGGTACGCGCATCAAACCGAGCGAGGTGGTGTACGACATGTGGCATGTGCTTGATCCACATGGTATGGTCATCTACAACATACCCACGGCCGACTTCCACTTCCCGTTCTTCCGGCAGGTTCGTCACGAAGCTATGGCAATCGTTCTGGACGGTGTCGAGTGGAATTCTAGTGCGCCGCCAACTCTTGAAGACGTATGTCTGATGCTGGACGGCGATCCATCCAATCGTTACTACATCAATAATGCGGTTGCGGACTTTTACCGAAGTGCTCTCGCTAAGATGGAAGCCGGTCGCCTTACTGAAATCACGGTAGACTATGTTCTGAGTACCATCCGGCGCATTACCCCATACTCTACCATCCAACTAGAGATGCGATCATGAACACTAAAGCAGACGTCTGTCTTCCTGGGACGTTAGACTGTGAGCTGCTGAAGCTAGCCGCGAAAGCGGCTGGTCTTAAAGACCTGACCGAATGGTCAGACGAGATAACGGACCACGACAGCGCTCACTACGGTGAGCCCGCCCTGCATGAAGGCGGGGTCGGAGGGCAGTGCAGTTCGTGGAACCCGTTGCTCAACAACGAAGATGCTTTTCGGCTGGCGGTCACGCTCCGCATGAACGTTTACACAAGTCTGGATATGTGCGTAGTGGAAGTGCGTAGCGGTGGTGACGTTATAGTCATCCGGGAACCGTGGAACGGCCCGAAGAATAGAATGATCGTCACTCGCCGAGCCATTGTCCGTGCTGCCGCCCGCGTAGGTCTATCTTGTAAAGAATAGTACCTAGATCGTCACATTCAAAACTTCTGAAATGTCGCTATGACCAATAAAGTGAATCTCAACCGCCTGAAGATCAAGTACGCTCTGGCGCAGAAACGGTATTACGAAGGGAAGCCCACGATGACTGATGCGGAATTCGACAAGCTCGAAGATCGCATTCGGAAACTCGACCCCGAGTGGGTGGGCTTCAAGAGCCCCGGTTCCAACAACATCCGCAAGAAGCAGAAGGTCGAACTGCCGACCTTCATGCCAAGCCTAGGCAAAGCTTATCCGGAAGCCGTGGACAAGTGGCTCGCAAAATCGAGTTCTGAGCTTCTGGTAATGGACAAGCTGGACGGCTCGTCGGTGTTAGCGGTTTACACCGACGGTCGCCTCAAGCAGTTGATCACCCGAGGCAATGGGACCATCGGTCAGGACATTACATTCTTGGCGTCGCACACCAACTTGCCAACTAGCATCCCGCACAAGGGTCAGCTACTGGTTCGCTGCGAAGCCATTATGAAGCAGTCGGTCTTCAACAAGCACTATGCTGAGACGGCCGAGAATCCACGCAACTTGGTGGCTGGAATCCTAAATCGCAAGCTCAGTCGCGAAAGCGTCAAGTGTCTAAAGTACGTGGACTTCGTGGTTCTAGGGCTGATCGACCATCCGGTGTTGAAGATGCTAGCTACTGCCAAGAAGCTCGGCTTCCAGGTAGTTAGTCATCGTGTGTGTCCGGTTAACGGCAAGAAGCTGAGTGCGCTGTTGAAGCAGCGTCGGGAAGAAAGCGACTACGAGATGGATGGACTGGTCCTGGCACGGGACACACTCTTCCGGTACAAGTCAGCAGATCGCCCGACCTTTACCATCGCGTTCAAGGAAAATCCGAGCGTGGAAGAAGCTCCGATCACCAAGGTGAAGCGGGTTATCTGGCAATCTAGCCCGGTCGGCCGGCTCACTCCGAAGATCGAAGTGGAGCCTCTGCGCATGGATGGCGTTACCGTCAAGCATGCTACGGCCCACAATGCCAAGTGGATGTTGGATCGTGGTATCGGCGTCGGTGCGGTAGTCCGACTCGTACGAAGCGGCGGCGTTATTCCGAAGATCGTGGGCGTGGAAACCAAGTCCAAGCCAGCACTGCCTGAAGTCCAGTACGAGCAGCGCGGTGTCCACTTTTGGTTAGTCGAACGCACTGATGAGGTCGCCATCAAGAACATGGTCAAGTTCTTAGCGACTTGTGGTGTCGAGCAGATGAAGATGGCTACGATGACTCAACTGCACGAGGCCGGAATAACCAATATTCGACGCCTGATCAAGCTTGCTTCTAGCAAGAAGATAGACCGACTGACTTTCCTGCATAAAGCGGGCTTCGCCAAGGTGTCGGCCAGCAACCTGTCCAAGCAATTGGAACGCTTGCACTCGGTCAGTCAAGTGCAGCTGATGGTCGGTTCCGGCATCTGGGAAGTGGGTCTTGGTAAGCGTCGACTCGAACAGATCAGCAAGCATATCCCGTTGGCCGAGCTGGTGACTGGAAATGACGACGATCTGCGAGCACGGATCAGTTCAATTCCAGGCTTCAAGCAGAAGACTGCCGACATGGTCGTAGATGGACTACCTGAGTATCGCAAGCTCCATGCGTATGCTAGCAAGTACCTGACGATCGAAGAGCCGAAGGTCGAGAAGGTGGTTCTCAAATCCAAGAAGTGGTGTGGTTTAGTTGGATGTTGGACTGGGTATCGGGACAAGCAGCAGGAAGCGGAGTTCATCGCCAACGGCGGCACTGTTGCCGGGTTCAGCAGCAAGACTACGCACCTGTTCTACCGGGAAACTGGCAAGCAGTCCAGCAAAGTACAAAAGGCAGGCGATAGAGCCATCACTTGGGAACGCTTCGTTAAAGAGCGGAAGTGAAGGACTGACAGAATCGGGAGAAGTCTAAGATGGCAAAACCAAAGAACCGCCCGACCGCATACGAAGGGTTGGGCGCTCAAGAGCGGTTCGTTATGGCGGTCTCATTCCTCGTAGGAAAAGCACCGCCTGATCAGTACGTTGTCGACTGGCTGGAGGGTAACGAAACCAAGCACGGTACGTGGGAGCTCCAGAATTGGGTCGGGGAGAACATTCCCGACAGTCTGGGATGGGCGCAAGCAATTGCTATTCTGGATGCCGCAGAAGCGCTGGCACAGAACCCTGAAGAAGGCATGGGCCATGAACTGTGGCCTTGCGACAGCAAGGAATGGCGATTGCGCAATGCTAATCGATAAGGAGAAGTTGAATGAGCAACGCATCTAAACCTGTGAGCGTCCGGAACATCGTTCTATTTGCGCTCCCGTTCCTGGCGGTTCTCGGTCTCGTGTCCATATACTTTCTATGGGGACCAGCAGTCCTGCGGGGACTGCTTCTGGCGATCTTAGGCACAACCGTCTGCACGTTCCTAGGTACTATGCTGGTCCGGACCTTTGGAGAATAGCATGGTAGTCAACGTCTACAAGCTTCTGTGGGAAATCCTGATTCGAGTTGTAGCCATCCTGTCACTGGTGCTCGTCTACATGATTGGTCGAGCCGCAGACAGCCAGATCCTGATGTTCGGCTCGTGCATAGCACTGCTACTCGGCGTGGTATTCTGGCATCGGTACTTCCGAGCCGCTGTATTAATCGCCAAGTACGGTTCCACGCTGGAAGCGATGTGGTCAGGAATGTCCCAGGCTCAGCAAGCCCACTTCCTACAGAATCACCAGTGGCCTAAGAATACGGTGGCTTGTCTTGTCAGCAAGGAGAACTTCGATCTCCTAGTTAACCGTAAGATCCATTCGCAGATGGCCAGTGAACGTCTTCCGCTCATTCTGGAGGAATTATCGTGACTTACAACCTCTATCGATTACTGATCCGTGCCCGTGTATGGGTACGCGATTGGATCTTCGGGTTTGCAGTATGGTGCCTACTGATCGCTGGGAAGGTCGATGGTCCAATTCCACTGATCCTTACAGTCATGGTGTTAGTCACGTTCCCCGCGGTCGTCCGGCAGACGATGTTCTTGTTTCTGGTCAGCCGGTATCGAGTACCAATTGTCGCAGCGTGGCGACGCACTCCCAAGGAACAGAGGGAAGCTTTCCTACAACAACTGCGGAACCCGAGTGAGTCGTTGCAGACTTCGATGGTCCGACTAGAAAGCTTTAATCTCATGATCGACCCGCGCTCCAGTGTCGAATTTAGCAAGAACGAACCGCTGATCATAACGGATGAATGATGGAACAAGTAAAGCGCTCAGTTATCAAGGGCATCAGTTGGCGACTAGTCGGCACGGCCGACACGTTCCTCATCTCGTGGCTACTGACCGGCGAAGCGAAAGTCGCCGGCTCCATCGCTTTGGTCGAAGTGGTCAGTAAGCTCGCTTTGTTCACCGTCCACGAACGGCTCTGGCTGCGGGTTAAATGGGGCAGAACCTGATGTTGTAATCGTGCAACACTCGGTTGCAACTAATTTCTGGTGCTGCTATAATGTTAGTAAGCAAACTACTCACCTGTTAGGCACTACAATGGATATTAAGCTTGCAAGCATTTCCCAGTCCCGCTTTGTCCCCGACTTGTACGAAGCTAAGGTTCTGATCGAGGACCAGAAGGTTGGAGGGGTGGACTTTAACGTCCGCACCAACGCCATAACGATTTACCCGATTGCGCTGCATCTGCAGCTCGCACGTAAGTACAATCTGGGATCGTTCGACCGGATCAGCAGTCTCATGCGTGAGCTGTTCGAACAAAATGGGGTGACCTTCACTCCTCGTAACAAGTGCTAAGAATGCACGACTAGGCCATTCTTTGATTTTTTTAGGGTCGGTGCTATATGGCGTCGGCCCTTTGGAGTCTTGGCGATTGTCCGTCCACTCCAAAACCCGGTTTCTCTCGATTTAGATCATAAAGGAGCATCACCATGGGTCGTCAAGTAATTGTGAATCTCACCGACGTAATCGACGCTGGAATCAAGGTCGTAGTCTACACCGTCAAGGACTTCTCCGAGGGCGACACCGGGATCTGTACCACCGTCTATGCCGAGCTTCATTACGAATTCCAAGGGGAATCGAGAGTCTATGTGATGGACTACTCCAATGGTCTACTCAGCTCGGACTTCAACCTATGGGGATCGAACTTCGCTCCCTTAACAAAGTTGTTCCACGAGTACGGCATTCCGTACCGGGTGGACTAAATCGTTCCGATAGGAGACTCTATGAACACGCGTCTAAAGTCATCGACCCGTTACGAACAGGCTCGAACATTTCCCCGCGATCACTGGGAACCCGAAGGTCCTGACTGGAAGGCCGAAGCCCTCGTAATCGGCATCTACACCGCCGTTCTAGGAGCTCTGTTTTGCGTGGTCATGGCCTGGATCGAAGTATCTAAGCCGTACTGAAACTCTGTTTAATCAACAACTAATATGAGAGTCACCATGAATAACGTGTTTCTGCTGACAAAGAGTCGCTCCAGGGCTTCCCGCTTCGGTCCTTTTCTGTGTATTAAGTATCCAGCCTTTCGTCCCATCTGGGAACAAACCCTTCAACTTGTTGAACCCTCGCAGTACACCACGACCATGGGCCTCCTGATGTCTGCCCTTCACCCTGAAGTTCCTGAGGAACGGATACTTGAGCGAGCGCAGGAAGTTCGTGACGAACTCACTAAACTGATGGAGCATCCCACGCGCTGGACCGAAGTATCTTCCGATCTGGTACTGAAGCTCTGTTTGATCATCGACTAAGGAACCGCCGTGACTACGAACTGTCGTGTGGTCTTCAAGCTGAGTGACGTGGTGAGCGCCCGGATCCAAGTCCACATTCGGGACTACCTTGGTCCGGGAACTCCGCTGATTCCGGAAGCGCTTTACCTCGCCACGTTGGAGCCGCCTAATCCGATGGATGTCCATCGTACAGTGGAGTATAATCCAGCTACGGGCATGCTCGAATCAGACTTCGACTGGAACAGCGTTCGCTTCAAGATCTTGATGCCGATGCTCCACTCCTACAAGATTCCCTACCAAGTGGTGTGGACAGACACCGAGCAATAGAGGAGACAACAATGGATCCGCTTCACATAATTCAGAGACTGCCGTTCCGAGCATTCGTCTTTGCAGAACGTGCCCACCGAGGTCAGTTGCGGCGCTATACCGGGGAGCCGTACATTGTCCACTGTGGCGAAGTTGCCATGACTACGGCTCGCTACGTTATAGACGACTGGAGCGATATTGCCGTGGCAGTGGCATGGCTCCACGACGTTAGGGAAGACTGCAACGTGGCGGACGACGAACTCTGCGAGGAGTTTGGTCGGGAAGTTGCGAACGGTGTTCATCTGCTGTCTGACCTGGAGTCCGGAAATCGGGCGCTTCGCAAGCGGCTGTCGAGGGAACGGTTGTCCACCGCTCCAGGTTGGGTACAGACAATCAAGTGTGCGGACCTCCTAAGCAATCTTCCGAGCATAGTCACGTACGACCGAGCCTTCGCACCGCTGTACTTGCGGGAAGCCCAACTCTTACTAGAAGTACTGACCAGCGCCGACCGAAGTCTACATCACGCAGTCAGCGCCGCCATAACTTCTTACGCCGAACACTACTCGGCGCTTATGCCTACGTAAAGGAGAATACTATGAGCCTGTATGCTCGCATCCGAGCTATCAGCCTCCTCAGCAAGAACTTCGTCTTCGACGACAAGAAGATCTATGCTCGCAACGAGTTCATTGTTGCAACTGACGAAGAGCAGCAAGCAATCGACGAGCTGATTGCTGAATGGGGATATACCGCCAGCCAACTGACCTGGGCCGAGTTCAAGCAGTTCGCTCGCCAGGAAGAACAATCGGAGGACTGAATGGAAGATCGAGTAAAGTTCGAAGACCTGACCGTTAGTCAGCGTATTTGGTTGTTGAACCGCCTGTCGGCTGACGCCCGACAGTTCAGAGAACGTCTGACCTGGAAAGGCTTCCTAACCAAGGAACAGTTAATGGGACTGGAGCAGATCATGGAGTCTACCTCGACACAGACTCCTAGCCGCGTTGATGATCCTAATACGCCGCTGTTCTTGGCGTTGGACCGGGCCAGCAAGGCTTCCGGTAAGAACGCATGTCTCCACATCAACGGGTTCCGGTTCTTACGGGCAGGTGACGATTCCAAGAATCCCAAGCACATATATGTGCTCTATAGCTCCCAGTATCTGGGCAAGATCTACGGCCGGAAGATTCAACTAAGGTGGAATTCCCACCTTGTCTGGTCGGTCGACGATAAGTTGATTGGTGAGATCCCGCACATTATCCAGAACCCGATAGGGTATGCTCTGCAGTCGGGCGCCGACTATGGAATTTGCGCGGGTTGCGGTAAGCACCTGCCTGATGGTCAACTAATCGGTAAGTCTTGCGCCGCTCGATTTGGGTGGGAGGTCTCACAAGAAGAATTCGGTGCGGCGGTCGCTACGTCTCAGAACTAATTATCTAAGGAACGATAATGAGCAAGAAATACGAAATCCTAGATGTGAGCAGGAAAGTCGGTGGAGCGACAGTGTATCGGATCCGCGCTCTCAGAACAATCCCTGGAGTTGTAGAAGCAGGAGCGCTCGGCGGCTACATCGCTGGCAGGAAGAACCTGAGCGACATGGGTGACTGTTGGGTCGGCGGATCAGCGGTAGTCAGTGGTGATGCCGTCGTGGAAGATAACGCTCTTGTTCTCGACCGAGCTCAGGTTCGGGGCCATGCCCGTATCCTCGGTACCGCTTGCGTCAAGGGACATGCCTTGGTTGAAGGCCATGCTTCTGTTCTAGACATGGCGCTTGTCACAGACAGTACTCTGATTGGCGGAACTGCGATCGTTACAGACCAAGCGACTGTAAGTGGCAGTGCTATCGTGAGGGGCCAAGCTCGCATCGAAGGCAGCGCGTCGGTCTTCGACAATGCGACCATTGAAGGCCGCGCTGTCGTGGCCGACTCGGCTCGGGTATGTGGTGCCGCTCAAGTTCGTGACACGGCGACAGTGATGGAACAAGCGTATGTGACGGACGAAGCCCAAGTCTACAACGACTCGACAGTCATCGGCTATGCTCGACTGAAAGATCGTGCGCAAGTCTATGGCAACGCTCTGGTTACGGACGCAGTCACTATGCGGAACGACGCTCGGGCCTATGGCAATGCGCAGGTGATCGGTGCAGCTACTCTTGAGCGGAATGCTGATCTATACGAGCGTCACCATTTCTTCTACGTGGCTAATGCCTCGAATGACTTCGAGGACCTGACCTTCTATCGGGCCGCTGACGGTTCGGTCCATGTTACCCTCGATAACTTCAGGGTTCCGGTGGAAGACCTGCTGAATCAGAAAGACTGCCCGACTGAGTGGCGCGTACTCGTGTCTTTGGCTGAAGCTCGTATACTCGGTGCAGATCTGGAATTTGGCCGCAAGGATGCGTAGACTCCTGATCGGCCTCGTTTTTGGGGCCATCGTCGGTTATCTTGTTACGTGGTACTTTCTCAAGCCGTACATCCAGGACTTCTACTACTCTAAGGCTCAACATCGGGTAGTGGTCGAGCACATTGACGACGTTGTCCCGGAGCTGATAATCCAAGGGCGTGGGCTAGATGTTGAGGTGAGGTTCAATCGCCCGTTCGAACTAACTGAGGAGGATCGACGCTGTCTGGAATACAACGTGTTCTTTGAGTCTGGCGTGGAACCCATGTCTGGTAAGATCGCGGTAGCGCAAGTTACCTTGAACCGATTGCAGTCCGGTCGTTGGGGTAACTCCGTGTGCGACGTAGTGTACGCACNNCACGATCGCAGTTTAGCTGGACGCTCTCCCAGGCCAAGCGTAAAGAACAACCAAAGGGACCGCTCTGGCGCAAGTCTGTACAGGCGGTCCAGATGGTGCTGGAGGCACAAGCCCATCACATAGAGGTCGGCGATAGTCTGTTCTATCACACCGACTACATAGAGACCCCGAAGTGGGCCGACCTTCGGCAGAAGGCTGCGCAAGTGGGTCGGCACATCTTCTATTTCCGGGCCTTATAGCCTATTGGGAGGATTCTATGAATCTTACCTTCGAACAGCATCGAGCACTCGCCAATCTAAGACAGGCTCTAAAGTTTGCGGATGGTAATCAGCGCCGAGCCATGGCTCAGCAACTGCGAGTAATAGCGGACGCTGCGTCCGCCGCCCAAGTGGGCGACCTTGTCGCTGCGCTCAGCAGTCCGACGCTCCGCAACTTACCTCTTCGGTTTGAGACAGGAGACAGTCCCCGTCAGGCAGAACTCGAAGACGTTGTCCTCTGCGAGAAGCATGTATCGCTTATCATCAAATAGGTAAAGTACATGGTTGAAATTGATTACCTCAAGACCATTCTCCTGACCAAGGTTCCACCTTCGGTTCAAGCCCTGCTGAATAGACAGCACGATACTACACCTAATCTCTGGAACGTGTTCTGTCTGCTGGCTAATGGTTACGCAGACGCCGCACGGTGCGAGCCACAGATCCGAGAGCTGATCGACAAGTGCGCGGACAGTTCAGAATACGACGTGGAGTACTTGCGAGTCATCGCCGCATCCCCTTCGGTCCATCGGCGGATGGGTCTGGCGTTCGGCGTAGTGAACAAGGTCAGTCAGCACTTCAACAAGAAGGGTCTCTGGCATATAAGCGGGTACAACACATACTTCGGGACCTATTCAGGGAACGGACTTTCTGCCTTCAAACACGTAATAGTCAAAAACCCGGCATTGTTCCGCGAAGACTTTGGGGCTTTCTCCATCGATCCAGTGGAGATCACCAAAATTTGAATTAGGAGTGGGCAGTGGGCGAAAAAGATTATCTCAAGCTACTAACCGCAGAGGACCTTCCGCCCGCGCTGGCGAGCGTCCTGGACAACTTAGGCAGTCCCCGTTCCCTATGGGGACTGTTCTGTCTGTTAGCCAATAGGGTTCGGTATGATGAGCGCTCATACGAGCAGGAAGTTCGGGACTACCTCTCCAGGTACATGGGGACGGATATGGAATACTTGGCAATCATTTCGGAGATGGATCCCCGCGACATGGGTCGTGCCTTCGACATGGTCCACCAAGTAAGCCTGAGCCACAACATCGATGGGATTTGGGAAGCCGGATACTGCTACCCCTATTCAGACAGCACTGTCGCCTATACTTATTCTGGGAACGGGCTTTCTGCCTTCAAGTATTTGATCGTTCAACACCAATCACAGTTCCGTTCCAATCCGGGTGGGTTTTATATCCATGCGGTCCACCTCATCCACGTCTGATCTAGGAGATCACAATGAACGAAAACGAATTGCCGGTACTGCCCGAGTCGATACGTCGACTAGAAGATGTCTTCGCAGGTATCTCCAATACTGTTAGCGGCTACACTCGGGCAGCGATCGCGCCGTACCTTCAGCGGATCACTGAGCTGGAGGAGCAGATTGCGATACTGGAGCACCAAGCTGAGCTGGATCAGGCCGCGCTGCGAAACTCGGTAGGGAACTGTCCGTCCGACGGTCCTGCCGTGGACGCCGAACCCTTATGCGATCAAGTCGTTTACAGAAGCGACGGGGCATTCTGGCTCGGCATGCCAGTTCGTGGGTGGAGGTGGGAACTGCCGGCTCCCGACCATCCTCAGAATTCTACACCCAATGGACAACGGATTCACTTTGCTAGTCACTGGTCCACTGGCCCGAAGAACGCAGAACGTCTATACAGCGAGGAAGACATCCGTAGTCTGCTTGCGCGTTACATGCCGTCGGATAAACCGATCTACCAAGTGAAGAGGCGAGGTCACGGGTGGGAGGATGCGAGCACCGAACGATATATCAGTATCGGTCGCGTCATCGACCGTGAAAAGCAGTCGGGCGTGGAGCAGACTACATGGCAACGACGAATCGTTTGGTTGACTGGCCTTCAGTGCGATCATGTCTATCACTACTTTGGCGATCAGCCTACGCGTCGTTGCCGCAAGTGTGGCAAACCAGAACAGAGATAATCGCATTAACTACCTGACCGTCAGTCAAGGTTCTTGTTCAAGGAGTGGACATGAGTAGGAAGTATGAACTGTTGGACGAATCGATCGAAGTAGATGGATTCACCTTACATCGCATCCGTGCTCTACGGGATATTCCCGGGGTCGCGAAGGAGGGCGAGCTTGGTGGATTTGTACAAGACGAGCGCAATCTCAGCCACGAAGGTAGGTGCTGGATCAGCGAACAGGCTCGTGTGATGGGCAACGCTCAAGTCTTACACAGCGCACACGTAAGAGGAAATGTGGTGGTCACCGGCGACGCCGAGGTCGCGGGGTCTGCATTCATCGATCAGGATGCTACGATCAAGGATCGAGCCTACGTGGGCGGACGTGCCTCAGTCGGTGAGAAGGCTCTTCTATGCGACGAAGCCATAATATCCGGACATGCCCTGATCACTGACCGTGCTCGGGTCGGGGGTTCTGCCTCTGTCATGGGCATCGCCCGAGTGAGAGGATCTGCTGTTATCGGGGACGATGCGAAGCTGTACGGTAATTGCACTATTCAAGGTTCGGTTGTGGTACTAGGCGATGCCATGATCTCAGGGTCGGTGTTCCTCGGGGGTCGCGAAATTGTCGGGTCCAATGCTGTACTGACCGACAGCAGTCACCTCCTGGCGTTCCAAGACCCCGCCAACCCGACCCGCCATCTGTCGATCTATCCGGACTCCGAGGGTAATCTACACTACTGTCGACTTGGCGAGTCCGATCGACTCCAAAACAAGGTGACGCGAGCAACTGACGGGTTCTACACCGCCTCCCTAGCTTCCGACTATCTACATATAGTGGAGTACGCTACGGTCTGGTTTAACAAGCGTCTGCAGAACGGTGGGGCGTTGCATAAGCGCAACTAGGCCATCTGGCCCATACCTCCGGACCTGCAGATGAAGTATAATAAAGGTAACAAAGTGCTTTAGGAAAATTACCATGAAAACCGTCCGTGCCAAAGGTATTGTTACCGCCGCTGAAAAGTTGTTCGAAATACAGCGCAAGCAGCGCCGGCTCAATGAGCAGCTCCGCAAGCTGAAGGAAGACGAAGCTTTCTACATCGCCCTGTTGGAGCGGCGAACCGGCGCAGAAGATTTTCAGTTTGCTGGTAATAAGTACATGAAGTCAGTTGAGTTTAAGGAGCACGATCGACGGATTCTCGATCAGCGCAAAGCTATCCAGCTCCTTGGTAGCCGTGCTCCGTATCAGACCATCAAAATCAAGTCCGTCAAGGTGGACTACGTTTACGAGTGAGGAACACTATGCTGCAATTCACGTCCAATCAACAAGTCCAGGACTTGCTACAGACTGCT
>JACYYJ010117259.1_pt1 | contig 23043 bp, 18 predicted proteins | sample 8236861 | NCBI WGS metagenome assembly JACYYJ01 (sample SAMN14103086, study PRJNA606662) | landfill metagenome | isolation source: landfill solid waste | place: India:New Delhi, Okhla landfill site | collected 2017-11-05
GGACATCGTGGGTGCCTTTCTGGCGACCTGCTGGGTATCGTCCGTCTTCAGGGTAACGAGCGCGTTCTTGAGGATCTTGCCAGACACGTTGCGGGGGATGACGGCGGTGAACTGGATGTAGCGCGGTGCCTTGTGGCCGGCGATGTGGCGCCGCACGAAGACCTTCACCGTGCTTCGACGACATCGGTGCGAGGCATGCCACGACGGCTCAGGCGGTCAAGGCTCGCGAATCTTGCCGTGATGATCACTCGCAGGCACGTCGGCCCAGCCGGAACAGCTCGGCACACGCACCCCGTCGGAATCGACCGCGGTGGGCAGCGTGGGGTCCGGCTCGCGGGCACGCCACGGACGCACCACCGAACGTGATCAGCAGCGGCGAAGCAGATACGTGTCCATCACCCAACCGCGTGCCTGCCGTGCCTGCGAGCGTGCCCGCCAGGCTACGTCGGCGACCTCGCTCAGCCGTCCGGCGACGAGTTTCTCGTCCGCCGAGCCGAGATTGGCCCCCCACCACAGGTGCCAGGCGTCTGGATCCGGGAGTCGACGGCACGTGAGCGCACCGTCGAGGACGACGACGAGGTTGTCGTGCGACGCCGCGTCGTCGAGCAAGCGGCGGCCCGTCGTGACGGTCACTGGGCCGCCCACGGTGTTGAGCACCAGCCGGTGGCGGGCGGCCAGCAACTGGATGCTGCTCAGTCCGGGGATTACCTCGACGGTCAGGTCGACGGCGCCGCGCTCGACGATGCGGTGGGCCAGCCGGATCGCCGAGTCGTACAGCGCCGGGTCGCCCCACACCAGAATCGCCGCATCGCCCTCGTTGTCGAGCAGGGCCCGCTCGAACGCGACCGCACGAGCCTCGTGCCAGTCCTGTACCGCGGCGCCGTAGTCGGCGGGATCGTCGCGGTCGCGTTCGGGATCGGGGACAGGCACGATGCGCGGCTTCCCCGTTACGTATCGTGCGCAGATCTCCTCGCGCATCGCGAGCAGATCTGCCGTACCCGGGTGCTGCTCGGTCTTGTCGGCCACCAGGAAGTAGGCGACCTCGTTCAGCACACGGGCCGCCTGCGCCGTCACGAGCTCCGGGTCGCCCGGCCCGAGCCCCACGAGGGCGAGACGCCGTGTCACTCGTCTCCCTCCAGGTCTCCTTCGATCTCGAGGTAGACACGGGCCATCTCGGTCAGGGTGGCGGCGTCGGGTTCCGCCCACAGACCCCGGTCGGCGGCCTCGGTCAACCGCTCGACGATGCCGCGCAGCGCCCAGGGGTTCGACTGCCGTAGGAATCGCTGGTTCGTCTCGTCGAGGACGTATTCGCGGGCCAGCGACTCGTACATCCAGTCGTGTACGACTCCGGCGGTCGCATCGAAGCCGAAGAGGTAGTCGACCGTGGCGGCCAGCTCGAAGGCGCCCTTGTAGCCGTGTCGCCGCATGGCGGCGATCCAGCGCGGATTGACGACACGGGAGCGGAAAACCCGGTTGGTCTCCTCACTGAGTGTGCGGGTGCGGACGGCGTCGGGTGTGGTCGAGTCGCCGACGTAAGCCTTGGGGTCGGCGCCGGTCAATGCGCGCACCGTGGCGATCATTCCGCCGTGGTACTGGAAGTAGTCGTCGGAGTCGGCGATGTCGTGTTCGCGCGAATCGATGTTCTTCGCCGCCACCGCGATGCGCCGGTAGTTGGTGCGCAGGTCGTCGCTCGCCGCGACCCCGTCGAGTCCGCGGCCGTACGCGAACCCTCCCCAGGCGGTGTAGACCTCGGCGAGGTCGGCGTCGTCCCGCCACGAACCGGTCTCGACAGCCTGCAGGATGCCCGCACCGTAGGAGCCGGGTTTGGACCCGAAGAGACGGATCGTGGCCCGGCGCCCGTCGCCGTGTTCGGCCAAATCGGCGCGGGTGTGAGCGCGGACGTAGTTCTGCTCGTCCGGCTCGTCGAGCGCGGCGACAAGCCCGACGGCGTCGTCGAGGAGCTCGACGACATGAGGAAACGCGTCGCGGAAGAAGCCCGAGATCCGCACCGTGACATCGATGCGCGGGCGGCCGAGTTCGGCGAGGTCGACGACTTCGAGACCGTTCACGCGGCGCGACGCGGCGTCCCAGGTCGGCCGGACGCCCAGCAGCGCGAGTACTTCGGCGATGTCGTCGCCGGAGGTCCGCATCGCGGAGGTGCCCCAGACGGACAGACCGACCGAACGCGGATACTCGCCCGTCTCGTCGCGGTAGCGCGTGAGCAGCGAGTCCGCCATCGCGACCCCCGTGTCCCAGGCCAAGGGAGACGGGACCGCGCGCGGGTCGACGGTGTAGAAGTTGCGGCCGGTGGGCAGGACGTTGACGAGTCCGCGAAGGGGTGACCCGGACGGTCCTGCCTGAATGAAACGTCCGTCGAGGGCGCGCAACACGTTGGTTAGCTCGTCGCTCGTCGCCGCGAGCCGGGGTACGAGTTGCTCCGCGGCGAAGCGCAACACGTCGCGCACGACTGGATCGTCGTGAAGAGCGTCGATCGCGGCCATGTTCCAGTCGGCCTTCTCCATGGCCTCGACGAGCGCGCGTGCCTGCGCCTCGACGGCGTCGACCTGCGTCGTCGGCGCGTTCTCGGTCAGACCGAGGGCGGTCCGCAGCCCCGGCAGCGCGCGATCCTGCCCACCCCAGATCTGGGCCGCGCGAAGCACGGCGAGGACGAGGTTCACGCGGGCCTCGCCGGTCGGCGCTTGACCTAGGACGTGGAGACCGTCGCGAATCTGGACGTCCTTGATCTCGCACAGCCAGCCGTCCACGTGGAGGAGGAAGTCGTCGAACTCGTCGTCGTCCGGACGTTTCTCCAGGCCGAGGTCCTGTTGCAGATGCGCGGCTTGCAGAAGGGTCCAGATTTGCGCCCGGATGGCGGGCAGCTTCGCCGGGTCCATCGCGGCGATGTTGGCGTGTTCGTCGAGCAGCTGCTCCAGCTTGGCGATATCGCCGTAGCTTTCGGCGCGTGCCATCGGCGGGACGAGGTGGTCGATGATCGTGGCGTGCGCGCGGCGCTTGGCCTGCGCGCCCTCCCCCGGGTCGTTGACGAGGAACGGGTAGACCAGCGGGAGGTTCCCGAGCGCCGCGTCCGTGAGGCAGGCAGCTGACAGTGCGGCGTTCTTGCCCGGCAGCCACTCCAGCGAACCGTGCTTGCCGAGATGAATCACCGCATCGGCGCCGAAGCCGTGTTCGAGCCAGCGGTACGCGGCGAGGTAATGGTGCGAGGGCGGCATGTCCGGGTCGTGGTAGATCGCGACCGGGTTTTCCCCGAAGCCGCGCGGAGGCTGTATGAGGATGACGATGTTGCCCGCGGTCAGCGTGGCCAGCACGAGGTTCCCGTCGTCGTCGACGAACAACGAGCCGGGTGCCTCGCCCCAGGTGTCGGTCATCGCGTCGCGCAGCTCGGTGGGCAGCTCGGCCGTCCAGCGTCGGTAGTCGGCGGGGCTGATCCGTACGTGTGACTCGCTGAGCTGGGCCTCGGTCAACCATTCCTCGTCCTGCCCACCCGCCGCGATGAGCGCGTGGATCAAAGCGTTACCGGCCGTCGTGTCGGGGTCTTCGCCCTCCACCGCAGGCACCGGGTCGAGACCGGGGATCTCGCCCGGGGAACCCAGGTCGTAACCGGCGTCCCGCATCGCGCGCAGTAGGCGGATGGCTGAGACCGGGGTGTCGAGCCCCACGGCGTTGCCGATGCGACTGTGCTTGGTCGGGTATGCGGACAGCACGAGGGCGACCTTGCGCCGCGCCGGTGGGATATGACGCAGCCGAGCGTGGTTGACCGCAATCCGAGCGACGCGGGCGCACCGCTCGGGGTCGGTCTCGTACCGGGGCAGCCCGTCGGCGTCGATCTCCTTGAAGGAGAACGGCACGGTGATGAGCCTGCCGTCGAACTCAGGGATCGCGATCTGGGTGGCCGAGTCGAGCGGTGTGACGCCGTCGTCGGACCGTTCCCACTCCGCGCGGCTCGACGTGAGCGCCAATCCCTGGAGTACCGGGATGTCCAGGGCGCGCAGCCGCTCGACATCCCAGGACTCGTCGTCTCCACCGGCGCTGACGGTGGCGGGCCGGGATCCGCCCGCGGCGAGCACCGTGACGACGAGAGCGTCGAACGTGGCGAGTTCGCCGTACAGCGTGTCGGGAGCCGAGCGCAGCGACGAGACGAAGACCGGAACTCCGACTGCCTGTCCGGTCGCGTCCACGGCATCGGCCAAGGCGTGCGCGAAACCGTTGTTGCCGCTCACTTCGTGGGCCCGGTAGTACAGCACGCCGACCCGCGGGAGGCCCGATGGTTCGGGGTGTCGGGTCACTCCCCACTCGGGCAGAACTTCAGGCGGGTCGAAGCCCGTACCGGTCAGCAGGACGGTGTCCGAGAGGAACGCGTGCAGCTGGCGGAGGTTTTCCGGGCCCCCCTCGGCCAGGTAGACGTGGGCCTGCGCGCACACCCCGATCGGGACGGTCGAGAGCTCCATGAGCGCAGCGTTCGGGGTCCGTTCGCCGCCGAGCACGACGAGTGGGCGCCCCGCGGCCCGCACTGCGGCGGCGAGGTCCCGGACGTCCTCGGGTGAGCCGAGGACTCGCAGCACCACGAGGTCGGCCTCCACGGTCAGCGCATCGCGCGTGTCGCCGGCGAGTCGCACCGGGTTGGCATAGGCGTAGTCCGCGCCGCTGGCGCGAGCCGACAGCAGATCGGTGTCCGACGTGGACAGCAGGGCGATGCGCGTCATGATTCTCCTTCGGTGGAGGGCCACTCGGTGTCGAGCGCCAGGTCGGTGAGCTCGTGTCGCGCGAGTCTGTGGACGAGCGTGCGGTAGGTCGCGTCGGCGCCCCGCGCGGCTCGGTGGGTCGCGGCACACGCGCAGGTTCTGGTGACGGGCGGGCTCATGGGTGCCACACCACCGTCAACCGGTCGGTCGCCGGGTGTCTTTCCACCTCGGCCCGCACGCCGTAGACCGTGTCGACGAGCCGACTGTCGAGCACCTCGTCGACGGGGCCGGACGCGACGAGGCGACCCGCGTCGAGAACCGCGAGCCGGTCGCAGTATGCCGCCGCCAGGTCCAGGTCGTGCAGCGCTGTCACCACGGTGACCCCGAGCCGCCGGACGGTGCGCATGAGCTCCAGTTGGTGCCGCAGATCGAGGTGGTTCGTGGGCTCGTCCAGCAGGAGCGCCGACGGTTGCTGCGCGAGTGCGCGGGCGAGCTGCACGCGCTGCCGCTCGCCGCCCGAGAGCGTCTGCCAGCTTCGCTCCGCCAGGTGCTCGATGTGCGCGGCGGCCATCGCCTCGTCGACCACCGCGCCCGCGGGGTCGGGTGAGCTGAAGCGACGGTGCGGTACGCGACCGAGCTCGACCACCTGGCGCACGGTGAGGTTCAACGACGTCGTGGCGTGTTGTTCGAGCAACGCGACGAGGCGCGCGCGTTCGCGCGGGGGGATCGTCGAGGCGTTCCGTGATCCGAGGAGCACGCGCCCCTCGGTCGGCCGGTGCAGGCCGGCCATCAGTGTCAGCAGGCTCGTCTTGCCGGAGCCGTTGGGGCCGACGAGACCGGTGATCGACCCGGCGGACACCTCGACGGTCACGTCGTCGAGCACGAGACGTCCGCGGCGCATCCAGGTGACGCCGTGTGCGGAGACTTTCATGTCGACCTCCCCGTGCGGCGCAGCAGGAACGCGAACACAGGGGCCCCGACGACGGCGGTGACGATGCCGATGGGGATCTCCTGACCCTCGACGAGGGAGCGGGCGAGCGTGTCGGCGAAGACCAGCAGGACCGCTCCGGCCAACGCGCTGAGCGGGAGCAACCGGCCGTGCAGCGGTCCGCACACCAGCCGCACGAGGTGGGGGACGACGAGACCGACGAAGCCGATGGCACCCGTGAACGACACCAGCCCGGCCGTGACCAGCGCGGTGGTGACCATGAGCGTCCACCGGGTCGTCTGTACCCGCACACCGAGGGATCCGGCGGCGGCCTCGCCGAACGCGAACGCGTCGAGTGTCGGTGCGTAGACCGTGACGAGCGCGAAGGTCGCCATGACGAGCACCACGAGGGTCAGCGCGCCGGTCCAACGCACTCCGGCGAGAGAGCCGAGCGTCCAGCTCAGCACGCGGCGAGCGGCGTCGTGGTCGCCACCCACGATCACCAGGAACGACGTGTACGCCGAGCAGATCTGTCCGATCGCGACCCCGGCCAGCACGACCCGCGTGGGGGGCAGCGCGCCCGAGCGTCCGGCCGCGAGGCCGAGCACCAGCGCCAGCGCTCCCAACGCACCCGCGAACGCGCCGAGTCCGACGAGGGCGGATCCGCCCAGACTCCCCGCCGAGATCCCCAGCACGAGAACACTCACCGCGCCGACCGATGCGCCACCGGAGATGCCCAACAGGTACGGCTCGGCGAGATCGTTACGGGTCAGTGACTGCAGCACGGCTCCGCAGAGCGCAAGCCCGGATCCGGTGGCGGCGGCGCCCAGCACGCGCGGTAGGCGCAGCTGCCACACGATCCGGTCGTCGAACACCGAGACGTCCACCGGGGCCCCGAGACGGCGTGCGACGACGTCCACGACAGTGGTGGGGCTGACCGGCACCGAGCCCACGCCGAGCGCGATCACCATCGCCGCGCCGAGTGAGAGGAAGAGCACCAGGTGGGGCACCCACCCCGAACGCAGCGAAGGCGGCCCGGAACGGGCCGGTCCGGCGCCGACCGTGGTCGCCATCAGCGCAGGCCGAGCGCGCGAATCTGCTCGGCCACCGACGTCGCACCCTCGACGAGGCGGACCCCGGGCGTGGACTCCGAGAACGGGATCGTCACGAACCGTTCGTGGCGCACCGCATCGAGCTGCGACAACACCTCGTCGCGCTGCAATAACGCGATCTTGTCCTCGGCTGTGGACCATGCGGCGTCGGCCAGCACGATGACCTCGGGATCGGCGACGACGACGTCCTCCCAGCTCACGTCCGCCCAGCCGCCCTCGACGTCGGCGAAGACGTTGGTTGCACCGATCGCGTCGAGCACGAGCTGTGGGCCCCCGTCACCGGCACCCGCGAAGGCGGTCTTGACACCGGAGTCGAACCAGAAAACCTCGATGCCCTCACCTGCCGCCTCCCGTCGGAGTGCGTCGAGCTGTCGGGCCTGCTCCTCGCGGAGGCGGTCCGCCCGTTCGGGAACGCCGAAGACGGTGGCGACGTCGGCGATCTCCTGCCAGACCGTGTCGAACGTGATGTCCCGAGTGGACGCTCCCGTCCCGCAGCCGAACGGGGACACGTAGGTGGCGGCACCGAGCTCGTGCAGTGTCGCTCGGTCTCCGGCGGCCTCCGAGTCGAAGGCCGAGAGGTACGAGGCGTAGACGAAATCCGGCTCGGCGGCCATGACCGTCTCGTGATCGGGATACTGCTCGGACAGCACGGGCACCGACTCGTAGGCCGCTTGCCACCTGTCGGGAACGGCGTCGTCGAGGTAGGCGGTGCCGACGAGCTGGTCCTCGGCACCGAGCGCCAGTACCACCTCGGTCGCGCCCTGGTTCAGGGTGACCGCCGAGGTGGGTGGGGCGTCGACGGTGGTGGTGACACCGCAGCTGCTGATCTCCACGGGATACTCGGCCGTCGACGCCGCGGTCTCGGCGTCTGCGTCGTCGGGCGCGCCGACGCAGGCGGAGGGCAGGAGTGAGGCGATCGACAGGGCCAGAGCGGGCAGCACACGACGAGAAGGCACGGTGTTCTTTCGTCCGGAGGCTCGAACGCGGAGCCTGTGGCGGGCAGGTACGCAGACACCGGGTCTGCGGCCAGCAGGTCTTCGGACTCGGGATCGACCGGACGGAACGCCTTCCCAGGTTCGAACCTAGTGGCTTCGTGCCCCGCCCGTCACCCTCACCGCTGCGCGTCAGTCCCGGAGTCTCACCGGGTTCCCTGACTCAGCCTCGCGCTGAGTACGACTGGCAGCGTGACGATAACACCAAGCCGGGTGCGGAGGCCATGAGTTCGTGAGTGGCAGGATGAGGCCGTGATCGGAAGAACCCGCCGCGATGCGTGTCCCGGTGTGTTGCGGCCGTGGCTCGCGGACGACGGCGCCCTCGTGCGGCTGCGGCTCCCGGGCGGTGCGGTGGCTCCCGGGGCGCTCGCGGAACTGCTGCGCGTGGCCGAACGCCACGGCGACGGTGCGGTCTACCTCACCAGCCGGGCCAACCTGCAGGTGCGGGGTCTCGCCCACACCGACGGCCGCCTGAGTGACGAGGTGGTGGATGCCGTCCTCGCCACCGGCCTCGTTCCGTCGCCGACCCACGAGCGCGTGCGCAACATCATGGTCTCGCCGCTGACCGGCCGGTCGGGCGGACGTGCCGATCTGCGTCCGGTCGTCGGTGACTTCGACGCGCGTCTGTGCGGGGAGTCCCGCCTCTCGGCGCTGTCAGGACGGTTCCTCTTCGTGCTCGACGACGGGCGTGGCGATCTCGCGGGACGCGACCTCGATCTCGGCCTCGTGGCGGTCGATGCGGAATTCGCGCAACTGCGGGCGGGCAGCACTGGCTGGGGAGCCGTGGTGCCGCTGGGGAAGGCCGCGGAGACCCTCACCGCCCTCGCGATTGCCTTCGTCGAACAGGCCGGTACCGCACCGGATTCGCCGTGGCACGTCGACGAGCTCGACAGTGGTGGCGCAGGCCTGCTCGGCGTGCCACAGGACCGGCGCGCCGACACCCGGGTCAGCAGTGGGCCCCCGCCGCTTGGCAAGATCGCCCAGCAGGACGGCCGCGTCGCCGAGCACGTGCCGGTGCCCGACGGCCGCCTGGACGCGCACCTCATGACCGAGTTGGACGCCCTGTCGCCGCGTGAGCTGATCGTGACGCCGTGGCGCACCGTCGTCGTCCCGGACCTGGAGAACGCATGAGCCTCGCCCCACCGACCCACCGCTATCCCTACGTCACCGACGGCGCGGCGATCTACGCCGAGTCCTTCGCGACGATCCGTTCCGAGGCGGAACTGTCCACCGTGCCCACAGATGCCGAGAAGGTAGCTGTCCGGATGATCCATGCCTGCGGACAGACCGATCTCGCCGCAGACCTGGTCATCCACCCGGATCTCGTCCGTGCCGGCAGGTCGGCTCTCGCCGCGGGGGCACCGATCCTGACCGACGCGCACATGGTGGCCGAGGGTGTGACCCGGATGCGCCTCCCGCGCGACAACGACGTGCGTTGTTTTCTGCGCGACGAGCGAGTTCCCGACCTTGCCCGCGCCTGGGGGACGACCCGGTCCGCCGCTGCCGTCTCGCTGTGGGCCGAACACCTGGAAGGCGCTGTCGCGGTCGTCGGCAACGCGCCTACCGCGTTGTTCCACCTGCTGGAGCTGCTTCGCGACGGTGCCCCGCGTCCGGCCGCGATCATCGGTACACCCGTCGGTTTCGTCGGCGCTGCCGAGTCGAAGCAGGCCCTCGTCGATCTCGCGGCGGACGAACCCGGGCTCGACGTTCCCTACCTCGTCGTGCGGGGCCGCCGCGGGGGTTCCGCGATGGCCGCCTCGGCGCTCAACGCCCTGGCCCAGGAGGCGGAATGACCGGCACGCTTTACGGCGTGGGCGTCGGCCCCGGCGATCCCGAACTGATCACGCTGAAGGCGGCCCGGCTCATCCGCGCGGCCGACGTCGTCGCGTACCACGCGGGCGTGGGTAAACAGTCGAACGCGCGGCGGATCGCCGCCGACCTGATCCCGCCGGGCGCCGTCGAGGAGGAGCTCGTCTACCCGGTGACGACGCAGACGACCGATCACCCGGGCGGTTACGCCGGTGCGATGAGCGACTTCTACACCGAGTGCGCGGCGCGTCTGCGTGCGCATCTGGCTGCTGGTCGTGACGTCGTCGTCCTGGCCGAGGGCGATCCGATGTTCTACGGGTCGTTCATGTACCTGCACGACCGGTTGGCCGCGGAGTTCCCCACCGAGGTGGTGGCCGGGGTGCCCGCATTCGCGGCGGCCACCGCGTCCGCGGCGCTGCCGCTCGCGCGCCAGACCGACGTGCTTACCGTCCTGCCCGGCACACTGCCCGAACCCGAGCTCGCCCGCAGGCTCGCCGACACCGACGGCGCGGTGATCATGAAGCTCGGCCGCACCTTCACCAAGGTCCGCTCCGCCCTGGAACAAGCCGGACGAGTACAGGGCTCGTGGTACGTCGAACGGGCGTCGATGGACGTCGAGCGTGTGCTGCCGGTCGCCGACGTCGCTCCGGAGGAGGTGCCGTACTTCTCGATGGTGCTGGTGCCCGGCGACGCGAGACCGGGCGTCGCTCGCTACGACCGGACCGCCCCGCCGTTCGAGACCAACGGTGCGGTCGCCGAGCCGTCGGCCGAGGTCGCCGTCGTGGGCCTCGGTCCCGGTCCGGACGAGTGGTTGTCGACCGAGGCGGCGCAGGTGCTCGCCGAGGTCGACCACGTCGTCGGCTACGGACCGTACGTTGCCCGGGTTCCTCAGCGCGTGGGACTCGTGCGGCACGCCTCGGGTAACACCGTCGAAGTCGAGCGGGCGCGGGAGGCACTCGAACTCGCGTTGGCGGGGGAGCGGGTCGCGGTCGTCTCCGGCGGCGACTCCGGCATCTTCGGCATGGCCTCGGCCGTGTTCGAGGCGGCTGAGGACCCTCGCTACGCCGACGTGGCGGTACGGGTGGTGCCCGGAATCTCGGCGGTACAGGCCGTGGCCGCCCGCGCCGGCGCGCCGATCGGTGCCGACTTCGCGGTCCTGAGCCTGTCCGACCGGCTCAAGCCGTGGGCGGTGGTGGAGCGGCGCCTGCGCGCCACGTCGCAGGCCGACCTTGTGCTCGCCCTCTACAACCCACGCTCGCGTTCCCGCAGCGAGCAACTCGCGAAGGCGCAGGCGGTCCTGCTGGAACACCGCTCGCCGGACACGGTCGTCGTGATCGGGCGGGACGTCGGCAGGGACGAGGAGAGTCTCACGGTGACCACGCTGGGCGCGCTCGATCCCGAGACGATCGACATGAAGTGCCTGCTCGTCGTCGGCGCGTCGGCGACCCGGGTGACCAGGTCAGGACGCGTCTGGAGCCCTCGTTTCGTCGGGTGACCGGCGAGCGGGCCGCTCGCGGTCGGCGGCGTAGAGGAACGACTCGCCGCCACGCACGTCCGGTGCGAGAGCCGGACCGACCAGGATGACGGCGGCGCGACGCAGCCGGGCCGCCTCCACTTGGGCGGCGATGTCCGCGAGCGTGCCCCGGAGCACCAGTTCCCGCGGTTGCGTGGCACTGGCCACCACCACGACCGGGCAGTCCGCGCCGTAGTGAGTCGCGAGCTCGGCGGCGAGTTCCCGGGTGCGGGTGATCGCCAGATGCAGCACGAGCGTGGCCCCGGTCGCGGCGAACGCCGAGAGTTTCTCGCCCGACGGCATCGCCGTCGAGCGGGCCTGCGTGCGAGTGAGCACGACCGATTGCGCGACGCGAGGCACGGTGAGTTCGGCGCCGACGAGCGCGGCCGCCGCCGCATAGGCCGGAACGCCCGGCGTCACATCCCACGACACACCGGCCGCGTCGAGCCGCCGGGCCTGCTCGTGCACGGCGGAGTACAGCGACGGATCGCCCGAGCACAGCCGCACGACCTCCAGACCGTCGGCGTGCGCGCGCACGAGGTGGTCGGTGATCTCGTCGAGCGTGAGGTGCTGCGTGTCGACGAGCCGCGCGTCCGGGCGGCAGTGGCTGAGCACCTCGTCCAAGTACGTGCCCGCGTACAGACAGACGTCGGCGGCCTGGAGAAGGGTGACGGCGCGTAGCGTCAGTAGGTCGGCGGCACCGGGACCGGCTCCGACGAAATGGACGGTCATGACTCTCCCTTGACGACGGACCACTGGGTGACGGCGCGTGCGGGTGTCCAACCCGTGAACGAGCCCAGGGGCCCGGCGCGCTCGATGTGCAGGCGGACGAGCTCGCCGCCGTGCCGACGGTACTGCTCCAGCAGCAGGCTCTCGGTCTCGGCCGTCACACCGTGGACGACCAGTCGACCGCCGGGACGTAACGCTGCCCAGCAGGTCTCCACCACGCCGGGCACCGTCGCACCGCCACCCACGAACACGGCGTCCGGCCGGTCGAGGTCACCGAGGGCCTCGGGGGCCGAGCCCTCGATCACGACGAGGTCTCCCACCCCGAGCGCGTCGGCGTTGCGGCGCACGAGCGCGGCACGCTCGGGCCTCGATTCGACGGCGACGCATCGTGCGGTGGGGTGAGCACGCATCCATTCCACACCGATCGAACCACTGCCCGCCCCCACGTCCCACAGCAGTTGGCCGGGAGCGGGAGCGAGCCGCGCGAGCGCGCTCGCGCGCACGTCCCGTTTGGTGATCTGTCCAGTGTGCTCGAACGCGTCGTCGGGCAGGAGCCCACCCGTTGCCCAACCGGGACCGGTGCCTCGGACCTCGACCGCGATGACGTTGAGCCTCGGGACCCGCGGGGTGCCCCAGGAGACGGCCGTCCCGTGGCGGTGCGATTCGGTGGGTGACCCGAGATCGCCGAGCACGGTGAGCGACGAGGTGCCGTAACCGAGGTCGGTCAGCAGCGCCGCGACCCGTTCCGGAGTCGTCTCGTCGCTGGACAACACCACGAGCCGTCGGGCGGGCGCGAGCGCGGGCACGATCCGCCGCACGTCGTGGCCGACGACCCGCACGGCGGTCACCGTTTCGGCCGCCCAGCCCATCCGGGCCCGCGCGAGCGCGACCGACGACACCGCCGGCACGATCCGGACCCGCTCGCGGCCGAGGACGTCGAGCAGTGTGGTGCCGATGCCGGATACGAGCGGGTCGCCCGACGCCAGCGCCACTACCGGCGGCTGGGCATCCGCCACGAGCGAGGCGAGACCGTCCCGCAGCGGCGACGGCCACTTCCTGCGCGCCTGGCCGGGGATGTCCGGCAGCAGCGTGAGATGGCGCGCCCCACCCAGGACGGTCCGGGCGGCCAGTACCGTGTTCCTTCCGATGGCGGGGAGGCCCTCCCACCCGTCCGCGCCGAGGCCCACGACCGTCACGTCCTTCGCCATGATCGCCGAATCTACGGGACCGACGGCTTTCCGGCTTGGCCGTGGTGGGCCTTGGTGGGCGCCGTCACTCTGGGCCGTCGGCGATACTGTCCGCGTGGCAGCACACGGAGGACGGACGGCGCGATTGCTCGTCGCCGGGACGACGTCCGATGCGGGCAAGACCCTCGTGACCACCGGCCTGTGTCGGGCGTTCGCGCGGCGCGGATTGACGGTCGCTCCGTTCAAAGCGCAGAACATGTCGAACAACTCGATGGTCTGCGCCGACGGCACCGAGATCGGACGGGCGCAGTGGGCCCAAGCTCTCGCCGCCCGGGCCGAACCCGAGGCCGCGATGAATCCGGTGCTGCTCAAGCCGGGTGGCGACCGGCGTAGCCACGTCGTCGTGATGGGCCGACCCGCGGGGCAGCTCGGTTCGGCGGAGTTCGTTGCCGGGCGCGCGCATCTCGCGGACGCCGCGTACACCGCGTACCGCGACCTGTCCTCGCGATTCGACCTCGTCGTCTGCGAGGGCGCGGGCAGCCCCGCCGAAATCAACCTGCGGGCGGGGGACTACGTGAACATGGGTCTGGCCCGGCACGACGACGTCCCCACCGTGCTCGTCGGCGACATCGACCGCGGTGGTGTGTTCGCCGCGTTCTACGGCACCGTGGCGTTGCTGGAGCCCGACGACCAGTCGCTCGTCGCCGGTTTCATCGTGAACAAGTTCCGGGGCAACGAGACACTTCTCGCTCCTGGCCTGCGTCGGCTGGAGGAGCTCACCGGCCGTCGCGTCTACGGGACGGTGCCGTGGAGTCCCGACGTGTGGCTCGACTCCGAGGACACTCTGGGGATCGGCGACCGTTCGCACGCGGGGGAGGGCGCGCTCCGGGTCGCCGTCGTCCGGTTGCCCCGCATCAGCAATGTCACGGACCTCGATGCGCTCGGGCTGGAGCCGGACGTCGAGGTGATCTTCACCGCCGACCCGCACGACCTCGCCGATGCCGACCTCGTGGTCCTGCCCGGTACTCGCTCCACGGTCGCCGATCTGGCGTGGTTGCGCGCCCGGGGACTGGATCGGGCCGTGATACGCCACGCCGAGGCCGGACGTGCCGTGTTGGGTATCTGCGGCGGCTTTCAGATGCTCGGTCGCCACGTGCACGACCCCGAAGGAATCGAAACTCCCGAACCGGTGAGTGTGCCCGGTTTGGGCCTGCTGCCCGTGGAGACCACGTTCACACCGGACAAGACGCTCCGGAACTCGCACGGCACGGCGCTCGGTGCCGAGGTGTCCGGGTACGAGATCCACCACGGTCGCGTCACGTGCGACGCGGGCGTCCAGGAGTTCCTGGGTGGAGCCCGCGTCGGCGGCGTGCTGGGCACGATGTGGCACGGCAGCTTGGAATCCGACCCCCTGCGCACCGCCGTTTTGAACCTCGCCGCCAGGGCGCGCGGGCGTTCGTTCTCGGCCTCGGGTGTCAGTTTCGCGCGGAGCCGCGAGGCCCGGCTCGATCTGCTCGGCGATCTGGTCGAGCGGCATCTCGACGTCGACGCGCTGCTGGCACTCGCCCAACAGGGGCCGGCGCCCGTCCCGACGATCGGACCCTATGCATGAGCGCTGACGACCGAACGAGGGCATTCACGCGGACACGGTGCGCTGAGGCCCGGCCGACGTTCAGGCGGGTCCGGTGACGAGAGGAGTGGCGACGTCCATGAGCGTTCTGATCCTGGGTGGCACCGCCGAGGCACGCGAACTCGCGGCACGGCTCGTGGACACCGGCGTTCTCGTCGTGACGTCGCTGGCGGGCCGGGTCTCGCGTCCTCGGCTACCGGTCGGCGACGTGCGCGTGGGCGGTTTCGGTGGGGTCGACGGCCTCACCGCCTACCTGCGCGAGCACCGCGTGCGGGCGGTCGTGGACGCGACCCACCCGTTCGCCGTGGGCATCAGCCGCAACGCCGCCGAGGCATGCCCCCGCGCGGGTGTACCGCTGTTGCGGCTCGAACGGCCGGGTTGGGCGCGAACCGAGGGTTCCCGTGCCTGGCATTGGGTGGACGACCATGACGCCGCGGCCCGGGCGGCCGCACGCTTGGGCCACAGGCCGTTCCTCACCGTCGGGCGGCAGTCTCTCGACAGGTTCGTCGGGCCGCTGCGTGACCACGAGGCCCTCGTCCGCGTCGTCGATCCGCCCGAGATCGCGTTGCCACCGACGTGGCGACTGCTGTGCAGCCGGGGACCCTACGGTCTCGATGACGAGCGGGCGGTCATGGCCAAAGTCGACGTGTTGGTGACCAAGGATTCCGGCGGCACTCACACGGAAGCGAAACTCCTCGTCGCCGCCGCACGGGGCATCCCGGTCATCGTCGTGCGGCGGACTCCGCCACCGGCGGGAGTGAAGGTCGTCTCCGACGTCGTCGTCGCCGTGGAGTGGGCACGAACGCGAGCACAATAGCGACCACGACACTGACACCACCCGCTGCCCATGCGACCAGCGTGGCGAGCCGTGCCGCGCGCGGGAGTTCGGCGACTGTCGGAGCCGGGCCGTCGCCCAGCTCCGCGCGGTGCTCGACACGCGCGGCGTAGTGGTTGACCCCGCCGAGCGTGACACCGAGCGCGCCCGCGAAGGCCGCCTCGATGGGACCGGCGTTGGGGCTCGGGTGGCGAAAGGCATCGCGTTTCCAGACGCGCAGAGCGTCCGCACGGTCCCCGCCGACCGCCGGGGCCAGTGCCACTGCCAGCGCGGCGGCGACACGGGACGGCATGAGGTTGGCGACGTCGTCGACGCGGGCACTGGCCCAGCCGAAGCGGCGGTAGCGGGGACTGCGGTGGCCGACCATCGCGTCGAGCGTGTTGACGGCCCGGTAGCCCACCAGCCCGGGGATGCCGAGCGTCGCGCCCCAAAGCAGGGGAGCGACGACGGCGTCGGAAGTGTTCTCCGCCAGCGATTCCACCGCAGCGCGGCTCACCCCGTCGGCGTCGAGGTGGCGTGGATCGCGACCGACCAGGTGGGTCACCTGCTCGCGCGCGGCTGCGAGGTTGCCACGTTCTAGCTGCGCGGCGATGATCTCGCCCTCGCGCACGAGCGACCGGCCGCCGACCACGGTCCACGTCGCCGCGGCGGTGAGCAACGCCCTCGATGCCGGGGATCGGGCCGCACCCTGGGCCAGCGCGGCGACGGCGGCCAGGGGGACTACCACGGCCCCGTGGTGAACCACTCCGGACACCCGGCGGTCTCGGTACAGAACGGTCTCCAGCGCTCGCGCGTACTGGCCGAGTCCCGCCACCGGGTGGCAGCGGGCGGGATCGCCGAGGATTCGGTCCAGGACGAAGCCCAGGCCGAGTCCTACGGCCGTGGCGACACGGGCAGTGGCACGCGACCGGTCGTTTCCGTGCGTACTCACGGTTCGAGACCAGCCACAGCACCGATGACCGTCACGGCGGGAGCACCGATACCCGCGGCCGTCGCGTCGTCGACGATCTGGGCCAGGGAGCTGCGGACCACCCGTTGCGAGGCCAGCGTGGCGTCGGCCACCACCGCGCACGGGGTCGCGGGGTCGAGCCCACCCGAGACGAGTGCCGTGACGATCTCCGGGAGCGTGCGCACGCCCATGAGCACGACGAGTGTCGTTCCGGAGCGTGCCAGCGCGGTATAGTCCAGTGTGGACTTAGGGTGTCCCGGCGGTACATGGCCCGAGACGACCGTGAACCCCTGCACGAGTCCGCGATGGGTCACCGGGATACCGGCCACCGCGGGCCCGGCGATGCTCGACGTCACACCCGGCACCACACGCGTCGGGACACCGGCTTCCGCGCAGGCGATGACCTCCTCGAATCCGCGCCCGAAGACGAAAGAATCGCCGCCCTTGAGCCGCACGACTCGGCGGCCCGCCCGAGCGTGTTCGACGAGCAGCCGGTTGATCTCGTCCTGGCTCGTGGAACGGCCGTAAGGGATCTTCGAGACGTCCAGGACCTGCGCGTCCGGGGATGCCCAGGCCACGGCCTCCCAGGGGGCCAGCCGGTCGGCGACGACGACATCGGCTTCCTCGATCGCCGACCGCCCGGCGACGGTGACCAAGCCGGGGTCGCCCGGCCCCGCACCGACGAGCGTGACCTGCCCGGTGCGGTCCTCCGGAGTGGGGGCGGGTTCCGGTCGTCGTAGGGCGGCGGCGCGCACCACGACGTCGAACGACGATCCGTCGGGAGTCGTCGAAACCCACGTCAGCAGACCGCGGTGCGCGAGATCCTCCACCGCCGCGCACACCGTAGGTGCGGCGACCGTGACGTCGGCGCCCTCGCGCAGCAGCGCGCTCACCGTGGCGACGGCGGCCTCGCTGCCGTCGGTGACGAGCACCGATCGACCGGTGACATTCAGCTCCACGTGTCCTTGCTCCTCAACGTGGTCAACAGCTGCCGGGTGGCGGTGGGCTCGCGCACCGCGAGGCGAGCCCAGGTGCCGTCCAGGCCGGGGAACGTGTCAGCTCGGCGGACGGCGATGCCCACGGTACGCAGCCACGCGTGTGTTCCCCGGCCCAGCCTGGCGAGTACGAAGGGGGCAGCGGAGCCGGTGACCTCGACGCCGAGTTCGGCCAGTCCGTCGACGAGGATTCGGCGTTCTCGCACAGCACGTCGGGCTCGCTGTGCCTGTTCGGCGAGGGCGTCCGGTCCGCTGGCGGCGACGACGGCGGCGAGCGCCGGACCTCCGACCGACCACGGCGGTTGTTGCGCGCTCAGCTCGGCCACGACGGCGGGGTCCCCGACGACGTAACCGGCGCGGATACCCGGCATCGACCACAGCTTGGTCAGACTGCGGATGACCACGAGGCCAGGCGAGTGCTCGGAAGTCAGCGTCTCCGACTCACCGGGGACGAAATCCATGAACGCTTCGTCGACGACCACGACGCGTCCCGGGCGCATGAGCGACCGCAAGACGTCCGCCGAGTGCAGGCGGCCCGTCGGATTCGTGGGGTTGCCGACGACGACGAGATCGGCGTCGTCCGGGACGAGTGCCGGATCGAGAGTGAACCCGTCCTCGGGGCGGCACAGGACGTGGCCGACCTCGTGGCCGGCCGCGCGCAGTGCCACGTCCGGCTCGGTGAACTGCGGATGCACCACCACGGGGTGTCGCCACGGACGCGCCCGCGCCACCAGGACGAACGCCTCTGCCGCACCCGCGGTGAGCAGAACGTCGGTGCGATCCCGGCCATGGCGCCGGGCAACGGCCTCGTGGGCCTCGCTTGCGTCGGGATAGCGGGTGGACGCCGCGACACCCGCGTGCAGTGCGTCCTCCAACCAGCCCGGCCGGGGGAGGTGACTGACGTTGACGGCGAAGTCGAGCAGTCCGTCCCCGGCTTCGACGTCGCCGTGGTGGCGCAGCGGGTCGGTGAGCGCCACGTCGAGCACGGGAGTGACCGACAGACTTGGCGGCGGGCCGGGGGCGCGCTGGTGGGCACTCCCGGCGTGGACGGCGTCGGCGAATCGCTGGGCCTGGTCGGGATGGCCCGCCCAGTGCACGTGCAGGTACGAGGCGGACAGTGTCGGGCCGCCGAATCCCGCGGGCATACCGTCGACACTCCACACCGGACGCTCACCGTGTACCGGTGTGACCGTGGTGCGATGGAACTCGTGTGCGGTGGTGGACGTTCCCGCCTCACCGAGCAGCTGGTCCGGTCCGAGCACGGGACGCCGGTAGGCGAGCGTGAGACGCGGGGTCAGGACCGCTTCCGCGTCCAGCGCCCCGACCATCGGGTGCCCGTCCACGCTGCGGCACAGGTACAGCAGTCCGGCGCATTCGGCCACGGTCGGAACACCGTCGAGCACCGCCTCCCGAAGGTCGGCGCGCAGGCTCGTGTTGGCGGACAGCGCGGCGGCGTGCACCTCCGGAAACCCGCCACCGAGGTACAGCCCACGTGTGCCCGGGGGTAGGTGCGGATCGTGGGCCGGGTCGAACGTCGCGATGGTGCAGCCGGCCGCTTCGAGCAGCTCGGTCGTCTCGGCGTATCGGAACGTGAAGACCCGCCCCGCCGCCACGGCCACGACGGGCGAGTCGTTCGTGGCAGGACGCACGTGAGCGGCGGGGTTCCAGGGTTGCGCGTCGAGGTCGGGTGCTCCGTCGGCGAGTTCGAGGACGGCGTCGAGGTCGACGTGTTCGGCGACCCGCTCGGCCAGGGACTCCAGTGCCGCCGCGGCCTGTGCCCGTTCGGCGGCGGGGACGAGGCCGAGGTGTCGTGACGGGGCGCTGACGTGGTCGTCGCGGTGCAGAATGCCGAGCACCGGTACCCCCATGGCTTCCACTGCCGTCGCCGCCTCCGCCGCGTGGCGCGGTGAACCGGCCTTGTTCAGCACGACACCTGCGATGGTGAGGCCGGGCTGGAACGTGCGCATGCCGTGCACGACCGCGCCGATACTGCGTGAGGCGTGCGAGATGTCGACGACGAGGACGACCGGGGTGCGGGTGAGCGTCGCGATGTGAGCCGTCGACGCGAAACCCGCTCCGCCGATCTGCCCGTCGAACAGACCCATGGCCCCTTCCACCACAGCGACGTCCGCGCCCCGCGAGCCGTGCTGCAGCAGGGGGACGACCAGTGACTCACCGACCAGGTGCGGGTCGAGGTTGCGTCCGGGGCGGCCGGTGGCGAGAGCGTGGTAGCCGGGATCGATGTAGTCGGGTCCCACCTTGTGGCCGGAGACTGCGAGTCCCCGTCGAGCCAGGGCAGCCATGAGGCCGGTGGCGAGGGTGGTTTTGCCATGCCCTGAGGCGGGAGCCGCGACGAGAATGCGCGGAAGCTTCACCACTCGATGCCTCGCTGCCCCTTCTGCCCGACGTCCATCGGGTGTTTGACGTGGTGCATCTCGGTGACGAGGTCGGCCGCCTCGATCAAACGCTGGTCCGCTCGCCGACCGGTCACGACCACGTGTTGGTGCCCGGGCCGGTTCGTCAGCGTCTCCACGACGTCATCCACGTCGACCCAACCCCACTGCATCGGGTAGGTGAACTCGTCGAGCACGTAGAGCTGGTGGCGTTCGGAGGCCAGTCTGCGTTTGATCTCGGCCCAGCCCTCGGCCGCCGCGGCGGCGTGGTCGGCCTCGGTCCCGGACTTGCGCCTCCACGACCAACCCGAACCCATCTTGTGCCACTCGACGGGACCGCCTTCGCCGGTCTCGGCGTTCAGTGCGGCGAGTCGTTCGAGGACGGTCTGCTCACCGATGCGCCACTTGGCCGACTTCACGAACTGGAACACGCCGATGTCCCAGCCCTGGTTCCAGGCGCGCAGCGCCAGCCCGAACGCGGCGGTCGACTTTCCCTTGCCGTTGCCGGTGTGAATCATCAGCAACGGACGGTTGCGTCGTTGGCGGGTGGTGAGACCGTCGTCCGGCACGACCAGTGGTGTGCCTCGGGGCATCAGGCCACCCCCCGGCGAGGGGCGGTAACGCTGCGGACTACGCCGGTGAGGCCGTCCGCGGTGACCTCGCCCAACGGGATGTGCTCGGCACGGAGGTGGTCGGCGAGCTGTGCAGCCAGTCCCATCCGGAAGCGGCCGGTCTCGCAGTCGACCACAGCACTGTGGACTCCGGTCATGGCGAGGTGCCGGGCCACGATGTGTGCGCGCCTCAACGGGTCGCGTCCGGACGTGGCCCGGCCGTCCGTCACCACCACCAACAGCGGCCTGCGAGTCGGGTCCCGCAGCGCCTCGCGCCGCAGCAGTTCCGCCGAACACTTCAGGCCTTCGGCCAGGGGGGTGCGTCCTCCCGCGGGGAGATCGGCAAGGCGGCGCGAGGCGACGTCCACCGAACTCGTGGGCGGCAGCGTCACCTCGGCGCCGTGTCGCCGGAAAGTCACGAGTGCCACTGTGTCGCGACGGCGGTAGGCGTCCAGCAGTAGCGAGAGAACAGCGGTCTTGACCTGTTCCATGCGGCGGCGAGCGGCCATCGAACCGGAGGCGTCGACGCACAGCAGCACGAGATTCGATTCGCGGCCCAGAGCGTCGGCACGGCGCAGGTCATCGGGGGTGACGATCAAGCCACGGCGACCGATGAGACCACCGCGCCGTCGCTGGTGCGGCGCGGCCGCAACGATGGTGCCCGCGAGGTGTAGCCGGTCGTGCGCGCGCCCGTCGCGCCGCGACCCGATCACCGTGCCCTGAGGGGTCCGTGCGCGTGAGCGGCGCCCGGACTGGCCTTCTCCGGTGCCACGCACGACGAGCATGGGCGCCCGGCCTGGTCGACCGACCGCCGAGACCGAGGTGCGGGTCGGCGCGGCGGGCTCGTGGGGCTGTGATCCCTCCTGCGTGGAGGTGCCGCCCGACTGTGACGAGGGTGGCGCGCCGTCACCGGCGCCCCCCTCGGGTGGTTCGTCGGCTCCGCCATCGGGACCCGGGCCGTCAGGCTCGGGGTCTTCGGGGCCGAGCAGGTCGTCGAGCCGGTCTTCGTCGAGCCCCGGTTCGTCGAAGGGGTTGCGGCGACGGCGGTGTGGCAGCGCGAGCCGGGCCGCGGCGCGGATGTCGTCGCGAGTGACGTGGGTTCGGCCCTGCCAGGCGGCGTGGGCGGCCGCCGTCCGGGCGGTCACGAGGTCGGCGCGTAGGCCGTCGACGTCGAACGCGGCACAGATTTCGGTGACGGTCGTGAGCGTGTCGTCGGTCAGCGCGATCGTGCCCGCGAGGCGGCGAGCAGCGGCGAGGCGCTCGCGGAGGCTGCGTTGCGCGGCCTCCCAGCGTGCGGCGAACCCGGCCGGATCGGCGTCGAAGGCCAGGCGACGTCGCACGACGTCCGCGCGCACGGCGGGATCTCGGGGTGCGGCGACCTCGACGGTCAGACCGAACCGGTCGAGCAGCTGGGGGCGGAGTTCCCCCTCTTCGGGGTTCATCGTGCCGATGAGCACGAACCGCGCGGCATGTTCCACCGAGACACCGTCTCGTTCGACGCTCACGCGGCCGGTGGCGGCCGCGTCCAGCAGCAGGTCGACGAGATGGTCGGGCAGCAGGTTGATCTCGTCGACGTACAGCAGGCCGCGGTGGGCACGGGCGAGAAGGCCGGGTTCGAACTCCACGACGCCTTCACGTAGGGCCTTGTCGAGGTGCAGCGTGCCGGTGACCCGGTCGTCACCGGCACCGGCTGGGAGCTCGACCAGTCGCACGGGGCGGGTGACGACGACGGCGGTGTCCGGTGCGAAGGGGCCGTCAGGGGAGACCGCATGCGGATCGCCCGGGTCGACGGAGAAACGGTCGCCCTCGTACACGGAAACCGGTGGGAGTACCTCGGCGAGGCCGCGCACCGTCGTCGTTTTCGCGGTGCCCTTCTCGCCACGCACGAGAACGCCGCCGATGAGCGGGTCGATCGCGGTGAGAGAGAGGGCGAGGGTCATGTCGTCGGAGCCGACGACAGCCGAAAAGGGGTACTGCACTGGCATGTAGGGCTCCCGCTCGATCTGCCATGTGTTCCCGGACACGGGCGTGTCCGGGCGGATCGAGGCCGGTCTTCGGACTTCCCAGATCAGCGCCTGGGTCACCGCAGCGGGCCCTGTGCCGGATTCTCACCGGCTTCCCAGATTCTCCCCGTGGCATGAGCCGTGGGGCACCTCGAACCGTGTGATCACCATAGCCGCACCGGATCGTGCTGTGGGAGCGTGATCCTGTGAATGAACGCACAGNNGACCAGTCAGGCGGGGCGGCGGGTGCGACCATGACCCTCAGGTGTGGCGAAACATGACACGCCTGGTTGCCGGCGCCGCACTGTCAGCCCTCGACCCGCACGTCCATCACGCCGGGAACCGTGTGGACGAGGCTGATCACCACGTCGCGTTCCGGGCTGTCGACGAACTCGCCGCGCACGACGGCGACCCGGTCCTTGACCTCGGCCGTCCAGCGTCGGTCCGGTGCGCTGTAGGCGTCGAGGACGGCCTGCACATGGGAGGCGACGACGTCGTCGGGGCGCACGAGCGGCCGGAGCACGTCGCGACGGCTCACGATCCCGACGAGCACTCCGTTGTCGACGACCGGCAGGCTGCGCACGCGGTCGGTCAGCATCCTCTGTGCGATGTCGTTGACGTCGGTGTGCGGCGATACGACCTCCACGGGCCGGTTCA
>JACYYJ010074271.1_pt1 | contig 22865 bp, 27 predicted proteins | sample 8236861 | NCBI WGS metagenome assembly JACYYJ01 (sample SAMN14103086, study PRJNA606662) | landfill metagenome | isolation source: landfill solid waste | place: India:New Delhi, Okhla landfill site | collected 2017-11-05
TGTAGCTTGAACTTCTAAGATTTGGCCAGATTCCAATTCATCCATCGCTTTTTTTGTTCTTACTATTGGCATTGGACATGCTAAACCTTTTGCATCTATTACTTTAGTTACATCCATTTACCTCTTCCTCCTTTAATTGTTATTTAACGTACCGCACAACGATTTGGCCCGATTTCCATTTCTCTTTGCTCCTCTTCCTTAGGTGTTATTTTCCCCATATTTGTTTCACGTATTTCTTGGTATGCATTTGGTTGTGGTGGTAAATTTTCTGTCACTATTTTGCGAAAATCAGTTTCATCTTCGATATTTAGTCCATGATTCTTTGTAAAGAGAACATCTAATTTTTCTGCAACCCTACCATCGTCATTTAGTTCTTCCATCCTCATAAAGTGTGCTGGTAGAACTACTAGATCTCCTGACAGTTCTTTATAACGAGAATATAAAGTCTCCCTTAAATCTCCAACCCAATCTTCTGCTTTTCCAGCTAAGTCAGGTCTTCCAATCGAATCAATAAACAGAATATCTCCAGATAACAAGAATTTCTCTTCTACCACAAAAGATGTAGAACCGATCGTATGACCTGGTGAATGCAATGCTTGAATTTCTATCGCTGTTTTACCGATTTTTACGACATTTCCATCTTCTAAAGCATTGTACTGAAAGGTTACCTCGACGGCATCTTTAGCAGGTAACCAATAGCTAGCACCTGTTAATTCTGCTAGCTTTCTACCACCTGATATATGATCTGCATGCAAATGTGTATCGAGCACGTTCGTGACACTTACCGCTTTCTTTCTAGCAAAATCTAAGAAAATATCAGTCATTCTTGTAGCATCAATAATAGCAGCTTCTCCATCTGAAAGGATCATATAAGAAAGACATCCTTTACCGATACGGACAAACTGATAAATCTCTCCACCGTCTTTTAAGTCACCTACTTTAACAGGCTCTAGGTGCTCACTCCATGCCTTCATTCCACCTTGAAGATAAGATACATTTAATCCTGCACCAGATAGCATTTCTGCTACCATGACAGATGAGCCTTCCTTGGCACAAACTACTAATATATCTTTATTGGAAGGAATTTTTTCAAAGATTTCATCTACTCCGTCTAAAAGTTCGAAATAGGGAATGTTTAAATATTCAATGTTTTCTCCTTCAATCTTCCAATCTTCAAATGCATCTTCATTACGTACATCCAAAATAAATAATTCCCGTTTATCTATTATTTTTTGCGTTACCTCATGTGCAGTCATCCTATTTACTGCCATCACCAATTACCCCCTATAGTATCATTTGTTGTAAAAAAATTTAACTTCCTATAGTCTATAGTGATATTAGCCATCTAGTTTAGTTGTTTTACCAGTCCAGTTGCTCATACCTGGTAAAACATTTAATACATTCAAAAAACCATTTTCTGCTAATTTTTGTGCAGCTAAATCACTCCTGCTACCGGTTCGACACACCACATAAATTTTATCCTCTTTATTCAACTCATTCATTCTTTCCTCTAATTCACCTAATGGAATCGATACGGCATCGGGAATATGATTAAAGGCATATTCTGCTGACTCTCTTACATCGAGAACCACAATATCTTTATCTAGGTTAGATTCCAATTCATCATTAGTAGCAGTTACTGGATGGTTCCTTTCTACAGTATCTTCTTCAGACGCTTTTCTTAAATAATGTTTTAAAGCGTCACCTTCTTCCAGCGTCCCTAAATATTGGTGTCCAGAGCTATTAGCCCATGCTTGTATATCAGCCTTAGATCCTTTATCTGTTGCTTGCACTTCCATAACTTGCCCTGCTTCTAAATCCTTCATCGCTTTTTTTGTTTTCACGATAGGCATTGGACACGATAGACCTTTTGCATCTAATAACAAATTTGCTTTAATTGCTCTCATATTAATACCTCCAAATACNNTTAAAATTTCTTATTCTCTTGTTCTTTCAAGTATGGCATTCCAGATTTTTCTAGGGATTTTTCCAATCTATCACTCTCGAAGAAAATTTAAATAAACAAGTTTACATGACCATCTTTCGCATCAGCTAGATAAGCTGCCACTCCTGCGTAGTCGATGTCATCTAGTAATTCTTCTTTTTGAAGTCCTAATAGATCCATTGTCATTGTACATGCAACTAGCTTAACCTCTTGTTCTTGAGCCATTTCAATTAAGTTGGGTAAGCTCATCACATTGTGCTTTTTCATTACATTTTTAATCATTTTAGGTCCAATTCCAGCAAAATTCATTTTGGATAACCCCATTTTATCTGCACCCTTTGGCATCATCTTTCCAAACATTTTTTCCATAAAACCTTTTTTGACATCAATCTTTTCATTTTTTCTAAGTGCATTTAAGCCCCAAAATGTATGAAAGATGGTAACTTCATGATCATATGCTGCTGCACCATTCGCAATAATATAAGCTGCCATTGCTTTATCATAGTCACCACTAAATAAAACGATGGTTGTTTTTCCCTTTTCCAACATGTTAATCCTCCTATATTTATTCACTCAACAATTACCCCTGCGGGTATAATTGATATTAAAAAAATAAAAATGAGTATAATCCCATTTTTATTATATATCAACTGTGATGTCGATCTGACGAAGTCTATAATATACCCTTATAGGTATTTTGTCAACAAAAAAATTATTATTTTTTTGATTAACTAAAGCCCCAAACCAGTGTTATAAAGGTTTAAGGCTTATTTTTATGATTCCGAATTTGACTCGAACCAACGATCTCCACCCTGTCAAAATAAAGTGAGGTCATCTATCAAAAACATACTCGCATTATATCCTTTATTTATAAGGATTTACGTTTGCTACTAGGATTCGGTAACTAGCAAATGGAGTTAATTTCACTTTATCTATCAACTCGAGAAAAACTTAATGGATATTAACGCAAATACAAATGCACTAACAAATCCGCATATAAAAAATGGCACTGTATCTAATGTGAAGTATTGCCAGTTGTCTACTAATGAAATAGTACTTGCACCCAACATGATTGGTACAGCCATGATGAAAGTAAAGTCTGCTGCTGCACGATGACTGACACCTAAAATAACCCCTCCAGATATTGTTGAACCAGATCGTGAAAATCCGGGCCATAATGCGAAACACTGAAAAACTCCTATGATGAACGCTTGATTTAAAGTTAGTTGATCTATAGAATTAGTTTTTATCATACGCTTTGATTTCCAGTCCGCTATAATCATCAAAATCGCACCAAAAACTAACCCTACAATGACTGTCTCAACTGAAAATAAATATTCATCAATATAATCATCGAATAGAATTCCTAGAACACCTGCAGGTAATAGCCCAATGACAATATGACGGATTGTTAATCTTTTTACAGATTTATATCCTGTCTTCTGATTCAGATTAAGTAATAGCTTCATCCTGTCTTTGAATACAATCACAACGGCTAATATGGAGCCTAACTGAATAACAATTTTGAATGTATTTGCTATTTCAGTTGAAAAAGTTTTCTTGGATTGTAACAGAAGATCATCCACAATAATCATGTGGCCGGTAAAGGAGATGGGGGCAAATTCTGTCAACCCTTCTACAATTCCCAATATGAATGCTATAAAAATTTCCTTCAATATCCATTTCTCCCTCTAATTTAATTACTTTTATTTTTAATTTCATCCCATGTATTTATCATATCCCAAGAAAAGTCAGGTAGTTCAGAAAGTATTTCATTACTTCCCGATATTTCGCCCGCAATATAAATAGAGCCAAAAAATACTAGAAACAAAAGCAGCATAACTAAGTAGCACTCCACCGTTTGTAAAAACTCTTTTTTATTTTTCATTATCTATTCCTTCCACACTTCTTTTTGATTATAGTTTTTAAGGCATAACAAAATAAGCCTAAGCAAGGCAAAAATAAAAAAAATAAATTTTATGGTCGTGAAAATAAGCCTAGAGAAGAGACTAGACTAAGTAGATATGTAAGTTAGAGGTAGTTTGAGGTGTGTTGAACGATTTTACAATTCTCTAAAAATTGTTTGTTCTCATCTGTCAGATTAAACTTGTTTTTCTCTAAAGAATTGATGTTTTTATTTATCGCTTCGTTATCAGCTTTCAATAAAATAAACAACTTAAATTTCTGCACGGTATAAGAAACACTATCAGTTATTGCTTCATCATTAATAACCAGCTCTTGTGCAGAGACAGCCACATCGTTAGCATTTCTATTGACAGATATATCATCTGTTGTGTTGACTACCAATGTCGCAGTTAAGAAAAAAGATACTAAACACAGTAAAAAAGAACTCCTCACTTTTTTTCACCTCCATTCATCTTTCTTTATTATAAAATATTAAGCAATAAAAGCAAATTCAGTGATAAAGAAACGTAAAAGCTTAAATATTATTCGAGTACGTTAGAGGGAATATGGGTGCATATAGTCTTATATCGAGTTGAATTTTCATCTTCCTTTTTGATATTTGTATGTAACTATTTTCGTTTCGTTTAAATAGTAGATTAACATTTAAGATTAATATTATGCTATAAATTATTGAGTTGAACGATAATACGTATTTAATTGATGGCAAAACTTCAATTCAAGTTGTAAATGCTTTCTTTGAAATTACTTTAATAAATGAAAATGTAGATACTATTTCAGGCTGGATACTTAATAAAAACATAGACGAAAAAGAAGAAACAGTCGTACCACACGATACACTAAAATTCAAAGTAACTGAGCGATCAAATAAAAAAAGTAAAATTATATACTAAGTAATCGCTAACTAATAACATTGTACGGGAGACCACTTTATTAAGCGGTCTTTTTTTGTCACCAAGTGTAGGTGTACCCCTACTGTCTATTAAGACGTACTCACGCAACGTTAGTGCAGAAACTAGGTAAGGCCCAAGTTACTAAGCAAGAACTTGCACCAAAATAATCTTACCATGATGTGATGCATTTAGTCAGAGTTTTCATAACCATTAACAACACGATATTTTTTTGTTAAAAATGTCGAGTACTTTTATACTTGCTTTGGTATGATGTATTCATGAAAGGAGGGATATGGTGTTAAAAGAACTAAACGAAGTGATTGACTATATTGAAGTTCATTTAACCGATGACCTGTCTCTTGAAAACATTTCTGAATATGCTGGGGTTTCGGACTATCATTTTAGAACAGTATTTTTTCATCTTTCAGGGTTGACCCTGAATGAATATATAAAAAACAGAAAACTATCTGAAGCGAATAAGGATTTATTGAGTGGAGAAAAGGTTACGGATGTTGCTTTTAAATATGGTTATCAATCAGTAGATGGTTTTACAAGGGCATTTAAAAAATGGTGTGGTTTTTTACCTTCAGATGTAATAAAAAAAAGGATAAGCAAATCATTTCCTAAACTTTCATTCGTAATTACTGTTAAAGGAGGAATTTCTATGGAATTTAGAATTGAAGATAAACCAGCGTTTAATTTAGTTGGTGTAAGTAAACGTGTTCCAATGCAATTTGAAGGTGTAAATAACGAAATTGTAAAATTGGCAGAAAGTATAACAGAAGAACAAAGAAAAGAAATGCATTCACTTCAAAATATAGAGCCCTATGAAATTGTTAATGCTTCTTATAATGCTGACGCAAATTTCTTAAAAGAAGAAGGGGATTTAACACACTTGATAGGAGTTTTAACGACTAAAAATCAAGTAAGTGATCAATTAGATAAAGTAGCCGTTGAAGCATGCACTTGGGCAATATTTCCAAACGAAGGACCATTTCCATCTACTTTACAAGAAACAATGGCAAAAACATATTCAGAATGGCTTCCTTCTTCTAATTATGAAGTAATCAATGCTCCTGCTTTTTCATTTACTAAAATGGATAATAATGATAACTATGCTTATAGTGAAATTTGGATTCCTGTTCGGAGCAAGTAAAAAGCATAACCAATAATATATGAAGAGCAATGCTAATCTTTCGGCATTGCTTTTTTCTTTTTTTGACCATTCAAACGTACTACCATTATAACTCTTATGTGATGTCCATTTTCCTTTAAAAAGCCTTCTATGTAATAATTTTAACGCTAAAAGGCGGAACACTTACGACTTAGGTACCACAACACAATGTAAAAAAATAGTGTTAACACTTCGACCTAAAATGCTGTAACCATGCACGGTGTATGATTCCGATTGTGGTTTAGCTTTATAATGAAAAAAGCTGATTTTCATTACTGAAAACCAGCTTCTCCTTATATTAAGCTTCTATGTCATAGCCTTGTTCTTCAATAGCTTCTTTCATGACATCAATATTTACTTTAGACTCATCATAAGTTACATCTACACTACCAGCTTCTAAATTAACCTCAGCAGCTGACACGCCATCTATTTCTTTTAATGCCCCTTCAACGGACATTTTGCAATGGCCGCATGTCATGCCTTGTACGATTAACGTTTTTTCCATGACCATTCACCTCCTTTAAGGTGGACTTTATAACTTGACTCGTTTTAAGCGTAATGAGTTAGAGACAACACTTACCGAACTTAATGCCATTGCTGCACCAGCAATCCAAGGCGCCAGTAGACCTAATGCTGCAATCGGGACTCCTGCTGTATTGTAACCGAAGGCCCAGAAAAGATTTTGGCGGATATTCTTGATTGTGGCATGGCTAATTTTGATTGCTTTTGGAATAAGCAATAACTCCCCACCAAGAATCGTGACATCGGCAGCTTCAATGGCTACTTCCGTTCCCGTACCAATAGCAATTCCAATATCAGCGATTGCTAATGCTGGGGCATCATTTACCCCATCACCGACCATTGCAACCTTTTTACCCTTATCCTGAATTTCTTTCACTTTATCTGCTTTTTCTTCTGGTAAAACTTGAGCAATTACTTTGTCGATGCCAACCTGTTTGGCAATTGCTTGTGCAGTTCGCTCATTATCACCTGTTAACATGATAACTTCTAAGCCTTCTTTTTTTAACTCTCTAATTGCTTGTGGTGCTGTTTCTTTAATGGTATCAGCGACCGAAACAATTCCACGAAACTGTCCATCAATTGCTATTAACATTGCTGTTTTTCCTTCTATCTCATAATCAATCAATTCTTGTTCAGCTCCACCAACGTCGATTTGGTGATTCTGCATGAGTTTTCGATTACCAACAAGAATTTGTTTATTTGATATCGTTACTTCGATACCATGTCCAGGTATTGCAGTAAAATCATCTACATTAACTAATTCGATATTTTTTTCGGTTGCATACGCTACAATAGCTTCCGCCAGCGGATGTTCTGAGCCTTTCTCCGCACTGGCAAGTAACTGTAATGTTTCCTTATCACCAGTAAAGTTTGTAACTTCGGGTTTTCCTTTTGTGATGGTACCTGTTTTATCGAGCACGATTGCATTTAATGCATGTGTACGCTCGAGATGCTCTCCACCTTTAAACAGGATTCCATTCTCTGCAGCCTTTCCTGTTCCAACCATAATGGATGTAGGTGTTGCAAGGCCTAAAGCACAAGGACAGGCAATAACAAGGACAGCAATTGCTGCAACTAGAGCTGGTTCAAACTGGCCAGGTTGGACAAATGCTATCCATATGACAAATGTGAGAATGGCTATCCCCACAACAATCGGTACGAAATAACCTGAAATGATATCAGCTAATCGCTGGATTGGTGCTTTAGAACCTTGGGCATCCTCTACAATTTTCACAATCGATGCAAGGGCAGTATCTTTACCAACTTTTGTTGCTTCCATTTCAATCGAACCATTTTTATTGATCGTTGACCCTATAACAATTGCGTCTATTTCTTTTTCAATTGGAATAGATTCTCCTGTAATCATCGATTCATCGACAGATGTTCTTCCTTTTACAACCATACCATCAACAGGTATTTTCTCACCCGGTTTTACAACTAAACGATCCCCAACGGCAACTTCTTCCACTGGTATCATCGTTTCCTCGCCATTTCTTATCACACGTGCTTCTTTCGCTTGTAAATTAAGTAAAGAAGACAGTGCATTCGTCGTTTGACTCTTTGCTCTTGCTTCCAAATACTTACCAAATAATATCAAAGTGATTAAAACAGCACTTGTTTCAAAGTATAGATGAGGCATATATTCAGGATTACCAATGGTCTTAAATGCTTCATATAAACTGTAAAAATAAGCCGCACTTGTACCTAATGCAACAAGCACATCCATGTTCGCTCCACCATTACGAAGGTTCTTATATGCCCCAACATAAAATTGCCAGCCGATAATAAATTGGACAGGTGTTGCTAAAGTAAACTGGAACCATGGATTCATAAAGATGGCCGGTATTGTCATATTAAATAAATGAACCAGCATCGTAACTAAAAGCGGTGCAGCTAAAACGGCAGAAATTATTAATTTTGTCTTCATATTCTTAATTTCTTTTTCTTTATGTGTTTGTTTTTCTGCTGCTTCCACTTTTGGCTTTGCATCATAGCCAAGCTTTTTAATTTTCTCAATGATTGCTTTCGGGTTTACCAATCCTGGATTATATTGTATTGATGCAGATTCTGTTGTTAAGTTTACAGAAGCAGACTTAACACCCTCTTGTTTATTCAAGACTTTTTCAATTCGGGTTGAACATGCAGCACAAGTCATTCCAAAAACATCTAATTCTGTTTTTTCCATTAAAACCCCGTAGCCAACTTTTTCAATTTTTTTTGTAATATCCTCAATGGAAGTCTTCTCAGAATCGTAATCTACAGTTGCTTTTTCGGTAGTTAAATTGACTTGTGCCTCGACTCCATCCATTTTATTTAATACCTTTTCAATTCGCGTTGAACAAGCAGCACAGGTCATTCCCGTTATACCAAGTGTTGCATGATTTGTTTCTCCCATAATCGTTTCCTCCTTACTTGGAAAACTGCTTCATCACACTCATTAATTCATCAATCGTTGCTTTCCCGTCACCTTGCTTAATCGCATCACTAACACAATGGTTAAGATGTCGTTCTGTGACAGAGAAACCAACATTTTTTAACGCGGACTGTATTGCACTAATTTGTACTAAAATATCAACACAATACCTGTCTTCCTCAACCATTTTCTGAATTCCGCGTACTTGTCCTTCGATACGTTTTAAACGGTTGATTACTTTTTGCTTTTCATCTTTTGTTCTAGGTTTACTTGGGTGATCCTGTAAGAACTTATCCAAATAAATCACTTCCTTTTTATTTTATACTTATACTATACCCCCTTATGGTATATTTGTCAAAAAATATAGAACTTTCGTCTCCTATCAATAAAGCTTGAAACTTTTATAATATTTGTGATTAATGGGTACTATTTTGGGTAGCTTTGCGATTGCTGCAACAAATGGAGAAAGCTGTAAAATCTGCTGCAAGTATAAAACAAGAATATATACTAGCGGGAACCATGATGCCGCTAGTAAGAAAACAGAAATATTTCCTATCGCAAGATAAGGTCTTTAAAAATACATGTCGGCATTTTGGTTATTCTCATAAAAAAATAGCGACTCTCGAATTAAATCAAGAATCGCTATATACCAAGGGTTTAGGGCTATGATTCCGATTGGGCTCGAACCAACGACCTCCACCCTGTCAAGGTGGCGCTCTCCCAGCTGAGCTACGGAATCATGATATGTAACTGTATTATAACTATAGGGAATTATTCTTATTTTGTCAATTAACTCTGCCTTACTTTATTTGCGAAATAAAAACCTGATCCAGAGAATCAGGTTTCTTCATATATTTCACTTGGGATAACAATTTCTTGATTGCCTGAGACATAAGGGGCAATTTCGTATTGCTGAAATACTAATGTGATGCCCTGATTATTAAAATAAAATGCTGTCTGTTTTCCTAATTGTATATCCTCTTTTTTAAGATCTGGGTAGAAGATTTCCGGACGTTCAATTGCGTATTCCCACACATAATCGGTAACAGCTTTAATCTGTTCATCTGTTGTCAGAATATCAGTTAGATAAACCCTTTTACCTGTCTCTACATTATAATTAAAGGACTCAACAGTTGTGTTGCCATGGGCTCCACCACTAAAGATATATTTACTCATTAAGATACTAAGCCTTGGGAGTTGATTATATTTCACTTCAAATTCTGTCTGAAAATCTGCTGCAAACCCATGCTTTTCTGCTTGTTTTTCATTTTCTTTATATTCCTTATAGGCTTTCTTAATATAGTTTGTAAAATCTTGATTTATCCTTTTTTCCATCTTTTTATCAGTAACATCACTTACTTGAGGATATTTTAGTTGTTCGTTATTTTTATAATATTCAGCTTGAACGGTGGCTGTTTTTCCTGTTGATTCATTAGCATTTACCGCTAATCCAGTAACACTAAACAGGACAAGAAATATCGATAAATAGATGGCAGTTGTTTTTTTCCAATTCATTCGTTGACACACCCTTCTTTTTTCATTAGGTTGCACATCTTGAACCGTTTCATGCAAATTTCTTCTCTTTTCGAGCAATTATGATACACTTTTTAAAAAGTACTGTTTATATGGGGGAAATAGAATGAAGCGTAAAGGAAAAATGGAGGATTTAGTGATTGAAAGTCAATATTTACAGGAAGCTCTAACGGTTAAAATTTACGTTCCAGAGGGATTTTCACCTTTTCATGATTACCAGCTATGTATCATGCAGGACGGTGATGATTATTTCCGAATCGGACGTATAGCAACATTAAGTGATCAGCTTCATGCTTCAATGGAGATTGAGCCAACTATTTTTGTTGGCATTCATTATCAGGATCGATATGATAGATTGGATAAATATCATCCTGACGGGAAACTACAAAAGAAGTATATCGATTTCCTAATCCGTGAGGTAATACCATCACTTGAGGAAAAGTTACATATAACCCCTCTTTCCTATACATTGATGGGAGATTCACTTGCTGGTACATTAGCCTTTATGATTGCAAGTAGTTATCCTAGTACGATCAATAAAGTGGTTATGCAATCCCCTTTTGTCAATGAAACGGTATTAAAAAAAATTCGTGAAACCAATCAACTTCAGCGACTAAAGGTATATCACTCCGTCGGTACAGAAGAAACAGATGTAAAGATAACGACTGGGGAGGTGCTGGATTTTTTAGCTGAGAATCGTACCTTTCAGCATTTATTAGCTAAAAAAGTATCGGATTATACTTATGAGGAATTTAATGGTGATCATACATGGACATATTGGCAACAGGACTTACGCAAAATACTAATACATATGTTGGGAGAGTGAAGGAATTGGAAATCAAAATAGTACAAACAGATGAGCAGCTTCAAGATGCTTATCAAGTGCGGAAAGAAGTATTTGTCGAGGAACAGAACGTACCAGTTGAATTGGAAATTGATGAACTAGAAAAAATGGCCACTCATTTCGTTGGTTACAGTGAAGGCAAACCTATTGCAGCAAGCCGGATTCGCTTTCAAAATGATTATGGTAAAATGGAACGGATTTGTATACGAAAGGACTTTCGTGGAAAGGGCTACGGAAAAGACATTTTATTGTTTATGGAAAATTATGCAAAAGAAAATGGTTTGAATAAGGCAAAATTACACGGACAGATTCAAGCAGAAAAGTTTTATCAAAAACTTGGGTATAAAACCGTATCAGACCAATTCATGGATGCAGGAATACCTCATGTCGAAATGATCAAAAGCCTTACCGAATGGAATAGATAGGTATGTATACTTCCTAAATTGGCTATCCTATTGTTAGATTAAAGATAAAGGCAGGGATAAGCCTAATGGAGTATGGTGCCATTTTACTGGAAACCTTTTTTGGGTTCATTATCTTATTTATTTTAGCTAAAAGCCTTGGAAAAACACAAATTAAGCAATTAACCGCCTTTGACTTCATTTCTGCTTTAATTTTGGGAGAATTAGTTGGAAATGGTTTATATGATAAAGAGGTCGGCATTCTCCACATGGGTTTTGCCGTTATTTTATGGGGAGTTTTGCTTTATGTAACAGAGATCATTACCCAAAAATATAAAAAGTCTCGTTCATTATTAGAGGGTAGCCCCTCGATCATGATTCATAAAGGAAAAATACAGCGCGAGCAAATGAGGAAAGCAAAATTAGATATGAACCAGCTCTTGCATTTACTTCGCTCCAAAGGGGTATTTTCCGTTAAAGAAGTCGAATATGCTATTTTGGAAACAGATGGGACGGTATCTGTATTGAAGAAGACAAATTATCAGTCACCTGTCCGTAAAGACTTCAATCTTCCTTTAGAAAGTGTTGCCCTTACGTTTATGATCATTAATGACGGGGAAATTCTTTATGATAACCTCTCCGAGATTGGCTATGACAAAGCTTGGCTGGAGGAAGAATTAAAAAAAGAAGAAGTGTATTCGATACGAGATGTATTTTATGCAGAATATGATAAAAATAACGGACTGTATATTCAAGGATTCTAGAAAACAAATATAGCCAGACATCACGGATGTCTGGCTATACTTTTGCAATGAATTGACGACCCTTTCCCGTCATTTTTGCATATATCTGATTGTTTATCGATTTCATGTATTCTAAATCCTTTTGCTCTTGTTTTACTCTCGCTTTTTTTAGTAATGCTTGTTCTACATCCTTTTCGCGAAGTCGGTCATAATTCCTGTCAAGTTGAATTGGGTATAGTCTTTCAATTGGAAAAGGATCACGTTCTCTTTTCGTCACTCGCTGTTGGTACTGTTGATATTGATAATTCTCAACTGGAATAACATACCCCATCGAAAACCCTCCCCCATTCACACCATTTTAAAACTATACCCATATATTCGTTTTCTTAAACATCTATTTGGCTGTTTATCCGCATTATAACCAGGAAAAAGGTGGGCGATCGTCACGATCCTTGTGATCATCATGCTCCTCATGATCGTGTCTCTCATCTCTCTCTTCTCTCACATCATCATTGTCATGATGGTGTTCACGCTCATCCGCTTGAGGTTCTTGCCTAGCACCCCCGAATAAAGGATCACGGCGACGTGTTGGTTCGATTCGGACATTATCTGCTTTAATAACCAAATCTTTTACATAAATCACTTTTTTCTTTTCTGACAATTTGTTTCACTCCCTTTTACCCAAAATCATTATCGATATATCCTATGCAGCTTTACCTATTGGGTGTCACACTCCTATTTAGAAGCCAATAAGGTTTATTTCCGTAATCTGCTCAATAGGAACAGAAATTTCTTCCTCTTTACTGACAGTTTGGACTAGTGCCATATTACTTTTACTACCTAGAATATATCCATAGTATTTTTTTCTTTCTGTTATGATTTCACATCTTACTCTTGGTAAGTATGAAGGTATTCTTGAAAAGTGTTCTATCTTCTCCAATATTGTCATATCTTTAAATCGTTTTTTAGAAGAACTTCTATCTTCCACTATTTCTTCACCATGATCCTCTGTAGACATTTCATCACTATCATTCAATGGATGCTTTGCATGATAAAAGCTTTGCATTTTACGATCGGGCTTTGTTAATTTTGGCTGGTGTAAATATAACTTAGGTTCTTGGTTATTACTTTTAATGGAACTCACTGTCCATTCCTCCCTATCTCACCAATTCATATATTAATCATATGTGAAGAGCCCAATAAATGTGCGAGAAGAATGAAATTTACCTACAAAATAGAGACATTCGTCCATACACATTCGCTAATTCTCCATAGATTATTATTGTTAAGGAAATCTTATAAAAAGGAGTGTAGTAATTTATGGGAAAACACCACGATAGCTGTAATGATAACGAAGTAGGTGGCATCCAAAGCGGAAATTGTGTCTGTGACGTTGTTCGTACAATCGCTGATGCTCAAGATGACGTAGCAGATAGAACTTGTGATGTTAGCTGCGTACGTTCGATAAGAAGCCTTGTCTCTCCTGTAACTACAAATGGTTTAGACACTGTACCATTTATCCTATATGGAAAAGATCATAAACCATTTAAAGGATTTGGTGCGGAATTCAAATCCCACGGAAATGGTCCAGCAAAATTTGACTGTGTGGAGAGCTTTATCTTCCGTGTAAAAGAAGTCGGAGATGACTGCTGTGCTGTATTAGAATTGTTAGTATTCGACAATGAGCATGATGCTTGCCACGATCCTTGTGAGCAAATCAACAAAGAGGAAGTAGCAGATCTTGAACGTACTGGAATTTGTATCACAGTAGATCTTAACTGCTTCTGTGCAATCACTTGTTTACCAGCTGTATCTTTATTCTAAATGAACCCTTTTCTCTGATTAGAGGACTGCTGCCTAGCAGTCCTTTNNATTGCCAATGAGATGGTTTATTTCCAATATATAAGGGAAACATATCCATATCATTTGCATTTATGCCATATCATCTGTTAAAATTCGTCTTTGTATGTGAAATGCGGATACTCCAATAAGGAATTGGAGAATATAGTCTTATATTTATCAAACTTAATATCAGAAAGGATGGTTGTGTGCGAAAAACGACTAAAGTATTTTACATTTCTTTAATCATATCATTATTATTTATCATTTGGGGTATCGTCCCGAAGGAAGTTTGGCCAACTTGGAATCTAGCAAGCATTACTACTAATATTCAAGGATTTTTAGTAACACGCTTTGGATGGTTTTACTTACTCGTTGCAACCACATTTTTAATCTTCGCGATCTTCTTAATTGTCTCAAAATACGGAAATATCGTTCTCGGAAAAGATGGCGATAAGCCGGAATATAATTTCATAACATGGTTTGCTATGTTATTCAGTGCCGGTATGGGGATTGGACTTGTCTTCTGGGGAGCTGCAGAACCTATTTCTCATTTAACTGCTCCACCATATGCGACAGAATCTGAAGCAGAAGCAGCAAGAGTAGCAATGCAATATAGTTTTTTCCACTGGGGCTTCCACCCATGGGCTGTTTATGCAACACTTGCTTTAGCGCTTGCTTATTTCCAGTTTAGAAAGGACGAGCCTGGACTTATAAGTAGTACACTTAAGCCATTATATGGTGATAAAATGAATGGTGGTTTAGGTACTCTCATTAATGTCATTGCCGTATTTGCAACGGTATTCGGTGTCGCAACGTCACTAGGTTTAGGGGCACAGCAAATTGGAAGTGGTATTGAATTTTTAACTGGAAATGTTGTGAATAATATAACACTTCAATTAATTATTATCGGTGTCGTGACAGTCTTATATATGTCATCAGCGCTTACTGGTCTAAACAAAGGAATCAAATACTTAAGTAATACTAATATTGTCTTAGCTGTGTTGTTAATGCTTTTCGTTTTGTTCACAGGTCCGACGAACTTTATTATGAACTTTTTCACCACAACATTAGGCTCCTATTTAGCCAACTTACCTGAAATGAGTTTTCGAATGGCTCCGTTTAATGAGGATAATGCTACATGGTTAGAGGGATGGACCATATTTTACTGGGCATGGTGGATTGCATGGGCACCGTTTGTCGGTATGTTTATTGCAAGGGTATCTCGTGGTCGTACTGTACGTGAATTCGTGCTAGGGGTACTCCTTGTTCCAACCATTTTTAGTGCATTATGGTTTAGTGTATTCGGTGGATCCTCTATTTCTTTACAAATGAATAACGGAATCGATGTTTCTGGTGTAATGGATGATTCAGGTACAGAAGCCGCTTTATTTACTGTATTAGAGAACTTTCCATTAGCTACCATTACCATTACTTTAGCTGTACTCTTAATAAGTACGTTCTTTATCACCTCTGCCGACTCTGCGACATTTGTTCTTGGTATGCAAACAACAAATGGAGATTTAAATCCTGACGTAAGAATTAAGGTTGCATGGGGAGTTGTCCAATCAGGTACTGCGGCCGTATTATTATGGCAAGGTGGCTTAGAAGCCCTTCAAACAGCGTCTATAATAGCCGCATTCCCATTTGCCATTATATTGATCCTTGTGGTCATCTCCGTCTTCAAAGCTTTTCAAGAAGAAGGTAGAAACTATACATTGAAGCGAAAAAAGGCAGAATAGCTCATCAAAAATCCCCATTACTGCAAGAATTGCAATAATGGGGGTTTTAATCTAAAAATCGTTGCTTATCTTCTGGGTTTGGTATCATACAGGAGGTCCTTTTCCCAAACCATCTATAGCGGTTTTTGGCCACGATTTGATAAATTTTATCTCTAATGGGCTTTGGAATTATCAGTAGTACATAGAGTCCTTTGTACAATCCTTTTAACTCTTTTGCAATCCGAAGAGCAGCGGTTGATTTGGTATAAGCTTTTTCCTCGTCTATTAATACGATACTGTCAATATGATGTGGGATATGATAATCTTTTTTAAACTGCTCACCTATCTTACTTTGTAATGAGGCAAACTGAAACTTTTGTTTTGGATCATGCTTAATAATAAATTGAACACTGTGATTACAAAAGTTACATACACCATCGAATAGTATCACTTTCTTCACTGCTTCCCCTCCCTATCTTTAACCTATCATAGTCTGAAGCTTTCTTAAAGAAAAAATCCCCAAACCAAATGTTCGAGGATTTTCCACTTATATTAGGATAAACCTAAAGTATTGTAGCCAGAATCGACATGAATCGTTTCACCTGTTACTCCACGTGAAAGATCACTTAACAAATAATAAGCAGTATCCCCTACTTCCTCTTGGGTAACCGTACGTCGTAATGGGGCTTCTTCTTCGATTTTTTTCAATACACTGTTGAAATCTCCAATCCCTTTTGCCGAGAGTGTACGGATTGGTCCAGCAGATATGGCATTAACGCGAATTCCTTTTTTACCAAGGTCGTTTGCTAAATATTTCATACTTGCATCAAGACTTGCTTTAGCCACACCCATCACATTGTAATTTTTAACCACTCTTTCTCCACCTAAATAAGTCATTGTTACAATGCCTCCACCATCAGTCATTAATGGGGCAGCTTCTCGTGCAACTGCAACCAAGGAATAAGCACTAATATTGTGTGCGAGTAAGTATCCATCTCTACTAGTGTCAATAAAATCTCCCTGTAGATCCTCCTTATTTGCAAAAGCAATGCAATGAGCTAGTCCATGAATCGTGCCAACATCTTGTTTCATTTCTTGAAAAGTTTTTGCCACTGCCTGATCGTCCGTTACATCACATTCATAGAACAGTGCATCTTGACCTTCTAATGTAGAGACAAGGTCCTTCACAGGCTGTTCAAAGCGATCATTGGCATAAGTGAAAATAAGTCGAGCACCAGCAGCATGTAAGGACTTCGCAATCCCCCATGCAATACTTCTTTTGTTTGCGACACCCATTACAACATAAGTACGCCCCTCTAAGGAAAAATTCATCATAAAGCCTCCTCATCCATTTATTACTTATTATTAGTACCTACTAATATTTTATCTGAATCGCACCTATTACTCAAATATAAGAAGACTACCAGCTATACATATTCCAATAAGTCTTGTAATTCTTCCACATATTCCTGCGAGCCTGTAACAATAATTCGGTCTCCATACAGAAGCTCGGTATCTCCATGAGGGACAATCGAATCCTTCCCGCGGAAAATACGTACGATGATAGCATCACCTGTAAATGGAAATTCCCGTAAGAACACACCTTCATATTGTGTATTATTCATATTAATTTCATATAAAGCATGCTCTTGTCCTGTCAAAATATCTACTACACTTGGTGATTCTATTAATGCTTTCAGCAATGTTTTCGTGGACATTAACACGGAAAAGACATCTACACCTATTTCCTTCAAACGTTTTTCCACATCTGGTCTTTCGATTCTAGCGATAACTCGCTCCACACCAGCTTCTTTTGCAAATCTTGCAATTTGCTCATTTCTCTCTTCTTCTCCTGTCGAAACAACCACAATATCATGGTCAAACACCCCGGCAGAGGCTAATGTATTCAATTCATAATTATCTACATGATGAATATCAAAGATAGAGCGTGTACCGTTATTATTTTCTTCAAGTTTATCCTGTTTCGTATGGTAAAGATATGTTTCAAAATCTTTTGGTTCTAATTCTCGTAAGACTGGAATCGTAGCTTGGTTAACCCCAACGAATGAAACCGTCTGTTGATATTCTACTTCTTCTTTATTTTCATAATACTTCTTAAAGAAGGATGGGGTAATGATACAAGATAGGACAGCAACCATAATTAAAGCACTATGCATCTCACTAGTAATAACTTCTAGCCTTTCACCAATAGTTGCAGCAGCAATCACTAATGACAACGTAGAAGTTAATAGCATACTTGCTGCAAATACCGTTTTCGTATCATACCACTTTTTCAATATGGCGATTGGCAATACCTTTGAAATTAACAAGGCAATAAAGAGTAATGGTATTAATGCCAACACCTTAGGTTCATCAAACAATGCTCGTAAATCTAAGTCGACCCCTACCATAACAAAAAATATCGGAATAAGAAATCCGTACCCAAAGCTGTCTAGCTTTTGAACGAGATCTTGATTTGGTGCTAATAAGGAAACCAGTGCTCCAGCAATAAACGCACCTAATATATTCTCTGCTCCTACAGACTCTGACAAGGCAACTAGAAATATAATTAAAGTAAAGACTGCCCTTGTACCTATTTGGATCGTTCCTTTTGACATGGCTTCAATGAATGACTGGTTTCTAAAATATTTACCAACAAAATAAAGCACAAGTCCGACACCAAACAAGATTAATAACAACCACATATTTCCTGCTTCTTCTCCAAAGAAGGAAACAAACACTGCCAGTAAAATCATTGTTGCTAAATCGGCAATCACTGCTATCAGCAGGATAGTTTGTCCAACAGTTGTTTGCATTGCTTGTGTTTCTTTTAATGTTGGTACAACTACACCTAATGAGATTGTGGAAATGATCAATGTCATTAAATAAATATTGTCGATAAAACCAAACAATACAAACAAATAGGACAAACCAAATGACAGTACTAATATCCCTACAAAAATTAAACTAGCAATTAAAACAGGGTTCGGGATGGTGTTCTCTGTTTTCTTTCTATTTTTACTCGAGAAAAGGGTAAAATCTATTTCTAATCCACTTAAGAACATCAGGAAGATAAATCCTAATGTGGACAATGTCTCTAGCCAACTACTTTCTGCAACTAAGTCCAATCCGGTGTTACCAATAATAATCCCAACGATGATCTCTGCAACGACGACAGGTATCATCTTTAGTCGAAATCGATGTAATAGGATTGGTGTTAAAAAAGCTGCAATGATCACAATCAAAAGAGAAGTGATTGATCCTCCATGCTCCATTCATTCATCCCCCTATCAATAAATCCATAAATACTGTTGCCAAACCAAAGTAAATCAACATCGATATAATGTCGTTTAATGTCGTAATAAAAGGACCTGATGCAACTGCAGGGTCTATATTAAAACGGTCCATCACGATTGGAACGAAGGCACCTGCAATGGTTGCAACAAAGAGGGTAGCCATAATCGAAATCCCGACAAGGATACCTAAATAAAGATCTCCATACCAGAAGCCGACAATACCAGTGATTAGGATACCACAGACTGTTCCTGTTATAATCCCTGTTTTTGCCTCTTGCCAAATGACAGTTGCTTTCCCAATTTTATTCATATCACCTGTTGAAATGCTGCGTACTGCTACCGCTAGTGCTTGTGTCCCAGTGTTACCGGCCATACCAGCAATAACAGGAATAAACACAGCTAATAAGGCTACTTTATCTAGTGCTTCTTCAAAACGACCAATAATACTAGCAGTAAACATACCGAGGAAAAGTAATACAATCAGCCAAGGTAATCTTTTCTTAGCAGATTGTATTGCTGTATCTCCAAAACGTTCTACCTCAGAGATACCGGCTAGCTTGGAATAATCATCACTAGCCTCTTCTTCCATGACATCCATAATATCGTCAACTGTAATGATCCCTAATAAATGATTTTGAAAGTCGACAACTGGCAAGGCAAGAAAGTCATAATCTCTCATCATTTGAGCGATTTCTTCTTGATCCTCTCCAACAGGAACAGAGACTACGCGCTCACTCATTACCTCTTGAATAAGCCAGTCCCCTTCTGCAATAATTAAATCTCTTAAAGATATAACACCTACTAGCTTTTTATCAGAATCTACCACATAGATGTAATAAATCGTCTCAGCATCGGGTGCTTCCTTTCGCAGATGTCTCATTGCTTCCTTTACGGTCATCTGGTGGTGAATAACAACAAATTCTGTTGTCATGATACTACCAGCCGTTTTTTCTTCATAGTGGAGCAATTCTTTTATTTCTTCTGACTCTTCCTTATCCATAATAGTAAGGAAGCTTGCCACTTTATTTTTGTCTAATTCATTTAGAATATCGACGGCATCATCTGTAGACATTTCTTCTAATATCTTGGCAGCAAACGCTGGTACCATCTCAATAATAAACTCGTTAACTAAATCACGATCCACATGCTCGATAACATCAGCCATTTCGTTTGGAGATAGATACGTGTAAATGAGAAAACGAATATCTTCTTCTTGCTCCTCAAATATTCTCGCTTGATCATATGGATGTAATTCTAAAAATTCAGCCCTAAATTGATCAATTTGTTCATTTAGTAGGGCCTTTTGTATTTTCTCCCAAACTCGCTGTCTCTCTTGTTGTTCTAAATGCTCCATCACACTACCTCCTAACGCTGCAAAAATCCTCTATGACGTCTCGATCTTTTGCCTGAAGCAAAAATAATCATTTTCTGTTTTTAAAAGAATAACATATCCTTCAACCAATTGCGCCAATTTTACACTATTTTTTCAAAAACTTATCTAAATTTGTCTTATACGTTTGCTAGTCTCTATCAGAGGAGGATTGCGGACAACTAACACGATGATAAAAGAAAAATCGGGCATATTTTTCATTTTTGTTTCTCAAATTACACATTTTCCACTATACTAGGAAGAGACAATAATTTACGAAAGAGGTATGGTTCTGGTTTATGGATCAACAAAATTATAATTCAAAAATTGATTATACACTTATCTTCATTATTATATTATTAGCGATCATTAGCATTTTCACGTTATATACATTAAATCCCTTCCTTGATCAGTCGTATTATATTCAACAAATTGTTTGGTATATTGCTGGTTCTATGGCAATTGCCGTAATTATGATATTCGATTATGACCGTTTCAGACAAATATCATGGATTCTATATGGATTAGGTGTCATCGCCTTATTAATGTTATTTTTTCATTTCCCACCAGGTATTGCGAAATCCGTAAATGGAGCATGGGGTTGGTTTCAAATTCCTGGCTTTGGTTCACTCCAACCAGCCGAATTTATGAAGGTGTTCTTAATTATTTTTCTTGCCCATATCATGGTGACACATAATGAAAAATATCCAGAGCATACCGTGAAAATGGATTTGTGGTTACTAGTTAAAATAGGCATTGCAGCAGTTATCCCTATTTTTTTCTTAGTAAAACAGCCTGACTTAGGTGGTGTACTCGTCCTAATCGCCATTACTGCATGTATGATTCTCGTTTCAGGTATCAAATGGAGAATCATTCTATCCATCCTTGGAGGTATTATCATTGCAGGCTGTATAGTGGTTATTTTATATATTAGTTTTCCCGAACAGACTGAAACATTTTTGGAAAGTACTGGACTAGATCACGTCGAAGGACGGTTTAATGCATGGCTCAACACTGATGAAAATACTCAAGGGGATGCTTATCAGCTTATTCGTGCCATGCTAGCAATTGGTTCTGGTCAGTTGACAGGGAAAGGAATTGGCGGCTTTGAAGTATCTCAAGATATTCCAGAATTTCATACAGATATGATTTTCACTTCCATCGCTGAGCAATTTGGATTTTTTGGTTCTAGTATTGTTATTACCATTTATTTCTTATTGATTTATCGTCTTATTCATATTGCAATTAAATCTAAGGATCCCTTTGGAAGCTATATGATCACAGGAATTATTGGAATGTTTGCCTTTCAGATTTTTCAAAATATCGGGATGTCCGTAAAACTACTTCCAATCACTGGATTGCCACTACCTTTTATTAGCTACGGTGGGAGCTCTACATTAACCTATATGATAGCAATTGGAATTGTTTTGAACATTTATTACCGTATAAAAACCTACATGTTTGATGAATCCTAACAATACTTATAACAAGTGAAAGGGAATGATTTCATGAAGGTAGATATTATAGGAGATATTCATGGTTGCTATCAAGAGCTTTTGTCTTTATTAAACCGTTTAGGTTACCATATTGATGAAGATCAAAACTTATCTCACCCTGAGAATCGGAGAGTAGCCTTTGTCGGTGATTTAACCGATAGAGGACCTGATTCTATTCATGTTATTCGTTTTGTTTATGAAATCGTGAGGAACCAACAGGTAAGCTATTATGTACCAGGAAATCATTGTAATAAATTGTATCGATATTTCCTTGGCAATAATGTGAAACAACAGCATGGTTTAGAAACAACGGTTGCTGAATTACAGCAATTATCGAAGCAGGAGCAAAAAGAAATCCAAAAAAAAATGATCGAATTATATGAAAATGCTCCACTTTATCTAGATCTCCCTGAGATCGATGCAATCGTCGCACATGCAGGAATTCGAGAAGATTTAATTGGCAGAGAAGATAAAAAGGTCAAGACCTTTGTGCTTTATGGTGATATTACGGGTGAGACTTTACCTGATGGAAGACCTGTCAGACGAGATTGGGCTCAGCATTATCATGGGGATAAATGGATTGTTTATGGACATACCCCCGTCCTAGAAGCGCGATTTGTTAATAAGACCGTCAATATTGATACAGGCTGTGTGTTTGGAAATAAATTAACCGCCTTTCGCTTACCAGAGGAAAAAATTATTTCTGTGCCATCAAAGCAACCCTTCGTTGAAGAAAAATTTCATTCATACTAG